>Ga0315913_1011095_pt1 | contig 10241 bp, 7 predicted proteins | sample MpolsnodulesMG_FD_207736 | JGI IMG/M metagenome (GOLD analysis project Ga0315913, IMG submission 207736) | Medicago polymorpha root nodule microbial communities from Los Angeles, California, United States - small nodules | ecosystem: Host-associated > Plants > Roots > Nodule | place: USA...
TATATATATATATATATATATATATAATATTTTGAGATTTTAGATAAAAATGTGATGTTCAACTCACATATGTGGTTACTAAAAGTTCAATGTAATGATCCTCAATCTGCTCTTGAGACCTAACAGTGATATAAACTTTTTTTAAAGATACAATAGATGATCAAGCCGTTTTTTTAAAAAGATACAATAGATGATTTGGAGAAGATCTACGATCGTTTGGATTGGAATTTTGTAAAGGATTTGATAGACGATATTGGTCTCCCTTCAAATTTTGTTTCCCTTATTTGGCATTATATTTCTTCTTCTCGCATGAGAATGGTTTGAAATGGGGAAGCACTTGATGAATTATGTCCTTCTTGAGATGTTTGACAAGGTGATGAGATGTTTCTATATCTCTCTTATATGATTGTAGTAACTTTTCCATCTTGTGAATATTGTAGTCAATGAAATTGGTGTGAACAAGTTTAGATGATTTTTTCTTCAAAAAAATAAGTTTAGATGATTTTTTCAATCTACGACATTTATCTTAGATTTAAATTATATGATTTAGTCTTTCCAGTTCTTCAAGTTTTTTTTTTCCGTCCTTACAAGTTTTTTTTTAATTCAGCCCTTGCAAATTCAAAAGTTGTTGTTTTAAGTCTCTATCATCAGTTTTTAGGCTACGCGACAAGATTTTATTAGATTACATATGACAATAGAAATTAAAATTAACAATTTTTGCATCTGCAAGGACCGGATTCAGACAAAAAAAGTTAAATCGACTAAAATAAAATAAAAACACTATAATTGTTGGATTAAAATTATGTTTAGATTTTTATCTTATTAGTAATATGTGGAGATGGAATGTTATTGGTGGTTTGATTAACGACAAAGATAGAAATGAGATCCGAAAGATGCTGGAAATGCACAATGATGGAGGATAAATTTGTAGATTGTTTTTAACAAATTACCCAATCTTTAAGATAAGTTTTATAAGACGACTAACCAATTTTGTTGCTCATACATTAATTAGAGCATCAACATGATATGTTAATCACTGTGTCTTTAATTCAACACCAACTTGCATTTTTATCAATTTGAATTATTGAAATGATATAATTTTGTTTCTGTCAAAAAAAAAGAATGTAATAGAGTCCAATTCTAAACTTACAAATTAGTTGAGCACCACCATATAGTTATTTCTGTTTAATTTCATTATGAAACTGCCTCCCATATGATTGAAGTATATGGTCTTAATGTCTCATATGTAGGGAACCTTCCTATTCCTATTAGCAATAGTTCGTTAAATTTGTTTAAAGTGCAGAATAAAAAAGAACAAAATGACAAAAAAAAAAAAATATAAATGGAAGTTGACAAGAAAATAAGTAAATAGAAAATAGGAAATACATATAGAAAAAAAGTGTTTATTGTATTTTCTTATCCTTTTTTTTGTGTGTTGTTGAAACCCAACAACAATCTAAGGTGGGGGTATCAAAGTCACATATGTCACATGGATACCATTCTCTTCCTTTCTCATTTTGATAGCCAACCACACCACATGGGTTGGTGGGTATCAAACTGTCAATTATTATATGAATTTGTTTCCTACCTTTATCATAATTTGTGCCGTAACATTCGTTTGATTTTTGATTATGTGGACCAAAAATATATTCTTCTCATACTCAAATTTATATATACTATTGCAATGTAAAGTAATACTATAGCTTCTTCCTTAATCATTTTTTTTAAATGAGCTACCCAACCCGCTTAAGACCAACCAGAATAGAAATTTAGACCGAGCTAAAAAATCTCATTTAAGTAAATAGCATTCTTCCAATAGTGCATTTGTAGTCAAAATACACTTCCAAAGTGTGTTACAATTGAAGGACGTTTTGAGCAATTTTCGTTTACCCTATGCATGCTCAACCAACATAGGCTATTATCTATCATGATTTATTGAAAATATTCAATTTTTAAATTGTTGACATCATTTCTAGCGGTGTTGTTTTGCAAAGCCTTTTCAGGTGGTTGTGTACATTTATTTATTCAATTTAATTTGATAGTGTAATAACTACGAGGTTGACACACAAGTGATAAATGTTTTATCTAAAGAAATAGATTTAATTGGTAATGGAGTTCGATCTTTGGTGATGGAACAATCTGCGATAAAATTTAATTCTCGGTCGATTTTTTCTCATGATAATCTCAATAAAAACCTAAAAGGTTTGAATGTATACAAGTTTAATTCTTTATCTTAAATCGAACCTTTGATCACATATTTAAGAGGTCTAAACCCCTTATCATTTGAAACAATTTGTTGTCGGTTCTTCCACTTAAGTTAATCATATTCAAAACACACTATATATGACCGGAACCAGACCCTCTCCTTCAAAATTGCCACCATCTCTCTCCTTCACCAAATCTTAGCCATTGGATCAATCTAATGGTTGACATTTTTTTTGGAGCAATAGTCATTAAAAAGGAAAAAAACATAAAAAAAAACGGAAAACATCAAAACACTCCTTGGAAAAAAATTAGGTCGGGATTTTGGTGCTACGGGAGATGCTTCTTCATCTTCCCTTCTATTAGTCTGCACTCTTCGATCTAAAAAACTCTCACGTGAAACACACCATCTCCTTGCCAAAATCCATTCCAACCATGCATGCCTCCAATCCATCACCAAACTCTCACCCTTCTTCCTCCTATCACTCTAGTTGACTGTTGAACCTTCCACTTCTTATTCTCTGTCGCTATGATATCAAAGGGAGAAGGAGCAGAACTAATTTTCATCAGTCCATCGATTTCCCCACCCAATAATTCTCCTCCCTTTCTGCACAATAAAAATTAGTACAAATTCATCAAGCATTTAGTTAGGGTTTATGGTGAAAAATATTTGCCAACACTTGTATAAATTCCATAAATATCTTACTTGGATCCCCACAACCCATGTTAAGCCCAGTGTTTAAAAACCAGTAGTCTTTTACAATTTCCGTGATTCTCACGGTAAGTGTATATCTATAATTATTTGAACTCTCGTGAATGTTTTTAATTTTGTGTTGTACTTGCATACCCTTCTTAAGTTGTTTCCGTGAAGGGTGTACTCCCTTTGTTATTAAGTTGTTTTCAAGCTATTTGTAGTCTTTTTCTTTTTCTATAATACAAACTATTTGTAGTCTATTTGTAGTCTGTTCGAAAGCTATCATTCTTTGTTTTATTTTATTTTGTGACAACATTCATTTTCTTTTGCTTAGTAATCAAAAAAGAGTAGGAGAGAGAAAAAGAAAGATAATAAGAACATAATGTGACCCAGAGAAAATTGTTCAAAAGTTGTCACAAAATAGTTGTATAACTATCATTTCTCTTTTGAATTTTTAAGCTTTCATTGAAACAACTAATTTTCAAAAACATTGATTTACGTTTAAGAGTACGATTTTCTCCTCCCCGTGGCTTAGATTAGTTAGTAGTAATATTACGTGTGGCTTAGATAAGTTGGATATTACGTTATGTATAATAAGAAAACATTAACTTTGATAGTCCTTAAAAAAACATTTAACTTTGATTTTGATGGTATACTGTATTACAAGGGGCTGAGTTCCACCCTTGCCATCCCCCAGATAAGTCATGCTTTTAACATTTATATTTATTTGAACTTTTGAAGTACGTCGGAAGAGAACTTCCCAGAATGACCTTGCCAAAAATCTTGAGAAGGATGAAACCCCACAGAACAAAGAACTCTTTGACAATTTTGACAATATCGTGGAAACTGCCAACGCTGATCTTGAAGTGGATATAATAGTCACAAGGAAGGGGGGTTTGAATTGTGACCCTTTTAAAATTAAACCTGCAACTTAAAATTGATTCTCAAGTTGTGAACTTGGAATGGTTAAGTTAGGAGACTGACTTCAGAACGTTCTGAAGTGTTAGTGCAAAAACAGTTTAAATAAATAAATGTGTTTGTGTGTGTTGTGTATGCTGTAAATAAAGAGTATAGGGAAGAGAAGAAGAACACACCGAAATTTATAGTAGTTCACCCAATGTGGGTTAGTCCACTCCTCACAATCTTGTGAGAGTTTCCACTATGATGCTTGAGATAACCTCTCAAATCCTGCACCTTACAATCTTTGTTCACCTGAACAATTACAACAACTGTATTATCTAAGCCTCAGTAGGCTTGCACCTTCTTGCTAAGTTACCCACTTAGACTTTTACACCTTCTGCTCAAACTAACACTTTAATACCGCTAAAGCTAGATGAGACTTTACAAGATGTTTGAAGTTTGAGTGTTTGTAGAAACACACAAAAGGAGAATGGAGGAAAAAGTTATCTTTAAAGAGATAACATAAAGAATTGATTTACACTACAAGAGACAATGAAAATGTCCAGTGATGATCAATTCGAAATGGAGGAAAACTTATCTTTAACAAGATAAGAAAGAATTGATTTACACTACAAGAGACAATGAAAATGTCTAGTGATGATCAATTCGAAATGCTAAAGCTTCAAACATATTTCAGACGTTTTCTTGTATGCTTTGCAATGGTGCAAGTAATGTTGAGCCTTTGATCTCTATTTATAGAATTGTTTGGCTCATATAGCTGTGTAAGGTGACCAATGGTATTACACCACGTGTCCTGTGCCCCACAAACTTTTACTTGAAATTTTGGGTAAACATTCTGGCCATCAGAATGTTGTTGTGTTCTTTAGGATGAACATCAGAATGTTGATGTTCATCAGACATTCATCTGGGTTCATCAAATATGAATGAACACATGAGTTTCTAGGTTTATCATATGCGTTTCATATGATTTTCTGGGCAATATCCATTAGTATTAACTTTTCCACGTACATCAGAATGTTGCTGAATAAAGACGGATAAAGTTGCTCCAGATCTGCATTGGATTGTGTGTAGGAGAGAGATAATGGATCTGCAATCTTCAGTCCCATGCTTTAAGAGATTTTCTGATACTGAACAGTACCTGCTCTCTTATGTGTCTAATTCTAATTGAATCTGACATAAGCTTGCTTTTTGCTTTTGCTTTTTACCAACTGTATTGTTCATAGTTTAAAGCATGTGCTGAGCTGAACATTCTAATCATCAGAATGTTCCATCTGTTTTCACTTAGGATGATTTGTAAGACTTGTACTTGATGTAATCAATCCTAATAGTGAAAACATAACTGAAGTGTAGTGATTGCAACATCTAGGATGATATTCTCATTGGAATATTCCAAGAACATCAATGTTCATAGTAAATGAAAATTGAATATCCTTTTTGACATTAATCTTGTAAATGCCTTTATTTCTTGATTGATCCATGTCAATGTACTTTACTGGACATTTATTCATGTCATGTGTACTTTGCATGTTCTTGATAATGTTCTTGAGATTCTGGGCTTGTATAAGAACAATCTTCTGAACTCTGGTTGAACATTCTGATCAACTTTCTGAGCAACATTCTGAACTCAGAGTTAGTTCATGAATTCAAATGTCTTTTGATTTCTTGTATCTTGGTATGATTTAAACTTTGTTTGTGTCTTGGTTAATCACTCAAGAACGCACAAATACCAAGAACTATCAAAGTGCATTAATCCTTTAATCACCATAGATGTCTTTAATAATTTCTTGATCCAAAGTCAAAATCATTGTTTGCATAAGATATGTTCATGTCACATCTGTTCTTGCATGTTCTTGGTGTGGACATTGATTTATGGGTTTGCTCTAATGAACCTTCTGAGCAACCTTCTGAACTCCTTCTGGGTTCATACATATGAACTTCAAAATGTTTCTTCTGGGTTCCTTCCTTTTTGACGGTTGTACTTTATGTTGAACATTCTGATGTTATTTAACACTTTGAACCTTATGAAGGTTGTTTCATTATTCCCTTCAAAAACTACTTGAAGCATATAAAGGAGAGATCATTTGTTTTGACAAACAAGATGATTCTTTCTTTGAAGTCCAAAAGAATATTCCTTTGCATCATTGCTTGTAACCGATGACTTGAAATATTCTTGTTTATCCATGAAGTAATCCTTTAATATTTATGGATATATTTAGGGTTAGTGTTCATGATTATTATGAACTTCATTCATATGAACATTTTGAATTCTCAACTTCTTATCTTCAGAAGCTTTGGAAATCTGATACTTTGAGGAGGTTCTAAGAATCTTCCTAACTTGTATGCATATTTCATTTTATTTTGTTTTTCCCATGGTGAATCTTCAAATCATATAACATAAAACTCAATGTGAGTCTTGTCACATAACTTCAAGCACATTCTTGTGTAGCTTGTGATGTAAGTTCTTCCATCATGATTCAAGTTCTTCCATCATGATTCTTGAGCTATGCATCTTCATGGAGATACCATATTGTTGTTTCAACTGATGATATACTCATTCTTTCATTGTTGAATAGATATAATGCATTTATCAATGTGGGTGGCTTCTAGCTTGTCCACTTATGTGATTCCTGTTCTTTTAACAAAAACTCAAGTGCAAACATCAGTAGATCAACATTCATAAAACTTATCCTTTATTCCACAAGGTTTGTTATCATTAAAACATTTATCAAAAAGATTTTTGCTTCAAAAAATCTTTCTTTACCATCGAAGGAGAACCACAAACCAAATGAGGGAAGCAGTCGTATGAATAAAACACCAGGAAAAGACACATGGAGAAAAAAGCACCGTCCCAAAGTCATTATAGAAGGAAACTCCAAAAGAACTCTGAAGCCAGCGACTCCAAAGCCTGCTCAATCAAAAGAAAATACAACTGGCAAAGGGAAGTACGTGAGAAGAAAACCACCATGTAAACATTACACAAATTTTGACAAAGGAGGACTGGAAGAGAGTTTTGTAGTCACAGAAAGTGCAACTACACATCTGAGCAAAATAATGTTGTCATAGAGGGAATAAATCTAGACCTTTCTCATGGCGTTTAAACTTCCATGAAAAATGCATCAGACAATAACATGTCATTAGGAGAAGATATGCAAGCCACAAATACATGTTCAAAAAGAAAGCATAATGGGGCAAAGCTAAAAGAAATCCTAAGTGCCCGAAGGCAATATATATGAAGGTCAGAATTGAACAAGTCTTCCACTAATACAAAAATTTCTAGAGGTTTTCCTGGAAAAATATTTGTCAACACTAGTATAAATTCCATAAATTTTGACACACGAGCAAGAGATGAAAGTTCCGTCAACAGAGAAAATGCAATTGTGCATATGTGCAAAGAAACTGGTGTAGTAATGCAGGAAATTGATCGTTCTGGGTGAACCGGAATGCCTGGAACAAAAATAAAAGAAAGGGCCTTGCAACGGCTGGGGATGGAAACATCGGTAACATTCAAGATTCAACAATACAATTACAAATGATTGATTGCAAGAGAGTTCATTTTGGAACCATTAAACATATTGAACATGCAGATAGCAGAAGCACGAATCTGATTGGGGCACACTACAATGCATCTGCCTCACACCCATCAATGTTTGCGATCTAGTTTCCAAAAGTCCATGCACACAGAGAAAGTGGCAACCATAGTTTTAAAACCCGGCTCGGACCGGCCGGTTGGACCGGTCCAACCGTGAACCGGAGGTCTGGCCGGTTCGAGCAGCAAGTTGGATCAGATATGTAATCAAACTGACATGAACCGGTGATAATCGGAAAAATCTGGTAACTTGGCCGGTTTACTGAACCAGGCCGAGTTTTTCAATATTAAAAAAAAAATTGCATGCAAAAACATTTGATTAATAACTTCATCTTCTTCAATTAGCTAGCGCCATGTTCAGTTGTACATTTGAAGGTGAAGATCGCTGCATTTTTCATTAGCAATGGGTAGAAGATGATTTGTTTCGTTATAAAGGACAGTGTTATAGAGGTATTAGTGTTTTTAAAACACAGTTTTGAGAAGAGAAAATTAAATATCGGAGATTGTTACTTTGTTTATATGAATTGAGTGGAGTAATTCAATATAGAGAGACTGAACACTTGGAAAGTTGGAAATTAAGTAGTAAAATAATGACTCTAATGAATGTTTATTTTTTCTAGCTGAAGTAAAAACATTGAGCACTTGAAAAGATGGAATAATAATATTGTGTGCCATGGGAAAGTGATGTTCATTTTGGGTGGTGGGTGCTTGGGTACCGTGTGCCACAGAAGAGCAAGAGTCTTCTATAATTATGTTAGTGGCTAGTGTTGTGTTGGGAATTTATGAATTGTCAAAGAAGAGTTGATTAATGTGGCAATATTAAAAAATGTTTGCTCTTTATTTATGACATTGTGCCAATGAATATTATTAGTTATTTTGATTTTATTTTAATTGAGTCATTTGGTTTAACTCAATTAATTATAAGAACAATAATTTTTAGAGACCGAGTTAATTATAAGAACAATAATTTTTAAAGACCGAGTTAATCGGTTTAATCTGGGTTAGTCATGCGGTTCGACCAATGACCCAATGATTCGACCAGTAACCTAGTGACCCGGTAGCCTTATTGAGTCAATTACCGAGCCGATTTTTAAAACTATGGTGGCAACAACAACATGTTAGAGGAAACCTTTCCTATCATCAATGCACTTGGATGAAACAGAAAATTAGGGCACCCTATAATGGACTGGCCTCATACCCTTCAAAGTTTCAGATTAAGTTTCCAAAAATCCCAAAGAAAAGAAGAGCACAAAATCCCAAAGTTTTAGATTCAATTTCCAAATACATTTTATAGTCTGTCCTTAGAAAATATATTATGTTATCAACACAAAAATCAAGTGTTCAGTGATAATACCTAATGTTTGGTGATGATTTCCCAACGTAGAATTATGGCACCATTGCATCTCATATGTGTTGGGATGCTCCATACTAGAAAGAACATTTCTCTTTCTATTTCTTTTATTTCTTCCACATGATACATGCATACCTCCTACTAAGACGTCAATTAGAGCTGTCAAAACAGGCCGGGCCGAAAAAGCCCGAAAAATGAAGGGCTTGGACATAAAAAATTTGGCCCGTTTAAAACCGGGCCTTTTTAGCCCAAGCCCGTTGAGGCTCGAGTCCATTGCGGGCTGGCCCGACTGGGCCGAGGGTAGCCCGTTTATTTTATAATAATTTTTTAACATTAAATTTTCTACAGCCCAGCCCACCTTTGAGGAAAAAAAATTGATGTTTGGCTAAGCCCAACCCAAAATCTCAAACTCACTTCACAGTTCACTCCTCCCAAATCCAATTCACTTCACTCACTTCATTCTCTTCTCTCTGCCGCCACATTCACAAAGAAAAGAAAACACTAAGTCTCTGAACCCTAGATCTTCCACACCACCGCCGCACATCTCTGAACCCTAGAGGAAGAGTGAAGGAGATGACGATGATGGCGATATCGATATAGACATAGCACCTACAACATAGTTGATTTAGCACCACATGTATCAACAGATCATGGAGGAAGAACATATGAGGTAAGGAATGAAGAGTTATAACTAGTAGCACCTGAGTTGTGCTGCATCTGTAGAATAAGAAATGGGGGTATTTATATAAAAAATAATTTATGTAAGCTTCTATCATGTTTGTATTTTTACTGAAATTTATATTACAATAATAGGTAGTAGTTGTCTTCTGTTTTATTTTATGGCACAATCTATGATATTCTAAACAAGGTTTATTAGTTATTAGTTCCTTTCTCTCTCTGGCTTCTATTTTTTTTCTTGGCCTTTGGCTCAAAATTTTATATCTAAGCAGTAATAATTTTTTGGCTAGTAACATTTATAATGTCAGATAAGTATACTACAAATTAAGCAAGGCCCTCACATCACATGATACAATTGCTGCTTTCCTACTACATTAACAAATAACTTGGTCTTTTCTTTGGCGAGCCATCTTACTTTTCTTTTTTGTGAACTTTGAATTTTGATGATAGACAATTTTACAGATATTGATAAAGCAATGTATGCAACAACTTAGATTCAACTGTGCATCTTTTAGTCTACCCAGTTTATCAAAAGAAACGTGTTTTTAGCCTATTGTATATATGGATCTTGTGAATGATTTTATTTGACTTTTGTTGTTATAACAGGTTGGAGAATTTGAGATGCATATGAAGAGAAACATTGGATTATCAGTCGCTCCTGTGTCCAACATTTCCCTAACTACACCACCGCCTGTTCCAACTAAACTTGTGGTTGATTCTGCATCTTTAAGGTAATTTTATGAGATGCCAAGATAATTTAGTTTTACCATTTTATCTGAGAGATGGAAAGCCCCAAGAATGTTGTTTTT
>Ga0315913_1011098_pt1 | contig 10241 bp, 3 predicted proteins | sample MpolsnodulesMG_FD_207736 | JGI IMG/M metagenome (GOLD analysis project Ga0315913, IMG submission 207736) | Medicago polymorpha root nodule microbial communities from Los Angeles, California, United States - small nodules | ecosystem: Host-associated > Plants > Roots > Nodule | place: USA...
AATGAATCTGAACATTTGAATCAATGCAAGTAAGAGTGCATTGCACTTCTCCTTATATGTCTCTTTTATTTTCAAAATGGATGTTAACCGAAAAAGTTCTCGATAAACATTTTATTTAATAAACTTACAACATAAATGTGATACATCCACACAGTAGATTGAGTAAACTCAATAAACCAGGTTCTCGTGTCCATGAGTAGTCAAATCCATAAACCAGAAAGCTCATGTTGGATTACATATTGTGTACATTATATTTGATAGTGCATGAAAATAAGTTAAGCTTCAGAGTTTGCATCATCCCAGCGCCATATTGTTCCATCATCGCAGCAACATAAAATAGTACTGCAACATAACAAAAAATGATAACAATTAAAGAAAATTACTGCATCAAATTTGTGAGTAGCAACACAAAAAATATGAAGAAATCACCTTCCATCATGGGACAAAGCAGTTTGCCTGATTGGAGATTTTGATTGAGTATGCACCAACCTGAAGGTAGCTCACACTTAGCATAAAAAATTTGATCAAATACAAATCCAATAACACAAATATTTAGAAAACTAACTTTGCAATAAGAATAGGAGGACTTGACTGCAAATCCCAAACAAAAATCTTCCCTTCCCTGTTGCCTGCAGATCCAAAAGAAAAAGAAAAAACTGAATGAGAACACAGTAAAAGCACAAAATTCAAAACTTTCCAACAAAAGATTAGTTAGAATTGTTACAAATCTGCAATGAACAAAATATGTAATGCATATACCTCTTGTCACTGTCGGACTAATGCTGTGCGTTAGAAAGAAGAAAAATTCAAAATATGAAATTTTTGCAATTAGTTACCCTTACCTATTGCACATGCCTTGAAATGGAAATCACAAGAAAACTTGATGAACCATATATCACATTCGGGAACAGGGTATTTCTGAAGTATATCGACTGCACCCTGAACACCCAAACAATGAAAAGGCTGAAGCTAAAACAAAACTTCATACATAAGAATGTTAAGAAACAGATGATAGTTCTAACTAACCTCCCCTGGAGATTGTTCCTTCACTTTTGGTTCCCACAAGACAATTTCATGGTCAACACTCTGGAAACATAACATATAACTCCGTGAAATCAGAGAATATTCAAAATTTCAAATCACTGACTCATGGCCAGGTTATCACCAAAATGGACTCACCTAATGCCTCAAAACTTTCTCTCTTCCAACTATTGAATTACTTTTAATTATGTTATTGAAGGGTTGCAGAGGAAAAGAAAGGATGCTTAAACCAAACGAAAAGGAAAATATATAGATACATGAATTTGAATCAAATAAGTTGCATGTCTACCAAGTCCAATAAAGTTCCAATAATTCCCATGTACTGAGTAACAAAGTGATACCAAAAAATGGTCAAAATTTGTTTTCTGTTTAGTAATAGCATTGGAAGTTGCTGATTTCCAACGGCAAGTAGACTGAAACTGGAATGAGCAAACACTCACCTTTGAGAGGATAAATTCCCCCAACCATCTAGTACAATCAACGTAATTTGTATGAACAGAAGCATTGAATACCTGAAAATGAAATTGGATATTATTAGACAAGATACATGATATATGTGATTCAGTGATTAAAATACACAGTTACTTACAGGAAACTGCACGTATTTTGTGGGAAACTTAGAAGGGATATCTGTCCATGTGAATGATTGTTCTACATAGCCCCAGAAATCTGCAATAGCAAGAAGGTAACAATTGTTTACAATGAAAAAGACAAGAATACATTAGGTACACTACCACTGTTGTCAATTTAAAACATGTATCCCTTCATAGTTAAAATGAATTTTGAGATTGACTTTATGTGGTAGTAAGAGTGCACGAATTTTACAAATTTATACTTTTGGATGTGATAACTGGATAGTGTTTAAAAAATAAGCAGTCATAACATTTTTGGGGGAAAATCATGTGACTTTTCCTGGTATAGCTTTCATCTTTTCCATATGGTACGGATACCATCAATTACATTATGGGAGATACAGCGAAACACAACTATAAGATATATCAGGATAAACAAAAGCAACCAATGGAATAATAGCAGCCGACATAAAACTATATGCCTTACCCTTCATAGACCATATCTTAACAGTATTATCCATGCCACAACTGGCAATCTTAAATATATCGGATGGATGAAAATCCTACAGTAAGAAAAAGATGTTACTCAGGCTAGTAACCAAATGTCAAAACTTCAATTATTACCATAATTTGGTAATTGATCAAGTCAAAGGGGTGATATATTAGATCCATGATACACTCACAATACTTAAGACTTCATTACGGTGTCCTCCAGCTCCAGCAAATATCAAAACACATACTCCAGTGTGAACATTCCATAATCGAACAGACTCATCCTGGTCAACCTTATAAGTTATTGTATGAAAAAGATAAATGCTTCTTTAGTTAGTGAAATAACAGAGAGAGGTGTTATTTACTTTGCTAGCAGATATCACAAGTGCTGGCCTCATCGCTTGAGTCCTGATTTCATTTATGGAGTCCCCATGGCCAACAAAACTCTGTAGGGAGAAGGGTATCATTTCAAGGAGCAATGGGAATTACATTATTAATACCTTTAAATATTATTGAATCAAAACAAATTAATTTAAGGCATTTAGCTAGCAATAGTTACCACAAAACTCTAAACTAACAAGTTACTGTTACTGCAGAAATACCTTGTGTAACTTCTCATCGCTACCATTAATGACTCGAATTATACCATTGACTCCTCCAGCCACAGCAAGTGGAGCCCCATTGGTATTGCATGCCCAGCTTACTGTATAAAAAGATTCATCCTTCTGGTCTACATAAAAAATAGATTAAAATTGACCCACTTTGTTTTTTTTTAATAATAATAAATAATAATAAAAACACCACAATCAAAGTGGTGGTAGAGACCAAATAAACAAAAATGCAAAATGTTAGACACAGAGGAGAGTAGGGTGTTGCCTTACATCATCATCTACAAAAGACTGCAATACAGCAATAACTCCTCCTTGAAGGCACTGATAAATAGTAACCTAATAAAGGAAAAAGAAAAAGAGTAAAAGATTGAAACTTTCGAGTGCAAAGAAAAAAGGATATCTTAGAATTGAATAGAAAAAGGAAGAGAACCCGATTGCCACCAACAGTGGCGAAAACGTTGAAGTAGCGGGAGTCGATGAAGTTGAAAACAACAGCATATAGAGGACGCTTGCCCTCTTGGAGGCGATTGGTGACTCTATACTCTTTCTTCCTTGAAGAATTCAAGTTACCGACCACTGGTTCAGTTCCCAAACTAAACAACTTCACCATTTCTAACTACCAACTTGTTTTGAAATATGCAGTTTTAAAATAACAAGTTCTCTCCTCTTCCTTCTGAAGAATTGCTGCTGTCTCCCCACCCCCTGTTAACAAGCAGTGCAATTAAAATCAACACGTCAAATTATTAAATCATTGGATTATTGATCAAACCAGGAAACCGCTCAAAATGGATATATGTACAAGTTGATGAAGTTTCTAAAAATTATAGTACCAGTATTTTACATATTTTAATAAACTCAAAACATAAATGGATAATGCAAATTATAAGTCCCAATGTGCAATTAAGTAACTAAGATTCATTATGCAATATCACGATTATAAGCATATTAATATATGATACACTTATGTTCAGAAAGAGTTCAATTTGCGCCAAGTCCCAACCTCTTCCTTCAGCAAACAAAAAGTTCTCTATAATACACGACTCAGGTTGATTTTTGGCCAAGTCAATCTCATTTAGTCATTGAAAACCAGCTGAATTAAATCAAAGCGAATTTTGGTTTCACTAAAGCGATCAATTTACCCTAACTCACTCCCCTCAACCTTGGCCCACAACGATCAACGCCAAAAAGACCCGCGTAGAAAAAATCCCAGAGGGTCACAAAGCCTAGTACAAGGATCCTAAATTGGAGCAAAACTTCACGTGCTTGGCCCACTCCATGACTTCCTAATTCACTTACAACAACAAAGCCATATCCCACTAAGTGGGGTCAACTACATGGACCAAATTACGCCATAATGTTCGATCATAAACCATACTCATTAGCCTCTAAATCTTTCCCAATAGTTTCTTAGAGTTTTTCTAGGTATTCCTCTACCCCTTCTGATATGACTCTCCTCCATCTGATCTACTCTACATGCCTAAACCACCTACACCTATTTTTTACCATCTTTTCTACTATAGGTGCTACCCCAACTCTCTCTAATCGTGTCATTCCTAATCCTATCCCGTCTAGTCTTATCACTCATCCAACGCAACATCCTCATCTCTGCTAAGCTTACTTAATTCTCATGTTGGTTCCTTATTCCCTTGAATTTTTACTAATTTTATATAAACTTCATTGGGAAATAAAAATGTCTGCTAACATGTTCATTGACATGACATAAAATAATGTGCTCGTGTGTTTTTGCCTATTTTCCACTTATTATCGGTGGATATCATTTTGCATAACAAATATATGCAGAAACTGCACAAAGAACATGGACAAGAAGCAGCTATTGAACATTTTCATATTTGCTTTGGATTAAGGAGCATTAAGTATTGGACTTGAGAAGCATACATATGGTAGTATAAGTAATCTGCAAGATATGAAATTCTCAAGAATCGGAATCTCACAAACCCACGGAATTGACAGCCAAATTAAAAGCTGCCAGTTGAATTGGATGTACAGCCTATAAGAACAATGAACTTAAATCTTTACATCAGAACTTAAACTCAATGTTTTATGTCTCAATCTGGGAAAGTTGAATGAAATGAAAGAAGAAAGAGACAGGACATAAAGTTCCCTGATTAAATCAAAACCCACATGAAACTAGCCATAAGAACATGATAATAACAAGTAAACTACTTGACTTGACAATACAAAAGAAAACAAATGAGATATTATAACCCCATTAAATTTCTACATGAAATTATTGCTTAGACAATCTCAACATAATATTGCCCCAGTCAAAAATGTCAATCAAGAAATATATTGCATTACGTATTTCAAATTACTAAGTTACTCCGTCAAGTACATAAAAAAGTCAAAATACAGCAAAGCATATGAAAATTAGGGGTAGCACGGAAAGAAACGGATCGAAAATAATGAAACGATAGATCCAATCAAGGAAGCATGTGCAAAAATCAGATATACACATTCAAACAATAAAAACTGAAAAATACCGTGAAAATAAAAAAAAAAAACTTACCACTGCGTGAAAAGCAGATTCAACAAGAGAACGACAATTACCTACAAGGGAGAAGAAATCAAGGAATTGGAGCTAGATTGGAGAATATATGACACGAGACTATGCAAGTGGAGAAGAGTACACAAGCTCCCAATGAGTTTAGCAACGGCAGAAGAGAAAACCCGAGACCAAGATATATGTATAGTTTAATATCGGTTCAATGGACGGCCCATCATTGATTGGGCCAATCCCTAACCCATTTAATTTTCAAATTTCAGATAGGGTCAAAAAAGTCATATCACTCGAGGGACTAGATTGGGGGAGTCATGCTAGGGGTAAAACGTGATAGGTCATGAGCTAGCCGATATGGACAGTTGTATCTAACACTTATTTTTTGGTCTGTAAACAAAGTGGCAAACACCACATAAAACTCACACACAACTGCAAGGTCGCAAGTTCGAAGTTCGAACTCAAATGAAGGTGTCCAACCTGGCAATTTCGGCATTGCCAGTTATGCTAGGCCTTACGGATGTTGTATCTAACATTTTACCCGCAGTGATTATTTGGCCAAGTCACTGATTTACGGGGCGAACATGCCAATCTCATCCAGTCTAGATAATGTAAAACAAATATCAAAAAGTAAAAAATATGCAAGGACAAAAAATAAAAATAAAAACACTAATACCAAATCCAAAATGACAGTAGGCATTGACCAAGTTCAATAACAATTTAACAACAAATTCAAATCCAATTTCAAATGATAAATGAAAAATAAGACAATGGAAGGAGCAAATTAATAGTAACCAAAGTCTTTTTGAATCCACTGCACAATGATCTTCCTACTCATTCAAAACATATCAAGGTTTCCCAAATAGGTTGTAGCAATCTTTTTCACTATCGGGATTCAAAGGGAAAAAATCACTTCCAGCTTCCATTCCTAATATATTCTCAGAACTGATTGGATGTTAGACCTCTTCCACATAAGGCATTGATGGACTCATGATTATCATGAGATTCTCTTAATATTTCTTCTTGCATAAGTGCTTTTAGAAAGGTTTATCGAAACTGACTATATTTGAAATCTTAAACATGCGGTGAAACTATAGCCATTAGTTGTAGCATCTTGTCAAAACACGCGGTGAAACCAAAATGACCGCCGAAGCAAACACTTAATAAAGGCCTATCTGAATTTGCTTATTTGAGCTTATCTACTAGCATAGGCATTTGTGAGACTGGTTGGGAGAACTTATGACATGTTCATAAGCTATTTTAAGCTTATTTCCATAAAGTCTCCAATATAGCTGAATAAAACAGCTTATATCTTATACAAAAAACAACTTTACTTTATCATAGCATAAGTGCATATCATAATAAACACTCATGTATAAGCTATTTCTATAACAAAAGTTAAAAAAATGTTAAACTATTTTCGCAAACTATGTTGGAGTTTATGAACATAAGCTTTTTTAATAAGTTCTCTCAAACAGTCTCACAAACATTATGCTAGTATATAAGCTAAAATAAGCCAATCAAAACAGGCAGATATTTTATTCATAACTGCTTATATGATAAATGCTTATGCTATAAATAATAAGCTACAAATTCAAATTAAGTGTTTTATCCAAACACAACCCAAGTCTTTTAGCATCTAACTTACAAGAAAGAAAAAAAAAGTTTTTCCACCAAATTGGCATTTCATCAAACACTTAGCATGCAATCAAAGACGAGAAAATGAATATATTCACTCATAAATTCAGTGAGAGGAAATTACTAAACAAAATCTCAAATGAAATGCAAACGATGAATGATTTCAGAAATAGTAACTGTTCATTTAAGAGAAGTAAATGAAAATATTCATTTGAGAATATGAATAATAAGGAAACAATGAGATTGTTACAAAAATGGAAACTTTACAATACAATATCATAAGTGAGAAGAAAAAAACAACTCTGAAAGTGAAACATGAAAATGAAAATGAAAGCCTGGAAGAGTGAGAAACTTACGGTGGCCGGCGAGAAAGAGTGGGTGAGCTAGTGAGAGACGATTGTTGAGGATTGAGTGAGACCAAATTACCTAGTTATTAGGGTTTCAAATTTTCTTATGTAAGTGAAAAAATGTTCTTCCGTGTTCGTTAAGTGAGCAATGCTTTCTTATTTATTCGCCGATCTTACTATTGTTCGATATGATTTTCCTACTTTTATATAACATAAAATATTGGGGGAGAATTCGGTGTCTTTGGCTTCGTGCCTTTCGATGCGCTTTTGTTCCTATATCTCTCTAAATCATTAATTCTCTCTCATCTAATTAATTTATTTTAATTATTCATCCAACTTTCTCTCTCATCTAAAATGAACTAAAGGCACCGAAGTCAAAGGCACTGAATCTTCTCGCATGTCCCAAAATATAGCTAGGCTCTTCTCAATTTGAATTCTATGATTTGTATATGTTTCTATTTTATTATTGTTTTGCATTGTAGATCTAAAATATTTAAACCGTATAGTTTGTGATTCTTTTTTTGTTGACAAAACTGCATAATTTTGGATATGAAATGATCTTCAATTTTCACTTTTTTAACATAAGGGTTTTTCATTTTGCTAGAATATCTTGCGTTTGACCTATAGATTATTTCTCATATAAAAGCTATTTTAACTATAAAGTCAAATTTAGAGCTTTAAAATTAAAGTTTAACCGTTTGGTATTTTTTTCTCTCCCTTCTTGGTGCATAAGGATTAGTATAACTCACTTTGGGTTCTTGCTTTGCTCACCGTTTTTTGGTCTTTTTCTTAACTTTTTTTATAATTTTTCTAAGTTTCGACATTTTTACACCTAGACCAATCTATAAGACATTCTCCTTTGTTTTTAACTTCACTTTGAATAGTTTTGTTCCACCATCAAGATTTTTTAACCTTAGATCCAAAACCTATTGATTCTCCCAAAGTATATTTGGCTACTATTATAATCTCATGTGTCATATTATCTCACTTGTGGCAGCTCGAAACTTCCCTCTAAACTTTTGTGTTAAAAATCATTTGTTTTTCACCCTTTAAATGTCACCACTTAATACCTATAGTCTCACTTTGTCTTTTTCTCTTCGCTATCCTCTTAACCCTTGCTTGTATTCATAACCAATACTAAACTCTCTCTAAGCATGAGTTTACGGTCCAAAAACAGATATCGATGTCTAATTTTCTAATATGATAGAAATCTATTTGAGAAGTTGCACTGCACATTTGTATATGATAAAATGGAGAATGGATCCTGTGCAGTGACTTGCAGAGTCCAGTTAAATCTCAGCCTTTGAAAAAAAATAAATGCTTAAAAATACAAATGTTGAAAAGTTGAAATTAAGAGAGATAATGCATTTAGTGGTGTAGATTCCACACTGGAGAAAAAAACACTTGAGGAGATCCATTCCCGATAAAATGTTCATAGAATTTTCATAAAGCACGTAATAGCTATATGGATGTCTAATTTAGTAAACCCGTCTTAGTTATAAAACTCTTTACTAGAATGAACATTCATGATGAAATTCTCAAGTTGATTGTTGATCCCCTAAGAAAATTCTTACAGATAAGGTCGAGCAAAATTAATCAACTTCTCACTATCAATAATTCACTCCATGTTGCACCTTAAGAAAGAAAATCAATAGTAAGTTTTACGATTTAAATTTCAGAGACACTAGGAAAGGAGCATACAAATTTCATTTTTTATTCTTCTCTATTATGAGTGTGGTGTGTGGAGAAGTTGATTTTCATTCCATTTGTTGCGCCTAAGAAGCTCTCATTTCTCATAGTGCACATTGTATGGAGAAATGAACAAGTCTGCATTGGTGAAACAATATTTTATAATATATTTTACAGAAAATGCTATTAATGAAATTAATAGAGATATATTAATATTAAAAATCATGCATTTAACTTTTTAAAAGTCAAACTATTGTTTTTTCAATGCATAATTGCTACTTTTAAGTTCTTTAACATGTGCTCTTTAACAAGACTCATATTTTATTTATAAGTTTTCTACTGAGATAGTGTGAGGAGAGTTAGGCGGCAATTTTTTTTAGGGATTTAATTCACTTTTAATACATAAAGGTAAGAGTTAAATAAGTTTTTTTTCCCTCAAAATATAACAAATTTTGATTTTAGTCCCTAAAAACTAATATGATATGTTTTCATCTCACCAAAGTTTTATGTTTCATTTTTTCTTCCTGTTTATGTTTATGTTCATGTTCATGTTCATATTAATATCAATGTTATGACTATTTTACGTTCATAATGTTTCTATGTTATGTTTATTTATTATGCCCAACACTTGTATGCCCATATTATCTTATAGAAATGTCAAAGACATGTCAAAACTATGTCCATTAGGAACAAAAATGAAAAGAAATTTTTTGGGAGAATGAAATGTTTATTATTTTTAGAGATTAAATTCAAAATTCATTAAATTTTAAGGGACGAAAAACTTATTAACCTTAAACATAAAACATCAAATAAGTTATTGACAAGAGTGTATGTTTTAAACTTTCAAAGCTTTGATTGTGTATGTATATAGGTGAATGGATGGAGAAAATATTTATGTACGTATATTTAAAGGTGACTCTAATGATTTAAAACCCTTATAAAACTTCTATTTTGATTTTGAATTAACCTTAGCTAATAGCTAGCTAGTGAAGTTCCAACTTCATTTTTGTAGCAACAAGAGAGGTGAAAAAATTGCAAGGTGTGATGCAAGTAATTAAAAAAAAAAGCTCACAACAAGTTTATTTCAGTCATAGATATGAAGATCTAAACTGGTAACTTTGCAAAAGATTGATCCCTATATCACTTTTTCAAAATTAGCTACAATTAATTGTGTGCTAACTTTCAAGTTTAACTTTTTTTTAGGGAACTTTCAAGATTAACTCTCACACAATTCTGGCATCAATAAACATGAAAAAATGTCACGGTATACTTCCTAAAACACCCTTTCAAACATACACAATAATATTCGATAATCATCAACTCGTATGTTTGTCAT
>Ga0315913_1011101_pt1 | contig 10239 bp, 3 predicted proteins | sample MpolsnodulesMG_FD_207736 | JGI IMG/M metagenome (GOLD analysis project Ga0315913, IMG submission 207736) | Medicago polymorpha root nodule microbial communities from Los Angeles, California, United States - small nodules | ecosystem: Host-associated > Plants > Roots > Nodule | place: USA...
TTTCAACTTCCTCCGGAAGCGGTTGCACATGCTCCGCACCCTTATGCATTGAACAAAACCCCTCCCGCTTCCACGCAGTCACATCCCCACAATCACAACAACCACCACCCGTGTAAATGATAGAGTAATCATGCCCCGTGTGATCCCCATTCTGAAAACAAGGAACACAGATAGCACAAGTCGGGTCATGTTCACAAGTCCTACACCTATAAGCAATATCAGTACGTCCCCAAACCGCCCCACAAACACCTCCCTGACCAACCATACTAGAAAGGCGTCTCAGAGCATTACCCGGGTCACCCTGAAACATCAACCATTGCAACCACACCAAACTCTCTTGAAACCTCTTCTTCAAACCCATCTTCGAATCTTGAGATACTGCCAGTTCAGCATCAGTAGGCAATATAATAGACACTATATAATCAATCACCTCATTCTTCTCTTTCACAAAAGCAACCAATCCAGGTGGGGTAAGCTGCTCTTCAGGAACCCCATACTGTACAAGCCTCTGAAAATCATACCAAAACCATACATCAAACATCCATTACAATTGCAATATAAAAAATTCAAAATTGGATAAATTTCACTAAACCTAAAAAAAATAAAAAAAAATTAACCAAATTTCACTAAACAATTAAACAATTCAAAATTGGGTAAATTTCACTAAATTAACCAACAAGATCATTACTCATTTCTTAATTTTACATCATCAAGTGCAAAATTGAATAATCATACAGTGATCAGGTAACGAAAAAGTATAAATTTTCAATAAAAAAACGGTTTAGAATGAAAAACTTACCCGAATGATTCGATCTCGGGGTCTGAGAGGTTGAGATTCAGAAGAAGAATCGATTTCCATATTCTCAGCCATGAAGGAACGTAAAAAGCGAAACAAGGAGCGAGGATGAAAACCAGAACCTTCACTCCCCAGGTTTGATTCTGAGAAATGGAATTCTTCGCTTCAATTCCGTGAAGTGAAGAAGAATTTAGCGAGAAATTGAAAACCCTAATTGGATTTCCGAAAAAATCCCCAAATTTTGCGTTAATCGAATACGAGACTAAACCATTATTGTTAATGTGAAATTGATTAAGATGGTGATGGTGATGCTTCTTATATATTTTTATACTATAGTATGCAACCACTGCACTCAATCAATAGTCTTACGCTGTAAATTTCAATAGAATTGTTTTATTTGAACATCGATTATAACGATTATTTATGAGAAAACCATTGATTTCAATGATAATGAAAACCATAATTTACAAAGAAAATTAGGTATTTGCTCGAAAAGCATTGTAAGAGAGAAAGAAAGTAAAAATAATATGAGAGATGAAGTTGTCAAAAAATGGTAGTTGTACAACTATCATTTATCATTTCAATATTTCATTAATTTTTTAGTTTTTTTATTTTAAAAAAATAAATGGGCTTATGGGCTATGAAAAAGAAAAACTACACAATAACAAAGTTTGGAGAATTGCTCTTCTCACTTTTGATTTTGCTTAATTCATGTGGGTTAACTCACACTCAATGTTTTTCAGCGTGCCACTTTTATGATCAGTACAACCGGCTTAAAAAGTTATTGAACCGATCTTAAAAGTGTCAGCGTGATCTAACTCATGCTAAAGTAAGGGGATGAGCAAAATCAAAAGTGAGAAATGCAATTTTTCAAAGTTTGAGGTAGTCTGTGAGCTTAACTCAGTTACTCTATCCATTGCATAATATATGTAGGGATTAGGGTTTGTCCTTGTTGGTTTAAATGAAGACTATGTTGCAAAAACAGACTAAGCACTTACAAGACAAAGAGGAAGCAGATGATCATTCTAAAAGAAACAGAAATTATGAAGAACTATTCAACATAATTATCCTTTAGAGGCAAAGATTCAAACGTAAAGAAAACTTGTGATGCGCCGGCAAATCTCTTCAACAACGGCTCTATTAAATTCTTGTATAAAATGACCCTAAACATTTGAAGAATATAGAGAATCATACGCTTTCAAACTGTGTTAAAACTCTCTTAAAATTTCAAGCCCACATAAACACTTCTAAAAATTCTTACAAACTTTCAATCTTAGAATTTCTTAAGTGTTTAGAAATCACTCTGATCTTAATTTAGTTTACCACTCTTTGAGTCTAAAGTGTAAACATCAATCAAATTATTTGTAAACTTTGATTATAGAAGTCATCAAGGTGAGGAAGAAAATCTTATGTGTTTAAGTAATTATAATCTTATTTGATTATAGTGAAAAAATCTTTCTTGTGTGAAGAGACCGGAAATAATCCCGAATTTTAGAGTAAACCAGGATAAATATTTGTGTATATCTCTTATCTCTTTCTTTGTTTATTTTTTGCACCTTCTAATTAGTTTTAAACTTAAAAGTGATTTTCATCAGAGAAAAAAAAAACTAACACAATGTAACCTCACTTCGTGTGTTTTTCTCACGTTCACGTATAGTCGTACAAAATCAAAGGATCACATGAATCACACCTAAGGAAAGGTGAGGCATCAACACAAGTATTTAACCCACACTAAAAGTGACATATTTTCACTTTCCAATTCATTGGTGATCTTTTAGTTCTTCGCACAAGACTCCTCCTAGAAGCACATTGATCAAGCGAGTTACAGACAACAACAATCAAATTAACATGGAGCTCTACCAACTTGAACTCTCTAGGAAGAACCCACGGTGAACCTTGAAACACACACCACAAAACTTTGCAATGTAGGCACTACAACTCCACCAAAAAACTTAGAGAATCAACATAATCGTTCACCTAGCAAATAGTCAAATGGTCATACAAAATCAAGGAATCAGCTGAATCAACACAAGTATTCAGCTCAAAGTAAGAATGACACAGTTTCACTTCGCAATCCATTGGCCATCTCCTAATTATCTGCACAAGACTCCACCTAGCAACAATGCCACCATGTCAAATGATAAAGTTGTTAACAACGATAGTTGAATCCATATGGAGCTCCTCCACCTCAATCCACTATCACGAGCCAATTATGACAAATCTTGAACCACGCCTTATAACTTTGCAATGTAGCACTAAAAATCCCCCAATAACCTAGAGAATATGCACAACCACTTACCATCTCAACCACGAAGAAAATTTTATAATAATCTTATAAATGATTCTATATTTTGTTAAAGTAACTAAATCTTGTCATCACCTTTCTCAATGTATTTTCACGTCCAGGCATTTATATATTATAAAAGTAATTGGAAGTTGATGTTTAATTCTGTTTTTTTTTTCATGCTCTATACATGTTTGAGTTGAAATAAAGATAGCAATTACTTTTAGTCAAAACATATTATAGCTTTAATTAATCCATCATAATTTTTCATTGTATCAATAAAATTATTTTTCAAATGAAAAAATATTTTCCATATAAAAAAATTGAAAGGCTGCAGTTTCACTATTGAAATATAAAAAAATGGTGTGTTAAAGACCACATTGCAATTATTCATAAAAAAATGGTATTAATCCTCCGGTTTCTAGGGAAAGGAACACTAGTAATTCGGAGTTCGGTCGAGAGATAAGTAAAGTATGACCAAGAATCGTTTCACCCAAAAATTGAACCCAGGCTCTCCTCAAAAATTTGTCTTTTGATGAAGCTCATTAATCACCTGAATTTAATCAATTGGTTAACATTATTCATAAATATTATAACATCTAAAATCTAAATGTAGAGGGAAAGAAGTATGAGAATGGGAGAGAAGAAAGAGGAATGAGGGCGGAACAACAAGAAGTAGGAGGGGAAGAAGGACGACTCAGAGACACAGGGTAACAATTATGGGGAATAAAATAATTTTTAGTGGTGTTCAAATCCAAACATATTCAAGTTAAAACTGCAAACCGATCTAAAAAAAATGAAAACTGTACAAAATTAAATATTATTGGACGTCTTTGGATGTTGTTTTGTAAAACCGCTCCGATCAGATTGATTTTTAGATTAATTTTTCAAAAACGAACCAAATCGCATACATACATTTTAGACCGAATGATCTTTAAACTCAAGACCGATACAAATCACACCACGAACATCCCTAATAATTTTCATATTTGCTCATATTTTCATTTCGGTCTTTGCTAACTATAATGACATGTGGTATAATGCTTAACATGGCACTTTAGCAATTGCTACGACATTAAGTAACTTAGTTGACAACGTTAATTAATTCGATAATGTTGTCTAACTTGCACGAAAAAATTAGTATTGCACTGCATTTGTATTTAGTTTTCATTATTAACTCATTAAATCACATCATATTGTTTAATTTTATAATGAGATGTATTGATTTAACCGTAGAAACAATTTTGTACATAATACAAGATATACGTCCAGGGGCGGTTTTACCCCTTCCCCCCCAAAGCAAGCTTGAGCACATGTCCGGACTCAACCCATACTTTCGTTGTATATGGCCCAACCCAGTAGCTCATTAACCCCTTTAAAAATAAGACAAAACAGAAAAAGAAATATGACCGCACTGTCAAAAATAGACATAACAGAGAAAGAAAAAAACTACTTACTAGCCTCTGTTCTCAATTCAGCGATCTCCTCCTAACCTCACCTCTCCTGAATCTAACGATCTCCTCCTCAACTTCACCTCACCTCACCACTTTCCCTTTTGTTCTCAATTTCACTGCTCAACACAGTATGTGGAAAAAAATCTTCTCCTTTTTATGACCCAAATCCCTAATTTTCTTGTTATTACTTAGGTTAGGTAAAGGCTTTCCAATAAGCCTTGCGCCTTTTTTTTCTTCTTCTTCTTTCTTTCACTTCCTTTTCTTCTTATTTATTTTTCCTTTCCTTTTGCTAATTTGATTGATAAATTTAGAATTGTGCTTTATAAATTTGGAATTAGGGATTAGCCATTAGAAATTGCAAACTTGTTATTGTTGTTGTTAGCAGACTATGATTCATTTTGTTATTGTTAATTTGTTAATTTGGAATTAACTTTGTTAATTCTTGATTGTTATTTTTTAAACTAGCTATGTGAGTTGAATATTAACTTTGGATCATTAAATTTTAGAGACAAGGAAGTTTTTGGTTAATAGAACAAGTATTGAGAATGTGAATGTTGTGCAACTGGAAGCCGAAGTAGAAGAACCATCGCCTAATGTGGCCAATGAATTTAATTCAAATGAGATTGTGCGTGATCCAAGTCGTAGGAAACAAATTCATACGTATGCTCAAGATATTCAAGACCAAGTGAGGAGGGCATATATATTGAAGTGTCCAATGCAACCAAATTTGTCATGTTTTCCTTGTACTCAACTTGGGAGTGCTACAAGAGCATTTTGTAAATCATGGTATAAGAAGTATACACGGATTGAATACATTGAGTTCAAGGATACAGCTTATTGTCTGTATTGCTTTCTCTTTAAGCAACTCAGTTATATTTTATCTCTTTTATTTCAAATTGTACTTTTGTTGACAAAATGACGAGCCTCTTTTATTTCGATTTATGACTATTTATATATTATGTTACATGTAAATTTGTGATTAAAATTTTGCTTAGACTCTAAAATTCCTGACTCCACCACAGTATACGTCTTTTGTGTCTTATAAATTTGACATAATGTAATGAGCAGAAGACAACTTTCAAAAATTTGTTCTTTAATTTCATTATAAGAACATCACTGTGCATGCATTCATCAAACTAAATCTTTATTTAGATATCAAAATAAATATTTACCTCCTAAATTTTCAAAATAACTATATTTTGATTTATAGCTCTTTATTAGAAAAATGATATTTGTACAATCATTTTAAAACAATTTTTGAAATAAAAAAACGAGAGACCAATGAGATGAGAGTATGGGATAGGGTTATCTTAAAAATTGACCCAAAATAATTGTATAAATATCATTTCCTCTTTTATTAATCATAAAACATCATTGTACTGTCCTCGTAAACCGTGTGAGCTTAGATCAGTTAACAAGAAACATTATACTCTCTTCGGTCATATTTATAAGAAAAAGTTGACATTTTAGATTCATTGAATAATTGATGTATCTAGTCTAGAATATAGACTAAATACATCATTTATGCAATGAATCAAAAAAGTCAAATGTTTCTTATAAATAGGACTAGAGGGAGTATCATATATACTCCCTCCCTCCGTCCCAAAATGTAAACAAAAATTGGTCAACAAAAATTAATGTATTTAGTTCAAAATTTGTAGCAGATACATCAAATTATATTTATCCATTCTTACTTACATTTTAAAACCGATAGAATGTGTATACTTATTCATCTTAAATGTGATATTATAACCACAAAACTATTTGACAAAAGAAAAAACATACATCACTCTGCATGCATTGATGAAACTATGTCAAAAAGCGAGTCCTCTCTACAAATGGTAATTGTGCTACCTCTTTTTACACTGAAGTAACATGTTGGGAATTCACGTGAACTCACATGTGCAAAACAAATTTTTTTTTTTGGAAAGGATGTGCAACACAACTATAAGTCCGAAAAGAAGACCGTTTTTATTTTGGGTTAAATATGTTTTTGATTTCTATAAAATTGAAAGCTTTTAAATTTAGTACTTACTTAATTTTAATAGTTTTTTTAGTTCTTAAAAAAAATTCTGCATTCAGTATTAATCCCTACTCAATTCAATGTTTAATTTATGCTTAAACTTTTGAGTTTTTGAATAATTTTTTACAGACGTGTTAAAAACATTACTAAAAGTTCCTCTGCAAAAAATTGTTGCAAACTTTTATTTCTACGTCCAGATTTTGTTAATTTTATCTTTAACTTTTGTTGTTTTAAAAAATTCATATTTAATTCGTTTTATGCTAAAAAATTCTAAATTTTAGTAAATGAACCTTTCATATTGTTCTAAACTTGTCTAAAAAAATCATTCAAAAATTTAAGAGTTTAAAGATAATTAAACAAACTTTGTTGTAGTAGGGACTAAAATTAGAAATCATTTTTTTTTGTAGGGAGTAAAAAACCTATTAAAATTAACTAAAGACTAAACTTAGAAGTTCCCAATTTTATAGGGACCAAAAACATATTTAACCCGTTTTTTTTTTACAAACCCTGTTATTTTTCTATTATATGGTTTTCTCACTTTTTTTTCTTTCAAATATCTTCTCCTCGGTTATATATAATTGGAACTCCTTTATAATAATTTTTGGGTCTAATTTTTGGGATTATATAATTCGAAAACTTGTTTTACCTACCCATAATTTCATAACAATCGTGTCATATATTATTAAGATGACATAATTGAAAACGACAAAAAACAAATGTAAAGAGACAAATATGATACATATTTTCATTTTATTAATTGATCAATATTTTCGTATTATATTTACATTAACATAATGCTTATTGCAAGAAATTATTAGAATCCTAAAACTAAATCTCTAGCGGAAGAAGATGGAGGGGGAAAGAGACTAGGGTAATGTTTGTTTCCTCTCGCATCCTAGGAAGAGAGATGAGGAGAGGTAAAGTTGATGACATAATGAGACTCTGATGAGCAACCTTACATCTAAACAGAGCAAACTTACACCTAGAGGGTGCTAATTTACAAAATGAGACTTTGCCCTTTGACTATTCATATTATCCCCGTATAAAAATAAAAGAAACCTTGTATTAAAGGTCAATAGTTGAACATTGTAGAAGAAATTTGCAAAACAGAATGAGAGAAAGTGAGATGCAAAGAAAATTTATAAAGAATGAATGAGTATTTATAGAAGAAATTTGTGAAAAATGAGTGCATAGAGTATAACGGTAAAAAAACGTGTTGCTGCCCAAGTTGAGTATACCCCTCTCACGACAAATATTGCTTTAGTGATCTCCCCCATTGTTTTCAATGGTGCCATAATCATGTTTTGCTTCCTGTCTTTCTCCTTCCTGTGTGTATACCCCTCCAACCAAGTTGAGTATGACTTATAAACAGTGTACCCAACTATCTCATTTGGTCATAACTCAATATGTAGTGAGGTGGTATTTTTGGTAGAACACTAAGCTAAGAGGTTTCTTTTATTCAAAAGAGAGTGTCGCTAGCATTCCTCTTTTCTCAATTTGCAAAAGGTGGATACAAGTTTATGTTCTAGTGTGACATTTGAAAACCATGACAACCATAAAACCACGTCCCATGTCATGTTTTGCCGTGAATTTAAGAAGTCCGGACTTCTAACTTCTACTAGAAGCGCAAATGAGAGGCAATTGACGCGGTTCCAAACATATAGTTCATCGAATATTCCTACCACGACACAAACGCAAGGTTAGTGACTCGAAAGAAGTGTGATGATTCTTGAGGGAATGGATTTCTTCGTATTGAATGTCAACCTCTTATCTACTAGACATGAAATCCATTCTCTCAAGAGGATTCACACTATTGAATGTAACTCAACATTTACAAAACCAACTTTTAAGGCGAAGGTTACTCAACGCTTATTAACACGTATTTAGACCTTATCTCCTCCAACATTCCACTCTTAACATGAAATGCTAAATTTGGTCTTGGTGATTGATCTTATCAAACACTCATAAGGTATATGATCCAGTTCAAAAAATTTACTCACACATACACAATGTACTTGTTTGACAAGTGCACTTCTTCAATTATGAAATATAGTGCATAAAAACCATATACCAGTACTACAGTACACATCTTCCTCATCATAAAGTTTATTATTACAAAAGTGACCCAAAAATAAAAAACCAGTAGATAAACCCCTAATGCAAATGCAAAGTCCTCAAGTTGTATGAAAAGATAGGATATTAATATGCATCTATAAGAACATTTTTTAATCAAATAGCAGGAACAAAGAACAAACACTAACAAGGACCATAAAACTGCAGAAAACTCAATGACACAACCTTAACTAGATCAAAATGCTGAAAGTGATGTCTCTTTCTTTCTATCTATCTTCCATTTGATTCAGCATGCCTTGATCTACACCCTACTTGTTCTAGAAACTTAGTAAGACGCAAATGCTTCGCAGCCCATTGTTCAGTCAATTTCTGCTCTTTGGTTTCAGCATCTCTTCTCAGCCCTGCTAACTGTTCCCTATATTCTCCTTCAATTCTATCCAAAGCAACTGCTTGTTCCTCCCTTAAAGCTTTTACCTTCGCTTCGATTTCCTCCATCTTCTCCCTCCGACGACTTGCTTTCTCTGACTCCAACTGCAGCTCCACTCGGCTTAACCTCCATGCAGCTTCTTTCTTGTGCGCTGCCAATGCATGATGCACTTCTTCCAACTCCTTACAGCAATCAACCAATTCAGACATTGCCATGCTTTCGCCATAACTTAGAACAGCGCCATGTGGAGCTACGTTCCCAAGAACAAGAGGCGCGTTGTCCGGTCCTCGTACAGGTTGCATCCACGGAGGAGGCGCTGCTACTGTCGAGGGAGATAGGCTTAGTGTCACTGATGGTGAATTTGGCCTAACAGGAGCTGCATTGTTTGAATTCGATAGCCATGAAGGAAGCAATCCCGATGTTGGTGCTTGTGCATCAGTATGAAGATAAGAACTATTGGAAGCGGCCATGACAAATGAAGGAGAGGGTCTCTCTTTCACTAGTTTCTCGGCAAAACTTTCGAGTATGTGTTCGTACTTGCTATCGTTAATCGGGTCGACAGTTCTGTTAATACTACCTTTTGTTTCTCTTTGTTGCTTCTCTTTGAATACTTCCCACCACTTCCCTAACCTCTTAGCAGTTCGACCGGGAACTTGCGCGGCAATTTTCTTCCATTTGTTTCCGTGTGTCGCTTGAAGGCTAATGACAAGACGCTGTTCTTCTTCAGTGAGAGAACCTTTCTTAATACCTGGCTTGAGGTAATTCTTCCACCTTTCTAAACACGATTTTGCGTCCCTGTTAAGAGGCGTGTTCATGCGCTGAGACACAAGGTTCCATTCCCTAGGACCGTACTGTTTGACATAAGCGCGTAATAATGCATCCTCTTCCGCTCTCCACCGCTGTCTATCTTTCATATCCGACATCCGGTTTCTTGAAACTTGAAATCTTCATAATGTCTCTGGAAAATTCATGACAATTCAAGGGATCAATTCACTGTGAAACAAAGTAGTATCAATCAAAAGGTGGAAATGTGAAGTTTCTATAATTTCTAATCATATGTCCACAATTGATCAAAAGAAAAGGATTAATCCAATAATTATAGTCAACAAAGTGCATCAATTTATTAAGCAAAATAACATAAGAAACATACATATATGTCAGAATTTCAGAAAAGTTATATTT
>Ga0315913_1011106_pt1 | contig 10236 bp, 6 predicted proteins | sample MpolsnodulesMG_FD_207736 | JGI IMG/M metagenome (GOLD analysis project Ga0315913, IMG submission 207736) | Medicago polymorpha root nodule microbial communities from Los Angeles, California, United States - small nodules | ecosystem: Host-associated > Plants > Roots > Nodule | place: USA...
CAACGATAATAATTTTAGAAAATAACATAATTTTTTTTTGGGTACAAAGAAAATAACACAATTTAATTTTATCATATGTGTCGGTATCATGTCATTAACATACACAATTAGCAAAATTGAATATACAATATATAAAGTGAAATAAATTCTAAACCCACATTCATACCTAGGCTGCAGTTTAAGTTCAGATGTTGTTTAAATCATTAGAATCATTGTTGTCAAAATTGAATAAATGACTCAAGTTTAAACTCAACACAATACTAATATATAAATGACTCAAAACATTATTTTTGTTTTGGTAAAATCAATTGATTTTGATTACTAATTTACGATTATCGTTTTTACTATCCTATATCGATTCTACAAAAGTAGTTGAGTAAAATTCCTGATTAGGATTTTCGATTTTGCTTTTCACTTTTGACCTGAAGCAAATTCCTGATTTTGACAACCTTGATTAGAACCTTAAGAACATCAGGTGACAAAGTGACAACTCCTAACTAATTAATATATACCATATTGACAAAACCATGAAATGACATTATACTAAAGTTTTACAAGAAGATCATGGAAAAATCAGAATGCCAAGAAAAAAATTGTTGCCTAGCCTAACAAAACCAACATCAATCAGCTAAAATAATGGAAAAATCAGTTTTAAGAGTCAAGTCAAATAATGGAAAGTGAAACCAACCATCACTAAGAATAGTTTTTATTTTCCGAATCAATTTGCATCCAATGAACAAGTTTGAACATAGCCTCATACCTGCCGAGTTCCTTTTAATTTACTTGAGGATAGAACAGAACAAAGGCTAAAGAAACTATCTGCTAGGTAATAGCAAAATTAACAAAATAAACTCAAAACATAGACGGTGCATAACAATTTCAAATAATTATTATTTAAAGATAAAAAAACAAATGATTGTATAACATATTCAAATTCCATATGTGAATTTCGTAGTTTTAGAATAGAGTCATTCTCTATAGGTCTTATTGTCACACTGAAGATGTCTGCACACCACAAATTTTTTGGTAATTATGATTCAACCAAATATTATGATCTAAATTCCAAAATATTAAAATGGGAGAGTAGGCAGTAGCTTGTAATTCTCTTACCTAACTTTCCGATGACCTTGATCAATGGATTATGTAAAATGGGACAAACAGGAGAGCAGCTCGTGTGTGTGGTACAACTTCGTGAAAGTGGTGTGCTTCCTTAAACTCATCGTTAAGGCATAGACCTTTCTTAACTGTATTCAACGCTATGAAATCTAGCTTGTAATCCATCTTACCGAACACAAGATGCTCATAATGACAACATTTGGCTTAATTCTGGTGAGTTCTTGTCGAAAAAGCTGAATATCATCAATGCGGTAAAGCAAATTGGTCAAAAGAAGCAAAAATCTTGCTAAATTGAACGATGATGTGAAAGTATGGATCATCAATTGATCTGGGGCTGTGTGTTGTTGGAATATTGGCATGAAGTTGGAAGAAAATTGAAAGGTTAGAAGATCAAACAAAAGTAATAAAACTTTGAGTTGTGTGGTGTGAATTAAAAAAAATATAGAATGTGAGGGTCTCGCATAAAATAAAATACACATTATTAGTGTTTAAATTGTGGTATTTAAGTTTTAAATACCTTATCTATACTTCATATACAAAAAATACATGAACTGTGACACAAAATAAAGGTTATGAGATATTCTTTTTTCTCTCTCCTAAGGTTTCCAATCCTCTGTAAGAAGTTTACTTTCATCTCTGATTTCTTTCTTCCCTAATCGTTTTCTCTAATATGCTCAAGTTATTAATGGAATTGAGAAAGAGTGTTAGAAAGTGTTTTGAAAAGTGAATCATACCTTGAGGGTGAAGCAATGTCTACCGTGTATAGGCACACATTGGGAATAACCGCCTCTGGGTTTTGCGGCGTGTATGTTAGAGGACACGTGTAGGGTGATCCTCGCGTGGGGGCACTCTTGTGCGACGCGGTGCATTTAAGATGGCGTGTTCCTTCAGGCGCGGAGCCTTAAGGCAATTTAAGTTAGGCCACGTGTCAACGTATGATTGGTCTTTTGACCGGTTCAGAACAATACTTATTTCATATGTTTACATAATTTTATATGAAAAAAATGATATAATAGATTCAACTTTTTTTGAGGAAGTATATTGACATGGCGACCGTGAATCATTAGAACGTAAAAAATAGAAAGTTTTTTTTTATGAAAAAAATAAATTTATCATGGTCCTTCAATTATTTTAAACAAATGTCTCTTTTTTATCGTGAAAGATTGAAAAGTTAACTGAAAAATAATAAATAGAAAGTTTTTTATAGTGAAATTTTTATTTTACCCTATAAAAAATATATAAATAGAAAGTTTTTTATACCAATAATGCTATATCCTATGAATTCCACACCAACGAATGCCACGAAACAGTGCAAATGTAGTTAAGACAAGTATTATTTTTATATAAGAAAAAATAAAAAATGGGGGCTTGGTGGAATAAATGGTGGTGTCTCAGTCTTATTCTTATTTTTCTTAGAATTTGTTTTCGTGGAAACACCATTTCCCTTTTTATATTACCTTTTCACTATGTGTATTTAAGAGACAATCACAATACATTAATCTATTGAAGAGACATCGTCTAAGTGTGTTATAGGGGCAAATACAATGTTCTAATCTACCAAAGTGCTATAAATATTTTATTTCGTTTCGCATTGCATGAGTATTATACACTATAAATTCATCATATTATATTTGTTATATGAAACGAGAAAAAATAATATGGCTAAAACTCTTAAGTTTATTTATGGTTTAGTTTTATTTCTTTACCTATTTCTTATTGGAAAAGAGATTGATGGTAAAACATTTTTAATGGCAGATTATATTCAATGTGATATCGATGATGATTGTCCTAAAATGGTTCACCACATCTTTTATAAGTGTATTGACAACACATGTAAACAATTTAGAAGGCCATAGCATATTGTCTAAGTGTCAAACCTAAGAAAGTACATAAATCTCGTTCAGGGAAGATTTAGTTCTTGCACAAAGATGTTTGGCATCTAATTATTGTATTTTTATTTATTTTTCGTTTCAATAATAGTTTTGTACTATAAGATGTTGGTAATGAATTGAGCCCTAAAAAATATTATGGTTATATTGACTTCTTCTCTGTTTTGGATGTATCACACTAGCCTCTAATTTAGGCATTGCACTAATGAATTTTAACTAGAGTATCCATAATATTTTAGTTGAACAATTCATTGTCAGACTTAACTTACATCGCAGTCAAACTCCATATTACTTGATCCCTTTTTGTCCGGGAGCCAAAGGGTTAACAAAGAAAAAAGTAATACAACCAAATAACTTATAGGGGCATAAACCAAGTTGAATGAAGTCTATATATATAAGGAAACAAAAATTCAATATTGTGCATTTGTGTTAGACATTAGCATCGGATTCTGCCTGCCGCAAAATTCAAATTTAAAAAAAAATTCCCTTATTACATTAGGAGTTGCTTCTGTCCTCCAGAAAATTCCAAAACTTTCTAAACCTCACATTAGCAGTTGCTTATGTTTACCACAAATTTCAAATTTCTTTCTGTCAACCTTGCATTAGCGATGAATTTTGTTTGTTGCAAAATTCAATTTTTCCCACCTTACATTAGTGTGTAGCTTGAGGCCACCGCAAATGTTTGTATTGAAAAACACCCACCACAGTGGTCAAATGCTGACGGAGTTTTTTATTTTAGTTTTGAACAAGTCAGCCACATGCATTTACGTGGGCAAAGCTCGACGCAAATGCACCCAAACCCGCTAATTTGCGTGCGCCTTGCCCCTACAACAAATGTAGCCACTTTCTTGTATGTTTTTGCATAATCTAAGTTAGACCAATGGCATGTATATGTCAAACTTCAAGATGTCCTCATCGTCGATATGTTTCCTAGGTCAGTCCTTATTGGTAACCTTGAGCTTATCATCACTAGACTTTTCACCCGTGCGGTATAAAATATGTCATAATCATAAGCAAGATGTAATATTACACAACAAACAAAACGCAGCGTGACTTAAGTCATGCAGGAATATAAGGTGTGTTAGTTAACTGCCGATACGTATTGATACAAATCTAGCATAAACTCTCTCATCCATTATTACTCTCATCCTACCACAATTTCCACAATTTTTCCCAATCTCTCTAAAAATCTCAACCAAATTTATTCAACAAAATCACAAGTAATCATATTGCTATTAACTTACATTTTAGTTGTTATAAATATTTTTTATTTTTAGTTTTTGAGTAGATTTTGAGTAGATTTATTTTATTTTAGTTTTTGAGTAGATTTACATGTTATAGTTCATTTTTAGAGTAGATGTAAGTTGATTACTTTAGTTAAAATGTTTGCATGATCTTTATGTTATAGTTTATAATTTTAGGGTTATTTTTAATTTAGGTGTTTTACATTAATTTTTTTATTTTAGTTTTTAAGTAGATTTACATGTAAGAGTATATGATTTATTTTAACAGTAGATATAAGTTGAATAATTTTATTATATTTTTTGTATATTTTATGTTTTTTTTAGAGTAAGATATTTTAGGGTTATTTTTATGATTTTTAGGGTTTATGTATAATTTGCACTCCAGGTGTTTGATGAAATGTTTGAATGAGTTTTTCCTTGATTGTTTTTAATTTCTTATTGTGTAGATTTGAAGCAATGGCCGATATTTTCGACGTTCATACACAATTCAACAGTGGAGAACCTCAGAGGTTGAAGGTTCGGCACCTTGGTGTCACGTTAAGAGGTCTCAAGGATCAACTGAATGAATTCAACCAAGTAGTCAATCCCGGAGACACAAGGAGGGTGGAATACGTTTGGTATAAACGTCCAATGCTGGACGAGGGGAAAATATCATTTAGTTGAGTGGAATTAACGAATGACAAGGGCGTGAAGTGCATGTTTTAGGAGCACAATATGTTCCAGTGGATTGATATTCGTGTTAGTTGTTGAGATCAACTGAAGATATTATCAAAAGTTTGATTTCGCCAGAAGATCGAGATTAGGTAGGGAATGCACCTTCCATACTTACTAAAGGGTTCCATTGAGAGATTCAAAGTACGTTTGGTTGCTAAAGGGTATAATCAAATTGAGGGTTTGGACTACTTTGATACTTACTCTCCTGTTGCCAAGCTTACTACAATCAGACTAGTGATTGCTTTGGCATGTATTCATCATTGGTTTATACACCAACTTGATGTAACTAATGCATTCCTTCATGGTGAACTACAAGAAGATGTGTACATGCAGTTACCCCTAGGAATTAAAGCTTCTAAACCCAATCAAGTTTGTAAACTAGTTAAATCTCTCTATGGTTTAAAGCAGGCCAATAGAAAATGGTATGAAAGGCTCACTACTTTATTACTGGCTCAAGGTTATAAGCATGCAAATTCAGACCACTCTCTCTTCACCAAGTCCTCATCTGACACTTTCACTATCATTTTGGTGTATGTAGATGACATTATACTTGTTGGTAACTCAATGTCTGAATTTACCACTAACAAGTCCATTTTGCATGCTTATTTCAAAATAAAAGATCTAGGACAACTTAAATACTTTTTTGGTCTAGAGGTTGCTCATTCTCAACAGGGTATCTCTCTTTGCCATAGAAAATATTGTTTAGATCTTTTGACTGATTCAGGTCTTACATATTCCAAACCTGTCTCCACACCTTCTGATCCCTCTGTGAAGCTACATCATGATTCTAGCCCTCCTTATGAAGACACTTCTTCATATAGAAGATTGATTGGTAGACTTTTGTATCTTAATACCACAAGACCTGATATCACTTTCATTACTCAACAACTTAGTCAGTTCCTCACAAAGCCTACCCAAGTTCATTGTACTGCTGCTATAAGGGTGTTAAGGTATCTTAAGAATTCTCTAGGAAAAGGCTTATTTTTCCCTAGGGATTCAGCTCTCCAACTTTTAGGGTTCTCTGATGCTGACTGGGCAGGGTGTTTGGATACCAGATGATCCATCTCTGGTCAATGCTTTTTCTTAGGAAAATCATTGATTTCATGGTGCACTAAGAAACAACTTACTGTCTCTAGATCTTCTTCAGAGGCAGAATATAGGGCACTTGCTGCTGCAACATGTGAACTTCAGTGGCTACTTTATCTTCTTCAGGATTTATAGATTACCACCACTAAATTACCAATGTTACATTGTGACAATCAAAGTGCCTTACACATTGCTGCTAATCCTGTCTTTCATGAACGCACCAAACACCCTGAAATTGATTGCCATTTGGTCTGAGACAAACTTCAGGCAGGCATGATGAAGCTTCTTCTAGTCATTTCTCAGGCACAAATTGCTGATTTCTTCACTAAAGCTTTGCTTCCTCAGCCATTTCACATTTTACTATCCAAGTTGGGCATGGTTTATATATACCATCCTCCAACTTGTGGGGGGGATATTACATCATGAAGATAAACGAGAGAATATGTGATAACTTGCGCAACACGTTATCAACATAGCTAACTATCTTAGTTTCCCTTTTTAGTTAGTTATCCTAGTTTCTATATTCTATGTGACTACTATTGTATTACTGTTCTCCTGCAGCATACATATATAAGTTGTAATCACTCTCATTTGATCAATAACAAGAATACTATTTTTCTTTTCTTCTTTCATCTCTTCTCTCATAATAAAAGTCAAAATGAGCAAGTAATTGATCAATAAATACCCAAACAAACATCAATTTCATAAACTAAAACCATTACATATAAAGAGGAATTAAAAAAACTTGAACATATAAATATCACATTGTCCTAATTTAAGAGATCTTGAACACCTATTGTTATAGTAATTATACAGTTTGACATTGAAGAATTTTAATTTGTGGAAGTAGAGATGGAAAGGAAAGTGTACGGGTTTGTGTGTATGCATTTATGTATATGTCCACTGTTGGGAATCAATGGTAAGAGCAGCATGGTGATTGATGATAAATTGGCATCATCACTATTTTAGAGTCAAGGTGGAGATTGTTGTGAAAGTGACTCAAAATTGGAGTTTTGAATCTATCAAAATCGGGGCACAAATGGTGTTGTCCGGGCCCCGAATTTGGTTGTGGTTTTTCATCATGTTGTTATGTAAAAATTCGGTGGCCAAATGGAGGAATTCACACCCTGAATTTGCCAGGAAAAAATATAACAGAAACGTATTTTTGGGCTGAGATTTGTTCCAGTTTTTTTAGGAATTTTTAAAAATATAGACCTTGTATCCAAGTAAACCTTGAGATAGAGGTGGCTGAAAACAAGGGTTTAGAAACAAATAACAAACTAGGGTTTTAGAGAGATTTCTCTAAGCGGGAGACACTATGGTTGTGATTGATTCACCTTAAGAAACACTATTAGGATTAATTCTCTTGGTCACGGGAAAAGATTGGGACTTTTGGTAGAATTAAGTTTGAAGATTTATTCTTGTAACCCTTTGGTATCTCTTTTGTAAAGTTACTCATCATTATATTAGACCGAACTGGGAAAACAAATTTCTTGTGTTCTCTCTTTCTTTCTCTCGTTGTTTTCTACTTTTGCTTGTGTTTAATTGTTATCCACTTTGATATTGGTTACTTGATTACTTTGCTCCACACATCAAGTATTTTATTGGTGTGATTTTTCAACGAATTCACAACAATTGGCGCCCACCGTGGGGCAATGATCAAACGATAATCAAGTACCATAGGTTCGAAGTGGGATATTGAGAAATTTACCAGAGATAATTATTTTCGGTTATGGAAGGTAAAGATGAAAGCGGTGTTAATACAAAAAAAGTGTGAGAAAGCTTTGAAGGGTGAAGATGCGTTACCGGTCACCATGTCACAGGCGGAGAAGACCGAGATGGTGGACAAGGCCAGGAGTGCCATTGTTTTGTGCCTCGGGGATAAAGTTTTGAGAGATGTAGTGAAGGAACCAACCACGACATCGATGTGGTCAAAGTTGGAGTCTTTGTATAAGACAAAGTCTTTGGCTCATCGACAATTCCTAAAGAAACAACTTTACTCATTCAAGATGGTGGAGTCAAAGGCCATCATGGAGCAACTTACAGAGTTCAACAAAATCCTTGATGACTTGGAGAATATTGAGGTACATCTTAAGGATGAAGATAAAGTTATACTCTTGTTGTGAGCTCTACCGAGATCTTTTGAATCTTTCAAAGATACCATGCTCTATGGCAAAGAAGGCACTGTTACCTTGGAAGAAGTTTAAGCAGCTTTGAGAACCAAAGTGTTGACCAAGTCCAAGGACTTGAGAACTAATGAAAACAGTGAAGGCCTAAGTGTTTCAAGAGGGAATGGCATAGGTAGAGGTAACCGGAGAAAGAGTGGTAACAAGTCAAAGTTTAAGTTCTTTAACTAAAACAAGATGGGTCACGTCATGAAGGATTGTCTAGAGATTAATGGTAACTCCGCACAAATTGTCTATGAGGGTTATGAGGATGCAAGTGCTTTGGTGGTGTGTTGTTGGGAGGATTTAGAAGGTGATGTTTATCACCTTGGGATTGATGCCTTGTAGAGCGGTGGTTGTTTGGAGAGACGTTAAACACTCAACATCATCTTGGAGAGGCGGTGGTAAGAATACTCATGGTCAGCCTGGAGAGGCGGTGGTAAGAATAATTGTGATCTACCTTTGAGGTGGAGTTTCAAGGTAGAAGACATAGTGGGATGTACGCATTTGGAAGTTGAGGTAGAGAAAGCTCAGCTTGAGGTGGAGTTGAACACACCGAAAATGGTACGACTATGGAGGACCTTGGGTGCTATGCTCTAGTTGTGAGCAAGGGAATTCTTCATGAAGATGGAAGGCATTCCAGAGGTTGAAGAATTTATAAGATGGCTTTTGGGATTACCCTAAAAGACCAAGGGTGATTGGATGCAAGTGAATCTTTAGGAGGACGAATTTGATCACTCCGGGGGCTGAAGAGGTATGGTGTAAACTTGTTGAACTACCTAAAATTCGTAGCGTAGTTGGATGCAAGGATCTTCGAGAAGGCGGGTGGCATTCCGATGGATGAAGAGGTTAAGGTGTAGATTTGTGGAACTACCTAAAATTCCTAGTGTAGTTGGATGCAAGAATCTTCAAGAAGGCGGAAGGCATTCCGATGGTTGAAGAGGTTGGGTGGAAACGTGTGGATCTACATGGTGTAGTGGGAAGCAAGGGTAAGAGCAGCATGGTGGTTGATGTTAATTTGACATCATCACTAATTTAGAGTCAAGGTTGAGATTGTTGTGAAAGTGTCTCAAAATTGGAATTTTGAATTTGTCAAAATCGGTGCCCGAATGGTGTTGTCTAGGGCCCAAGTTTGGCTGTGTTTTTTCAGCCTGTTGTTACGTGAAAATTCGGTGGCCGAATGGTGGAATTCGGGGTCCGAATTTGCCAGTAGAAAATAAAGAGGAAACGTATTTTTCGGCTAAGATTTGTTCCAGTTTTTTTAGGATACTTTTACTATAAATATATAACTTGTACCAGAGTAAACCTTGAGATAGAGGGGGATGAAAACAAGGGTTTAGAAACAAATAACAAACTAGGGTTTTAGAGAGATTTCTCTAAGCGGGAGACACTAGGGTTGTGATTGATTCACCTTGGGAAACACTATTCGGATTGAGTCTCTTGGTCACGTGAAGAGATTGGGATTTCGGGTAGAATTAGGTTTGAAGACTTATTCTTGTAACCCTTTGATATCTCTTTTGTAAAGTTACTCATCATTATAGAGGAACGGAGGGCTGCTCTCTCCCCCAGACTAGGTCATTATTGGAACAAACTGGGAAACAAATTTCGTGTGTTCTCACTTTTTTTCTCTCGTTGTTTTCTACTTTTGCTTGTGTTTAATTGTTATCCACTTTGATATTGGTTGCTTGATTACTTTGCTCCACACAAAAAGTATTTTATTGGTGTGATTTTTCAACGAATTCACAACAATAAATCATCTCATATTATTCTCCCACAAACAACACACATGGAAAGTTTGTTGAGAGGCCACTCCCTATTGATGCTTATATATACTGACTATCTATTAGGCCAAAAACACTCAACACACTTTCATTCTAAAGACATCAAAAAGAGAGAGAATGATGAACCACTACTAAAAAAAATAAAATTAGTGAGGGATATTTAGTGAGGGAAAACGTGAAATCCCTCTCTAATTCCGTCACTAAATTTTGCGACTAAAGAATTTGTGAGGAATTTCATTTT
>Ga0315913_1011109_pt1 | contig 10234 bp, 7 predicted proteins | sample MpolsnodulesMG_FD_207736 | JGI IMG/M metagenome (GOLD analysis project Ga0315913, IMG submission 207736) | Medicago polymorpha root nodule microbial communities from Los Angeles, California, United States - small nodules | ecosystem: Host-associated > Plants > Roots > Nodule | place: USA...
GAGAGAGAGAGAGAGAGAGAGAAGAATTTAGAGTGATTTTGCAATTTGATTAAATGAGTGATGGAATTAGTGGAGGCAACTAGATACATGATGACATGTCACCTTACATTATTTTTCGCATATTTTTCAGTCGTTTTAGTTATGTTTTGATCCAAAATAGATGAGTTTTTAGAACAATTGCCTATGGTTTACAGGAAATTTTGTAATGTTTTCATTTCGAGTCATGTAATTTTAGTTTTCCGAAACCAAGTTATTCTTAGGTGTTTTTGATGTAATTCAATGCAAAATCACGCAAATTGGCAAAACAAAGCACATCATGAAGAATTGGAAAGACAATGAATGAAGATTCAAGAGGCATGTGACGAAATTACGAAGTGGAGAAATTCTTTTCCAAATCCTAAGACAAATTTCAAGGAAGAAAGCACTCAAAAAGACCAAGAAAAAGGTTAAAAACGCATTGGAAGAAGGTGTTGTGTACCCCTAACACGTTTCTGTGCGCCCCGGGTGTGCACACTAGTGAAAAAAATGCATTGTTTCTTAACTAGTGTGTTGTGCGCATGGCACCACGCATGGCGTGCGAGCGCGTCCGTGGCATAAACAACATTTTGCTATTTTGGGTTACGGGTTTGGAGGAAAAATCCTAGTTTTTCAACCCAAAGCCACTGGTAATTCAACCTATAAATACAAGTTCTCTCATTCACAATTATTCATTTAGAACGAAGCGGTTCAAAAGGAAGGAAAACACTAGGAGCTTCAAGGGAGAAGTCTCTCCTCAACCGTAGTCTCTAGCGTGTGTTTTATTCTTTTGTAATTTTGTCTTTAATTACCATGAGTAACTAATCCTTGATCAGGTAGGATTCTAAGATGAACCCTTATTTGTTTGTTGGGTCAATTTAATTCAAGTCTTTTATTCAGTTATCTTATGAGATATATTGAATCTTTTTACGAAAATGTCTTAATGCCTTTGATAATTCTAGGGAGTGTGACATACTTATGAATATCAATTGAACCTAGAAACATGAGTCTTCAGAAGATACTTCTGGTTATTCTTTTCCGAACGTTGCATGTTAAATTGTATTATTTCCCCTTGGTAAGGTAGATGAAATAGGGCTACCCGTATGTAGAACTACTAAGGTAAGATAGTGTATGTGATGAACTTCTAAGATTCAAAGATGGATTTGGAGTCTTTAGATGACAATTTAGGAATACTAGTTCTTTTATGTTTCAATTACCTCAGAGAGAGGGACATACTGCCCCACAAACTCATCACTTACGTAGAAGCCTTCTCTCATAATTGAATGATTAATTGCCTTTTAATCCAACAAGAAAATATAAGGGATTCGAAGAATACTAACCCCCACTAACATTATGCAATTAAACCAGGTTGCTAACTCACTACTGCTTTGCGCAATCAAATCGAACTTGAAAATTCCCCGTAATGTACTCGCTTTATTTACTTGGAGACACTATTACTTACTACTTTATTCCTTGTGAACGATTCGGTACACTTGCAGAAATCTTCCACGCGCAACTGAGGATGAGGAGGCAGTGTCACCGTCTCTATCTTCGACACTTGATTGTGTTTTTTTTCCATCGGTGGCCATTCTTGGTGTAAAGAGGGAATCCTCCACGCACAACTTGTGGAGACTAATCTCTCGAGCCTTGTGGGTCCTAAATGGGTGGCAAACTCTCCTGAAAAGTTTTAACGTTGCTGCATGCCCTAGAGGCCTAGACTGGATTCAAACTCAGGACCTTGGTTAAGCTATAAGAGACATATATCATCTCATCTAAGTGTTTTACTGACCATTCTAAGAATATGAATGTTTTTTTCTTTTTTGTTTCATGATATGTTTTGATCTAAAAAAATTGACACTATCGCAAACCAATCATGTGTGTTTAACTTTAAAAATGATTACCAACAAAAAGTAATATTTCTAATAATCTTAGTTTAAAAAAAAATCACAATAAAAGTGTATATCAATTAAATCCTAACAAATAAATAATTCAATTTACATTATCAATGTCAACTATCACTGTGTGTCGATCTCAATATTCCTTCTTACATTCGTTTTTTCTCTTCTAGCTAATTAAATTTTACAACTAGAACTCGTGGATACATACAGATTACAAAACAAAGCAGCAAAGGAAAAAGCACATGGCTGCTCATACATAAATTTTGTACACATGCAAAGTATATCTCAATTACAATCAGCAACTTTTTTTTCTTTCTTTTTCTCGAAATGTCGATTTCAGGTTCAAAAATATCTAACTAATGTGATAATCCATGAATCTTGCAAATGCAACCGGTGGCTATGGATTCTTCTTGCTAACTCGAAGACTAATGTCGCGATTATTAACAAGTAATTGTCATGCATTACTCCCACATGAACTTCGTTTATACTCGAGCTTTTTATACCGTTTCTGTGAGGTATTGTTTGTTTTGAGTCTTAAAGTTATCCGAGCCGTCTTAGTTTTCTTAGTTAACAAGCGTCTCAATAAATTGAGGAGACTTGGTTTTAAAGCAATGTGCAATTTTTTTAGTGTATTTTAACACATCATAATCATAATATGAACACCATTGTATACTTTTATTGGCTATGATATGAAATGAATGGCCATTGGCCAACGACAAACTTATCCTATGCTGCAGTTTGAGCATCCAATCGAGTTTGAACATAAGAATAGGGAAATAGCTAGGTAGGGACCAATAGTGAGCCAAAAATCACTGAAAGAGATGCTATATGACATAATAGTACAGGCTCATCCTCTTGTCATGATACAAAAGTCACAAGGAACCTTTTCATGAGTTGGTTTATTAGTCATAATCATCATTATATACATACATTTGTTTGTATCATTATTGTATTTAGCTAGAAATTAGAATATATTTTGTAAGTATAGAATGGTAAATCACTTGAAAGATATTTCTAATTGATAGTCATAGCCTAAATTTAGGGAAGCCTGGAGACCTAAAAAAAGTTCATTTCGCAATAACATGGTCAAGAACACAACCGTTTGCTAACTTTGTGCCAATGTGAGTTTAGAATTTTTTTTTTTTTTGTTTGTTAACCCTTCAGTTTTTAAAGGAAATAGATTCTGATAATTCGAGTTCGACCGAGAGGTAAGTAAAGTCTGGTTAAAAATTGTTTCATCAAAAATCGAACTCAAGTTCTTACGAACAATTTGTTCTTTGGTACGGCTCATTAAACAAGTCTAATTATTTGGTTAATGTGAGTTTAGATTCTATGACGGTGATAATAGAAATGTAAGACACCATTTCTACTTGAGTCTATATGAAAATGAAATTGAAATATCTATTAATGTATTCTATCAAACTTTGGCATCTTACAATATGGTTTTACTTTTACCTAGTTGAGTAAAAATAAGGTTCCCTATAAGATAGGGAATTTGAGGTAACCACAAATGTATGTATGGCCATATATATTGTCAGTAAGTCTTGCAGAAAGGGGTCATTCTATTCTAGCTGTCAGACGTCTTCTTATGCCGTCCTTTGTTCCTCATCCCATGTGACTGTGTTGTGGACCATCACCTTCATTTTCCTTACTACTATGCACTTTTTCCCCTCAAATTCCTTGAAGAATTTTTATTGGAAGGTACACAAACTCAAGCTCCCCCATTAATCAGGAATATCTTCCCAAAGATAAAGGACAGACTGGGACTTTCATGTCTTCAATGACTCACATTTTATGAATTAAAAAAAAAAAACTTATGATTAGAAATTGGTAAAAGAACTCAACAATTAAGCTCAAGTGGTCAATTAGCTTCACCAACAACGAATCGTTCAAGGGAATTCAAGTTCAATTTTTAGTTAGACTATCCTTATCTCACGGCCAATATCCAGATTATGAAGGTATCTTTCCTTTGAGAACGAATGGTTAACGCTAAAAAAAAGAAATTGGTCAAAAAAATCTTATCATTAGCAATTTATTACTTATCCTACTTTTAAGGCTTAAATTAGCAGTTTATAACATGACTGTACTACGAGTAGGTTTAGAATAAGTGCTTAGTACAATGTGTGTGAGCAAGTTGGATTCCTCTTTCATATAAAAACATGACAATTGACTTTATTTCATAATTGTAACTACTCCATCCATCCCATATCAAGGGACCTTGTTTGACCATGTGCATTATTCATGTAATATGTTTTGATCATATTTTTTTTATTAATATATTATGAAAAATAATATCATATAAGATATTGTTAATTGTCTCGATGTATATTTTCAAAGTATCAACTTTTATAATTTTTGTTAATCGATAATAAAAGATATTAAATGCAAAATCATGTATTAGCATGTGTGAAAAAGTTAATTGTACCATTTAATATGAGACCCAAGGAGTAGTAGCTAACTCAAAACTCTATTGTATAACATTAACATCTATATAAGGCAAATAGAACCTACAAATGTTATCATTTTAGTATTATTCATACTGGTTCTTTGGTTTGCGATTTCCCTGACTTGTTTTTTAGGTCTTATCTTTTTCTAATGTGGTACCTAAGGTTTTTTTTTTCTTCATTAAACCCCCTTACACTCAACTCTATAATTAGGTTTACTACATATTATATATGGTAGATGGAAAGATGTATAAACTTTGATATCACCTTATATTATTTTTTTATGATGATACCATCTTAGGCTTTAGGTTAACTTAACTCACTCATATAAAATTGGTTTGTAAAATAAAAAATTACACTCTTTATAAATAATTTTAAAGATTTATCTTTTTAAACGAGACTTGAGTTTTTCTGAATGCAGATAAAGTCATTGTGAAACTTCCTTCATATGACCCAAATTGAGACGAAGAAACATGGCACTGCACTCAATATAACTTAAACAAAACTCTATATAATATGGATGCATGGCTTAACATAAGCAATTAAGCATGTGGTGAAATTGCAAACTTTTTCACCAAGTCCTATATAAGAAAGGTTAATTCAAATAATAACCCTGAAAACTGGAGGAACATGCCACTTGAAGATCCTATTGTCCTGGATTCAAACAAAAAGACACTTCTTGTTGTTATCCAAAGGAAAAAGGTTCAACATTCACGTGAACAACAAGTCCTACCTCAAAATATCTATCCTTTCAACAAAAAAATCTATCCATGTTGAATAAATTCAACTTTATTCAATAACAATAGTAATAACATATTCACCATTGCACTCTCTATATATAGTAGAACCAAATTGACCACACAAACACACACAAACCTAACACTATCAACAAAATGAAGATGATTGTAGCTATCTCCTTCATTTTTTCTCTTCTTTCCCTTTCTCATGCATCAGTAGTAGATTTCTGCGTAGCAGATTACAATTTACCAAATGGCCCCGCAGGATATTCTTGCAAAACACCATCAAAAGTAACCGAAAATGACTTCGCCTACCATGGCCTAGCTGCAGCCGGAAACACCTCAAACATTATCAAAGCTGCTGTGACTCCTGCATTTGACGCGCAATTTGCCGGTTTAAACGGTCTTGGAATTTCCCTTGCGCGTTTAGATTTAGCTGCCAGTGGAGTTATTCCACTTCACACTCACCCCGGTGCTTCGGAGGTGTTGGTTGTTATTCAAGGAACAATCTGTGCTGGTTTTGTTTCCTCTGCCAACACTGTTTACATTAAAACACTTTACAAAGGTGATGTTATGGTTTTTCCACAAGGATTGTTGCATTTCCAAATTAACAGTGGTGGTTCTAATGCACTTGCTTTTGTTAGCTTTAGTAGTGCTAATCCTGGTTTACAGATATTGGATTTTGCTTTGTTTAAAAGTGATTTTCCAACTGAGTTGATTACTGCAACTACTTTTATTGATCCTGCTGTAGTGAAGAAGCTTAAGGGTGTTCTTGGAGGTAGTGGTTAAACTATGATGTTATTCATATGAAAGAGTGAGGAATCTTCAGGATTAGTGTGTTCTTTTAATTGTTGTTGGTTTTGTTTCTTGTTGTGTCTAATTTGTTTCTTGCTGTGTCAAGTTCGTTTTGAAGAAATGTAACTTGAGAAATTTGTGACATGAGATGAATAAATGTATGTGTTGTATTTTCTTGAATATTTGAATATTTCTTCTTTGTGCACTTCTCGCAGGAGCTTGCACTTGCAAACTCAGTTCGTAATGAATAATAGGTAAACTCAATTTATGTGGTTTTTGTTTCGAAGAAACTAAAATGGAATATATTAACCAAACAACATTTCTTTCTTGGCACAAGACGTGCTAGAAAAGGCTAAGGAAAATAAATATCCGTTACAAACAAAGGAAAAGCTGAAAACGGCAACAAAAAAAAGGACAAAAAGTAACATTATAAAGCACATCCTAAACACAACAGAGAATTTAGACACCACATGGATAGTGAAAATCAAAAAGTAACATTATAAAGCATTCCTTTTGCTTGAAAATTCTAGCATTCATTTCTCTCCAAATGACCCCAAACAGTAAATAGCCAAATCAAAAGAATAATTGACTGAAAAAGTCACAATGAATAAATAGATGATCTACATCCTTCGGTTTGCCACACTCTCTCACACAAAGTTGAGTGCTAGCCATTATCACACCCCCTCCTGATCAAATTATCAGTCGTAGGGATACAATTACGAAGAGCACGCCATACGAAGATACTTACTTTCAAATGAACCACTTTACGTTAAATGATATTATTATTTTCAGCTGTAATGTTGTGATTCGCCGAGAGCAAGAAATTATACGTGCTACTTAATTACATTGTATTTTTTAGGCATGCAAAATTCAAAGCCATTTGTCACTAACATCATCATGCAAAACAATAGAATGCAACAAAACACGAATTTCCCTTAACTGTTCTTCCTCCTAAGCCGTCAACCTCCTCCACCATTTCTAAGCCTCAACCCCTTCCCCCCAACCTAACAACTTCATATCAGCCATTGTTGTCATCTTATTACTAGATAGATCAAAAAGGCGGATGAACCTATCCTTCAAGACCCCTCCAGTTAACCAAGGATCCCACCAAAATAACATCGAAACATCGTCCCCCACCTCACGCCTTAAATTCTCATCAACCCACCATTTAACTTCCCCCTTCTTCTCTCTACTGAGCTGATTGAGCTTTATACCACAAACAACAATGCTTCTCCTTCAACCTCCAACACCATTTACCATGCAAAGTCATATTAAACTCCCTTAACTGTTGAACCTTCAACTCATCATTCTCCTTTTTTGAACAAATAGTATCCTAATCGATCCAAGAAATTTTTCTAATATCTTCATTTCCCCCAGAAAAAAATAATTAAAAATAGATTTGATGGAGGAAATCATACATGTGGTAGCCTTGAAGAATGAAAGAAAGTAGACTGGTAGTGAGGACAAGACAGATTTCACGAGAACCAATCGGCCATCCAAAGAAAGATTTCTATTCTTTCAACCCGACAATTTAGATTGAATTCGATGAAACAAGGGTTGCCCAAAATTCAACTTGCGGGAATCACCACCAATAGAAAGCCCTAAATAAAGGAGAGGTAAATGATATGTTTTACATTTCAAAACCAAAGCTGCCTCCGTCAACCACAAATCAACCATATTAACACCAACCAACATGTTTTTATTAAAGTTAACTTTGAGGCCCAATATTGATATAAATAAAATAAGCACTTCTTTCAACGATTTGACATTCGGCCATATCTTTACTCTCACCAACAAAGTATTGTCCGCAAATTGGAAATGACAGATGAAAACATTTTCTGATCACCCAATTGAGTACATTGTAAAGAGGCCGACCTCCACAATTGCTTTCATCAAAACATTAAGGCCTTAAGCATCTATTAAAAAAAGAAATGATGAAATAGTTGTCTCAACCTCTTTCAAATTTAAACTCGTTTGGACTTCTATTCACATGAACTGAAGCTGAAGCAATGCTAAAACATTACATAATCCATTTTCACCACAATGTAGGAAAATTCATTCTTAGCATGCATTCAGGTTGTGACACCCTAAACCCAAAATAAATATTACTACTATTTCTAAATAAAAAGTTTAATCCGAAGCAGAAAATTTCATAAAATCACTCTTTTAGGGATTTAAAATTTCCTTTATAAGGTCCATGGCATGACATTGACTCGTAACTCAACATAATTCACCTTTTTTAATTGAAATTATAATAGTAATAACATTAACATCAAATCCTTGTTTTTTTCTTTCTTAAAAATAATTTTTTTTACATCATAGATAATAATCTTTTTATATAACTACAAAATCAATAATTATATCCCTTTTTCAGCATCATTATCATAACGGAGCCTTTTCCAAACTTGAACACTAATCAACATGCATTGAGTTTACGATTTCGTAAACACAGTGCCAAGCCTGACAAATACAAACAACGATGGGCTAAGTTTTGAATACATGTTATAGTATAAATTAAATGTATAGAATACGCAAGAAATCAAATTGAAATCGTATCAGATCACAAACATAATATTCAAAACCTTTAAAACTATTATATATCAGCTCAATCCACGTTCGTCACAAAATCACCAAAACATAACATTCCAAAATCTTCATGAATATAATGTCACACTTCAATCCCAAAATAGTCACCACAAAAACAATCACATAATGACATTCAAGACAATTAAAAAGATAATATCACAAGTCACTCCACATCATTCACAATAACATAGTCATAGTTCACATAATGATATGCATATGCTCTTAGATTTATACATCTCTTTCTTTTATACTATTGTACTCTAAAGTACTTGATTAGGAGATTGATAGTACTGTGTTACCATCCAGGTGGACAAATAATTTAAAAATGGTCGAGTCCTCATGGACTATTCAAGGTTTTGGTCGAGTCGGACTATTCAAGGTTAGCAAGTCCTTACAAACTATTCAAGGTTGGCCGAGTCAGACTATTCAAAGTCGGCCAAGTCCTTATAGAGTATTCAAAGCTGGTTGAGTCAAACTATTTAAAGTTGTCCCTGCCCTCATCGACCCCTTCCTCAACTCGAAACATTATGTCATATTCAATAGTACTTCCTTAATCACTGGGCTTGTGAGACCCAACTTAGATGATGAAAAAACACTCCACTTCAAGACCCTAACATCTAATTTCTCTCCTTGTTGGCCTAGAATACTCCTTAAGAGTAAACACACATTAAAATCATCCTCATGGTTAAGAGGTAATCAACAAGGGTAATCAATAATATCCATTCATCTCAAATTAATCACAACATTCTGAATCCGATAAGGGTAATTAAGAATATTCATTCAACTGAAAAGAAACATCTCATTCATCAAACTATATTTACATATCATATTTTCAACAACACATATTCATAGTTCAACTAATATCTCAATATCAATAGTGGAGATTCCTAGATTACACTTCCCATCACCCATCTCAATCTATTTTCTAGGAACTTTAACTAATACTTTATACAAACATCCACCAAAGATATCACCCTAAAATAAGCAACTCGTTGAGGGCTTTCCACCTTTATAATACGAGTTATAAAAGTACTATTATACCTTTCGACAATTTCTCGTTCCGATGAAATTTTGACAAGAAGCACATAAAATCATCTTTCAGATTCGCCCAAAAATCCTTGATAAATCCAAAATTGATTTCATCCGACCCTAGACTCTTGAAACTGTCATAATCCCGCAATTTCTATTTCACCTCATCAAGGCTAAAAGGCTTTGGTAACTCACTGCATTGCGCCAAATTTAAAGAATTAAAATTGAGATTTTCTATTCATGGTATATCTACGGCACCTGCCTGAAAATGAGTAGCAAAATGATTGAAAACCTCCCCTCGGACACCATCAACACCTTCCACTTGCATCCCATTAACAAATAAGGAAATGATAGCATCGGATTGCCGCCTAGAAGAGATAATTCCAACCTTGAATTTGGAATTAGCGTCTTCCTCTTTCAACCAAGTCATTATGGATTGTTGTCCATTGCTTGCTATAGTTTTTAATTTAGACAGAGAATAGATTGGCTGGTAGAGAATAAAGTTCCTGTAAATCTTCCACATCTAAATTAAAATCCTCCCCTTCCACATCTAAATTAAATTCTTCATTTAGCACAAATCCCCCCACCCGAAAAGAGTGCCACTTATCTCGAACAAATTGTTGGCAACCAACTGAAAGATCCGCCCAACATTTCAAGTATGTGAACTTGGTTCATTTAGCCTACACAAACTAAGTTTACATATCTTACTTAAACTCAGTTTAAGTATGAA
>Ga0315913_1011110_pt1 | contig 10233 bp, 12 predicted proteins | sample MpolsnodulesMG_FD_207736 | JGI IMG/M metagenome (GOLD analysis project Ga0315913, IMG submission 207736) | Medicago polymorpha root nodule microbial communities from Los Angeles, California, United States - small nodules | ecosystem: Host-associated > Plants > Roots > Nodule | place: USA...
TGTAATTTTTTTCAGACATGTTATTTTCCTAGAGAATTGTCATTGACATTTTCTTGCAAAACAATAGGATGCAACAAAACACAACACTCCCCCAACTGATCTTCCCACTCCCTCAACCTCTTACGCCATTTTCAAGCTTCACCCCCTTCGCCAACCTAACAACTGCATATTAGCCAATGTTACCATTTTAAACTCAGGAAGGTAAAAAAGACAGCTAAATCTATCCTTCAAAATAACCCCAGCTAACCAAGGATCACATCAAAATAAAGTTGAATTCTTGTCCCCCACCTCACGCCAAATGTTCTCGTCGATCCACACTCCAACTCCCAACTCAACACCATCTCTTATATTGGTTAAATTATGCTACCAAACTAAAGCCCCTCCCCCCTCACAAATTTTTCTTCCATCTTCACCATATCTAGTTGAAAGGACTCTACCATAAACACCAACACTCCTTTCTCAACATCCAACACCACTTACTAAGTAAAACAATATTAAATTCTCTTAACCACCTAACCCACAAACCACCATACTCCCTTTTTGAACAAATTGTTTTCCAATTGATCCAATCTATTTTTCTAAAATCCTCACTTCCCCTAGAAAAAATAATTAAAAATAGATTCGATAGAAGAAATTATACATGTGGGAGCCTTCAAGAAGGAAAAAAAATAGACTAGAAGAGAGGACGAGACATATTTAAGGAGAACCAATCATCCACCAAAAGAAATATTTTTAACTTTTCCAACCTGTCAGTCTAGATTGAATACGATGGAGCAAGGCCTAGATATGCCTTCGCCAATAGGAAGGCCTAAATAGAGGAAAAGTAAATGGCCCATTTTACAGTTTAAAACTGATGTTTCCTCATTCAACCAAGAGTCGGCCACATTAACACCAACTAACATGTTTTTATTAAAATTTACCTTAAGGTCTGAAATGATTCAAAAAGGATAAGCACTGCTTTCATCGCTCTGACATTCGCCCAACTCTTGGAGGGCACAAGCAAAGTTTCATCTAAGAATTACAAATGAGATATGAAGATAATATATGTTCTCCCAACTGAACCCTCAGTATAAAGGCCGACCTCCAAAGGTGATTTCTTTAAAACATTAAGACCTTCAACGTCTAGTAAAAAAGAAATGGTGAGAGCGGGTCACCTTGGCGTAAAACTCTTTCAAATTTAAACTCAGCTGAACTTCCATTCACAAGGATTGAAGCTGAAGCAGTGGTAATACATTCCATGATCCATTTACGCCAAAGTGTAGGAAATTTCATTTTTAACATTACCGCTTCTAGGTATCTCCAATCAAGTGAATCAAAAGCCTTCTCAAAATCAACATTAAAAAGAAACATTTTTTTTTTAAAACCCAGGTATCACCCACCAACTCGTTTGTTATAAGGATCCTGTCAAGAATCTACCTCCTCATAATAAAAGCTTATTGAGATTAAACTTCCCATCACTCCTCTCAATTTATTGGATAGGACTTCAACTAAAACTTTATACAAATAATCCACCAAAGATATCGGCATAAAATCAGCCACATGAGGTGGATTTTCCACATTTGGAATGAGATCTATAAAGGTACCATTGATGCCTTTCACAAATTCCTATTTCTATGAAATTCTGACAAAAAAAATACATGAAATCATCTTTCAGGTCCTCCCAAAAATTCTTGGTAAAACAAAAGTTGATTCCATCTAGTCCTAGACTCTTGAAACAGTGCCAAACTGCATTTTTCACCTCCTTAAGGATGAAAGGTATCGTTAATTCACCACATTGAGCCAAATTTAAAGAATTAAGATTTTGATTGTCAATTCCTGGTCTATTATAGTCACTTGCCTTAAAGTGGGTGGCAAAGTGATTGAAAACTACTCCTCTGACACCATCCACGCCCTCCACTTGGGACCCATTAATTGATAAAGAAATAATAGCATTGGAGTGTCGCCTAGATGACATAATTCCATGATTTTTTTGTTTGTTTTTGGAATTAGCATCTACTTCCTTCAGCCAAGTCTAAGGAGATTGTTTCCATTGCTTGGTTGTGTTCATTTTAGACAAAGAAAAGAGATTATCTGATAAAGAATGTAGCTCCTCTAACTCATCCACATCTAAATCGATACCCTCCCCTTTAGCACTAATGGAAGAAATGCGGTCCTTTACCTCGCTGATACGACCCTCAAGATTTGTAAAATGGTCCTGATTCTAAGCCTTCAGACACCCTTTGATCTTCTTAAGTTTTTCCTTTAACACAAATTCTTCCCACCCTTCAACCTGAAAAAAGTTTCACCTTTCTTTCTTGCACAAACTGATTGTAACTTGGAAGATTCGTCCAACATTTTAACATACGTTGGGGGCGAGGTCCCCAATTATCCACATTAATTGATAAAAATACTGGACAGTGATCAGAAAGGCCATAGACCAAAGCTTGTTGAATATAGTTGGGCCATTGAGCACACCAATCCTCAGATAATAAAAATTTATCGAGATGACTCATAGACATTCTGTCGCCCCAACTCAAAGACTATATATGCTATATTTTCCTTCTTGCAATATTTATCACAAGAACATCTTCAACGTATGGTAGCTATTCTTTGGAGTCTTTGGAAACATCAGAACCTTAAACTTTGGAAGAGTTAAAATGAGTTAAGGTGCAAATGTTGTGGATAGAGCACGTTAGCTTCTATGGTTTTGAACACTAGAAGTACGGTGTCGTCGAGTTCCTGCTCAGGTGTGGCTTCTGATGTGCGTTGGCAGCGTCCAAAAACGATAGATTGAAATGCAACATAAATACTTCTTTTTCACAGGTTTGTAATCGTGCAAGTATTTACATGCTTGTACATGATGATGACAAAGCTTTTGTTCTAGCAAAAACTATTCCTTTTTCTCCTATATGTCCTGTCTTTGTAGGTGAAGCGCTAGGTTTGTTTTATGCTTTAGAATGGGTAAGTGACATGCAGATGGATATCGTCGATTTTGTGGTGGATTCCAAAACAACCAATGGTGTTTTTCACTCCAATAGGTCTGATGTCTCGTAATTTGGTCATAGTATTTCAGAGTGTAAATGACTTTTCACTTCCCAATTTACAAGCTCTTGGGTGAAGTTCAACATGCAACAAGCAAATGAAGTGGCTCATGCTCTAGTAAGAGAAGCTGCATTATCAACTAGTCCCACTATTTATTTTAATATCCCTCATAACAATATCTTTTTTTTGAAGGAGAGATGCTTATAAACTCCTCATTAAAAATAAAATCGTCAATACAAAGGGGTACTTGATAATAAATGGTGGGACTAGCTACTAATGTGGCCTCTCGTGCCAAAACATGAGCGACCTTATTTGCTTGTCTCTGAATAAACTCCACCCTAGAGTTTGTGAACTAACAATATCATTATTAATGAAATGCTATAAACATCTTTTATTTAGAAAAAAAGAAATTTAATCACCAATTAACTGTTTTTTGGTTGAATATTTTTTGAACAAAATCACCCTTTCCAAACTCAATTCATTACATTTAAGTTTAATTCTAAATCTAAATCAAATCCAAAATTATATGAAAATTGATTATTTTAGTTAAAAAAATTATCTACAAATTTATCTTTTTTTAGAACAGATATTCTCTTCGCGCAACTACAGAAAATAATTCCTTGAGTCGGATAGAATCATAATAGGTGACAAATGTGTCCATGAATTCGAACCTAAAACCTTTGGATATATTGAGAGAAATCACTTATTATCTCATCCAAGTGTTTTTAGATCTACAAATTTACCCTTAATAAGTTAATTATTTTAAAGAATTTAAATTTAAAAACCCATATGATGAATTAACTAAAACCAACATTTTACAATATAATCTCTCAATTTTTTTTACAATATAATACAATAAAATATACACAACAAAATAATACAATTCTTTAAAAAAAAAAAAAACTCCTTCCTTCCCCTCTCTCCCCCTCTCTCTTTTGTGAGCCGTCGGCTGAAACCTTAATTTCTTCTCCTTCATCCACCAAAGAGGGGTGGTTTATGGTCAATTTTTGACCTCAAATCACCCCTCTAAATCGTTTTTCTCCTTCCTTTCTATTTAAATAAGTGATTTTCAAATCGAATTAGGTTTTTCTTTTGTGATTTCGTCATCTTAGTGCGACGCTGTTTTGTTTGTCGTCTTTGTGCGACGTTGTTTGTCTTTTCCCTTGTTCAGGTGTTTGTTCGATTCAGATTGTCAGATCAGCTTCGACCAAGTGCAGATCCAACCAATGACTTTGGCGTCATCAACGTTGCATATCCGGAGGCATGGCTATTCCAGAGATTTTAATATAGTCATATTTGTAGGCTTATGTACTTTTCCGTTTTATGCTATTAACATGGATGTAGTGAGTTTGTTCACCGATTCATCCTTTTTGTTTTTAGCGAATTTGTATTGCATCGATGTACTCTATCAATTTAAATGAATGTCGTTTGTTTTGTGTAAAAAAAAATACAATTCTTTAAAAAAAACAAAATAATACAATTAAAAAAAATACGAATTATTTTGCTGTGTTTCCTAGCAGTTATAAAAGAAAAAGAATTGAAAAAAGAAAAATAGAAAAGTGTTTTTTGAATTGTGTTGTGTGCGACTGGTGTCTGAAACGGACAATAGTAACTCACTTTTAGGCTATACTTGGATTGGTGGAGAGTGGTGGGATGGAATGGAATGGAGTGGGATGAAGCCACATTCCATTGTTTGGTTTTGTAAAAAATGGATGGAATGGAATGGAGTGGGATGGAACGCATTCCATCCAATACCACTCATTCCTTCAATTTTCCATTCCACCCAATTTGGGGTGTATCCAATGGAATGGAACACATTAATAATAAAATTACCATTTTGTCCTCATTTTTTTCTCATCAGCCTTTTTATTCCATCTCCTCATCAATATATTCTCTCTTGGCATAAATGCCCATGCTTCCATTTCTTTCCACATTGGTAGCAGAAGTTACATTTACACTTGAAGAAAATAGAGCTGGTATAGTATTTTGTTTTTTTATCATATAATATGTCAATATGATGCAATAATGAATTACATGTGAAAATGATAAAGATTAGTTATGAGAATGTTGAATACAAAATAAACCTGCATTTCATGTGTTCACATCCATCACTTCTCTTGACATAGATAGGGCAATTTGGACATCTCTGCGACTTCTTTATTTTAGCCAACTCCAAAAATTTATCGTCCAAGTATTGTTCATTTTTACCACGTTTCAAATTTTGAAATTCTTGACAATTCAACTTTGCATGCCATGGAGTGTTAGGAACAATTCTTAAGTGGACAAACTGCATGTGTAGGTGCTACTCACAAATGATGCTAAAATAACAACATATTGATTTAAATGAGTTGAGAATTTAACATATTTATGTTATTTTAAATAAAGGGTAAAATTGGAATAAAAAATTATAATTCATTCCGTTCCGTCAAATTTCCAAACAATGGGGTGGAAAATTAGTACCATTCCATCATAAAGTATCCAAACAATGGAATGGAATCTTTATTCTGTTGCATTCCGTTCCGTTCCATCCCGTTCCGTTCCACTCCGTTCCGCTCCATTAATTTTAGGTTATCCAAACAGAGCCTTAGGGTTTCTTCCCTTCAACTCAACAAACCCTAAATTCTCTCTTTCTCTGCATTCTCAGTTCCCTTTCGTTTTCTCTTTCCTTTGGTACGCTACCTCTCTCTCCCTCTCCCTCTCTTACTCTCTCTCTCCATTCATCTTTGAGTTTTCCTTTGCTTTGATTGTTTTATTGTGTGCAAGACAGTTCGATTTAATCTCAGAATGTCATCGTCGTCTTCAATGGGACCGGGGCCATCGGAACCACCACCACAGCGGCTCAATGGAGGCAGACGACAAGGAATCTTGGAGAGTCAATATTTGACAGTGAAGCTGTCCATCCGTCTCTCGCTGAAATTGCACCCATTCTTCGTGTTGCTAATGAAGTTGAGAAGACTCATCCCAGAGTTGCTTATTTATGTAAGTGTTTCTTCAACCTCCATTCTCTTCCATTTTCATTGTTACAATGATACATTATAGAGTAACTCACCAGGTCAACATTTACACCTTGAAATTTTTTAATACAACAAAAAAAAATTCAGGTGTTTGATAAATGATTTACTCATACGTCATGTTATGTTATGATGTGTTTGGTGCTATCGATTTTATTGTATTGTAGGTCACTTTTACGCTTTTGAGAAAGCTCACAGGTTGGACCGAACTTCAAGTGGTTGTGGTGTTCGCCAATTCAAAACCGCCCTTCTGCAACACCTTGAAAGAGTAACATCCTTCTTGTGATTTTTTTCCTTTTCAGTGTTTTTAAATAGTGGTGCATAGTGGACCTTTGGCAGTTTTGGCCCAAGCCACTTTTGACTTAGTCTTCGCTGACGTGGCACCCACATCCCTTAAGTGAGGTGCCACATGTAATTAGTTAGGGGGTGCCACGTCAGCGAAGACTAAGTCAAAAGTGGCCTTGGGGGCCAAAATTGCCAAAGATCCAATACATAGGGGGCTGTTTTGTATTTTAATTAATTAGGGGGCCAAAATCGCAACTTTTGGAAAGATAGGGGGCCAAAAGTGCAATTAAGCCTTAACTTTATTAATATTCGATGCCCATGGTCCTCTATTATAATATGAGTCATGCTAACTTCTGCTATAACTTATAAGTATACATGTTAAGGAACTCAGATGATAATTATATCTTGAAAAAAACAATTTTTAACTCTTTTAACAAACAATAATATACATAATTTCTGATGCAAAATTTCTATCTTTAGTACACTAACAAGTGCCTTAAGGGCACATGTTATCATTTCCATCATAATTTAAATAATTCTATGCTAAATCTTTGTATTTTATGTTCTATAATTGCTAGGAAAATGATCAAACTTTGAAGGGAAGGGTAATGAAAAGTGATGCACTTGAGATGCAAAGTTCTTATCCATATTACTACAAAAAATATATACAAGCTTCACATAATACTGCTGATAAAGCTGACCGGTTGGTTCTCTAGATAATTTCCAGTTTAATATGTTTTTCTGTTAAGTGTATGATGAATAGCGATAGTTTGTGTCTCCTTCAGGGAACAACTTACCAAGGCATATGAGACTGCGAATGTTCTTTTTGAGGTTTAGAAGGTTGTTCATGAACCAATCTATAGAAGTTAATCGTGAGGTTATTTTCTATGGCCCCTATGATTTTGTTTTTGTTATTATTAGTGTTACATTTTTTTTTATCTGAATCTATATTTTTTTTTAAAACTGGTATCCGGCTTAAGGATCGACTAATATGAGGGGTCTAATCCCATCCTTTATTTGCGGGGGGGCCATTTAAATCTTGAGCTCTGTATGAATCGAATAGCTCACTAGAATTGGTGGGGGAATCAAACCTGAGATCTTGAGTAGAGTACATTCTAAGATCCCAAGCCAACACCAGTAGGCCAACCGGGTGCAACAACTTATATAAAATGTATGAGCCACCTTGAACTCACTCCATCGATGGTTCATGGTTCTACGTAATAAGTAGGATAAGTGGATTATTTGAAACTATATTTCTTTCCTTCTTTCAATAGCTTGTTAGATTTATGAGTTCGGGTATGCTCTATTAAGACAATACTTCATTTAATCCATTTAGGGTCTAGAAGCAAGATACGTTGCAACATAACATTCAACGGTTGAGATTTAAAATTAAAAAAACAAATGTATGTTTGATAAAAATTAAAAATAACAAATAACCTCAATCACGTATCCGCCCATCACAAACCTTTGCCCTATCCACCCATCGCATACCTATGCCCTGACGCAATATGGAAGCAAGGGTTAGCAAGCGCTAAACCTAAATAGAAAAGAACAAGTTTGCAAGCAACAAACTTGTGAAAATAGGGTTCTGGAATCCACCAGAATTGAGAGAAAATCTCGAATATTATTAATGAATCAAAAAGTATGCCTCTTAGGCTACATAAGTTCTATTTATATAGTGAAAAAAATAACAAACCCGTGGGCCAAAATAAAATAAAACGAAATAATAATAGAAAGTTCTAGAAAATTACTAAGATTTGGCTAAAATAAAAAACTATAAAATTACTAAGAAACCCTCCTACATCAGTCTCCTCCACCTCTGAAGAACTCGACCCCGGGTTCTTATTCTGATAAAGAGCTTCCCATGCATGTTAAATCCTACAATGAACAAGAGACCATCCTCCTGGATCCCATTGAAAAAATATAGTAGCATGCTGATTAGTTTCTACATTATTCATTTTTGCCCGTGACTTTATTCGTGGTACTAGATGACCAATCTATAAGTGGTGTGAATTTTTGTAAAGTAATATAATTAAAACACGTTAATTGGACATGTTCTTCCAAGTTAGTAGTTCTTTGCTTGTACACAAAAACTCCCCACTTGCTTAGTGTCACAGTACTGGACAAGGCTTCATATGAAATTTGCACTTGATTCCATTCATGCCTAAGAAGTAACGCATCAAGGTTTAACCACTCCTCATCGTTGAACAAGAGTTGTAGATCACAAACTAGAACATGATTTGGTTCAATTCTAAAGTTGCAATAGCCTTTGGGAGGCACATATTGACCGTTGATAATCAAGTGAAGTTCAACAAGCATCCAACGAAATCTATTTTTCTTTTCAACCCAACATTGAGAAACATTGAGACATTGAGAAACTTCCCACGAATACAAAAACATGGAATTCCTCCTTTGCACCAATAATCAAACCCTTCTGGAACTTTGGCTCTAGGCATCACAACTTTTAATCCATGCCTAGCTTTGTTCACATCAGATAGAGATTCTTCTAACATGAAACATGATGGACAGCGAAATGAAATCGAAACAGGCAAAAACAAGAACAATAATGGTCTGTCGAGATCGAAACATCGACGGCTGTCAGAACTTAACAAAATTGATTGTGTGGACGCATTGAATGTGTTAAGTGAGGGTGATTCAAATATGTTTCTCATAGAAAGAAAATAATGTTGACAATCTAATTCAATTATTGCATCAGCTGCACCTTTCAATTTTCTGTCCAATATAACCCAACTTCACTGCACTCTCTTGGCTTCAGCAGCCACTGCACCACACGAAGAACCAGAAAGAATCTTCACTCTAATCTTTATCTTCTCAGCATCATAAAAATCATGGAGTTGAAGCACTAATTGAGAACATGAATTTGTAATAACTTCTTTCTGATTTGAAACAGTTCGTAGTCGCGATGTCCAGTGACTAGTTGCACATCAGTAGTAAATCTTGAAATACCCCATACCTTCTTCCTTGAACAAAGTTCGGGAATGATAACCAAAAGCTTAATGCAAGAGTTTCATCCGAAATCGTAAACACATTGTTGGTGACAGATTGTTCCTTGATTGCTTTCACTTTGAGTTAGGGAGAGAGTCACTCATCATCTCTGATGCATCAACCTCTTTTTCTTCTGGTTTTGACTGAAGCAATATTGAAGCTTTTCTTAAGTTGTTAAGTTCAAGTGTTGGCTGATTTGCTTTTTCAGAAACAGGAAGTATTCCATTAATATAGCTGTTGACCGTGGCTTTCGCAAATTTTGATGCTTCACGAGAGGCTGTAAACAATTTTTCTACGTCGTCCATCTGGACATTTGAATCCATAGAATTCTTCGGTTCCAACTTTGCACCTTTTATGCGTTTTGCCTTGTCCCATTCGATTATGATGTGTGGAACAGTAAGCGATGCTCTCTTGGATGAAATTGTAGAAATTTCACTAGGCTTTGTTGGCACCTTCGACGTCTTTGAAATAGATGACTCCCTCCTTGTAGCGACGGACTGCGATATTTGTGTAAAAATTCGATTGTTTCCATTATGAACCCTAATTGATTCACATCTCCTGTTCTGATTGTTTCTGTTGTTGTAGTTGCGGTTGTTGTTGTTGATGTTGTCAATCTTAGACGTCAACGCCACCATCTGATCTAACGGAGCATAGGCTAGCAAACGCTAAACCTAGATAGAAAAGAACAAGTTTGCAAGCAACAAACTTGTGAAAATAGGGTTCCGGAATCCACCAGAATTGAGAGAAAATCTCGAATAATTTTTATTGAATTAAAAAGTGTGCCTCTTAGGCTACATAAGTTTTACTTATTTAGTGAAAAAAATAACAAACCCTTGAGCCGAAATAAAATAAAACGAAATAATAATAGAAAGTTCTAGAAAATTACTAAGATTTGGCTAAAATAAAAAAC
>Ga0315913_1011111_pt1 | contig 10232 bp, 7 predicted proteins | sample MpolsnodulesMG_FD_207736 | JGI IMG/M metagenome (GOLD analysis project Ga0315913, IMG submission 207736) | Medicago polymorpha root nodule microbial communities from Los Angeles, California, United States - small nodules | ecosystem: Host-associated > Plants > Roots > Nodule | place: USA...
ATTATGTAATATTATTTATATATATATATATATATATATATATATATATATATATATATATATTTCAAATTTTAAAGCATTGGCACATAAATGTGATTAACTAAGAACCCCTTGACAAACTATTATAATTAATCAAAAGAGAGTTTTCTAAAAAGAATAAAAACTGTTATTTAATTTTGTCATGTATTAGTGTTTTATGCTTTGGTTTTGATATGTTGTGATTTGGTGTTGTTGGTTAACTGTTTTAAACTTGCAGGCGACAATATGCAGAGATTGAAAAGATCGTTGAAGAAATTATGAATATATTGGATTACAAGTTTACAAGTCTTCCAAATTATTTAGTTGGGATGGATTCTCCTATAAAAGAATTAGAAAAGCATTTACTTTTGGACTCGGTTGATGATGTCCGGGTTGTAGGAATTTGTGGGATGGGTGGAATAGGGAAGACAACTCTTGCTACTGCATTATACAACAAAATCTCCCATCAATTTCCTGTGCACTGCCTTATTGATGATCTAAGCAAAATTTATAGGCATGATGGTCCAATCAGTGCTCAAAAGCAAATTCTATGTCAAACTCTAGGTGAAGAATACCTTCAGATATGCAATCTTTACAACGCATCTAACTTGATACAAAGTAGGCTATGCCGTTAAAGTCCCTTTTAATTCTAGACAATGTTGATCAAGTTGAACAACTCGAAAAACTAGCTGTGAGTCGTGAATGGTTAGGTGCAGGGAGTAGAATCATTATAACTTCTAGAGATGAGCATATCTTGAAAGCGTTTGGAGTGGATGTTGTCTACAAAGTTCCATTGTTGAATTGGACTGACTCTCTTCAATTGTTTAGTTGAAAAGCTTTCAAACTTGATCATGTTATGAGTAGTTATGATAAGTTAGCGTCTGACATACTATGGTATGCTAATGGCTTACCACTAGCAATTCAAGTATTGGGCTCTTTTTTGTTTGGTCGAGACATGTTTGAATGGAAAAGTGCATTGGCTAGATTGAGAGATAGTTCAAACAAAGATATCATGGATGTGTTGCGATTAAGTTTTGATAGGCTAGAGAATTTGGAAAAAGAAATATTTCTTGATATTGCTTGTTTTTTCAATAGGCGTGAGGAAGGTTATGTCCAAAAAATTCTAAATTGCTGTGGATTGCATGCTGATATTGGATTAAGAGTTCTAATTGATAAATCACTTATAAGCATTTCAAAAGAAGGTAATATCGAAATGCATAGTTTGTTACAAGAGTTGGGCAGAAAAATTGTTCAAGAAAATTCAAGCGAAGAGTCAAGAAAGTGGAGTAGGGTGTGGCTCCACGAACAACTCTACAATGCTATGTTCAAGAATATGGTAAACTATAATTGTTTGAATATAGAAAACTTATTTACATTTTCATAAAAACTACATATATTGAAAGTTATTCAAGTTTTTCCTTCTTTTTTGCAATGTTGTAGGAAAAGAAGGTTGAAGCCATATGCTTTTTTAGAGACAAAGATGAAAGACGAACACAAATATTGGTCACGGCTGAAGCATTGTCGAAAATGAGTTACCTTAGATTGCTCATACTCAAGAACGTGGTTTTTTCTGGAAACCTCTGCCTTTCTAACGAGATAAGATATGTGGAGTGGAAGAACTATCCTTGTAAGTATTTGCCATCAAGTTTTCAGCCCAATCAACTTGTTGAATTGATCATGAGGCATAGTAGCGTCAAACAACTATGGAAACATAACAAGGTACTATAAATTCTTTTTTTAGTTTTTTCTTTTACGGAACACGAACAAATGCATTTTCTTACCCCTTTTATCTGTAAAATTTATGAGCAAAAGGTAACACTATCTCTAATTTTTGTTGGTATGTAACAGTATTTTCCCAATTTGAGAACTTTGGATTTAAGCCACTCAAAAAATCTAAGAAAGATGCCAGCTTTTAGAGAGATCCCAAATCTTGAATGGCTGAATTTTGAAGGATGTGTGAAACTGGTGCAGATGGATCCATCTATCGGGGTTCTAAGAAAGCTTGTTTTCTTGAATTTGAAAGATTGCAAAAATCTAGTAAGCATACCAAGCAACTTATTTGGTCTCAGCTCTCTTGAAATTCTAATTCTTTCTGGGTGTCCGAAAGTATTTAGAAATCCAAGGAATTTGAGTATAAGTGAAAATGCATCACATTCCCAATCAACAATATCCTCCATCTTGAAATGGACAACCTTTGTTTTTGATTCCTTGTATCCTGATGCACAAAATTATTTATCTAGTTGTTTGTTGCCTCCCTTTCTTAGCTTATGTAATTTGCTTGTACTTGATATTAGCTTTTGCGGTCTGCGTCAAATTCCTGATGCAATTGGCGGTTTACATTGGCTAGAAAGATTAGATTTAGGGGGAAACAATTTTGTTACAGTACCTAGCCTGAGTGAGCTTCCCGGACTTGTATATTTAGACTTAGAACATTGCAAACTGTTGGAATCTTTGCCTCAACTTCCTTTTCCTACCGCTAAGCACGATCTTCATAAATACAATAAATACAAATATTGGAAGAGGATAGGATTGGTCCTTTTCAACTGTCCTAAATTGGGGGAGAGGGAGCGATGCAATAGCGTGGCATTTTCATGGATGATGCAATTCATTCAGGCAAGACAACAGTCCTCCACTGCCTTCTTTGATGTGATTAATATTGTTATTCCAGAAAGGGAAATACCAAACTTGTTCAACAATCAGAGTGTGAGGGGTTCAATACCAATGGAACTATCTCCTTTTTTGCATGACAATGAAGATAATATCATTGGCATTGCTTGTTGTGCAGTATTTTCTGTTGCACCTATTGATCCATCTACGACAATAAATGCAAACAGCTACGACATAGAGCTAAGTTTTTATAATAAAAGTAATCACCATGCTTGGTGTGAGTTGTTTTCTGGTATCCCGGTAATTCGAGAAAGAGATCTTATTGCGGTCAAATCAGACCACATGTGGCTAATCCATTTTACTCGGGAATCATTCATTGATATTCTCAAGAGTATAGACATAACTCTCAACCATCCCGATGATTTCATTATGAAAGTTGTTAGTTGGAATTGCGATGTGAAGAGTTGCGGATATCATTGGGTATATGAACAAGATCTACAACTGAACCATGGATGTGGAAATTCCTTAGATAGGAAGTGCAGGTTTTTGGCAATTGAAGACGAGGCGCAACAACTACATTATTCATCTGACTGCATAAAACCATAACTTGTATAGCAATTGTACTCTTAGAAGATATATTACTATGTTTTTCTCTAGATAATAACTACTCTTCAAGCTTTCCATTCTTAGACTGTTTTTGTTAAATTGGAATATTATTGCAACTGCAGTTTCACATATTCGTCAAAGATCAACATTTTTACCAAACAATAAAAAATGATGTTAGAAATATGATCTTCGGTGGGCATATACGAGCTCATATTAAACGAATTGTAAATACGAGCATTAGCTATAGACACAATTTAATCATAGCAAGTGAATACTAAAAATTAGGACAAATTAATTAGTCTTTGATTATGTGTAGCTATGCTATGCTTTTCTGCACTTTCCGTTTTGGAGTGAATTTGTAAAAGAGATAACATCTTGTAAATTTCCTGTTTCTTCATTGTTGGTGACTTGGTGTAGATCATAGGTAGTTCTGAGTCCATACATACTATTCATGAGCTTAAATGAAACTAAGAGTGTTCTTGTCTCAATTTTAGTGTCACACGGACAATTATCGAAGGCACGTGTATAGTTTTATACAGGGAGATCAAGAAAGCTGGACACAGTTTGGAGCCAAAAGTTGTTATAAGCCTCACTCTAACTTTTTGTATCATTTGTAATATGCAAATAATTTCACTTTCGACTTCATAAATTGTCACAGGACACTCTTATGATGAGTTGGGTCATTTACATGGAGAGTTGGAGGGATTGCTTCTTCTACTCAAAGATTTTAGATTTTTAGCCAGACTATTTGGTTAATGTTTGCTTCAGGGTTATCATGTTTAGTGCTCAGAAAAATCATTCAAGCTCTTGTTTGTATTGAAATTGTATTCTACAATTTGCCAATGTTCATATTGCGTTTCATTTGGGTCTGTTCTTTTTTACTAGATTTGGAGCTGTTCTGCTTCTGTTTTGTTATATTATATGCTCTCTTTTTTTACTATATTAATGGTATATTATCTGTAATGTTAATTTTTAGTATATTATATGTTAGATTTTACATCAAACCTATAATTTTATAGTGTCTTGATTTTCTTACAATTTAATTTGGATACCAAAACACTAAATTGCATGAAATTGAACCAGATCAGATTGTATTATTTTAAATGAGTCATCTAAATCAAACCAAGTTGGCTTATCTTTGAATCTGATTAGTTTTACTTCAAAATCGGTCTAAACTGCATCTAGCAAATACGTAACCCAAGCAAATCAATTTTCGTCATTGCATAAGCAAACACCCAGTTAAGTTGTCTATAAAAGTCTACATCATTGAATTTTTGGGGTCCAATAGAATAGATTGAAGCTTTTTCCTATGCACAGTACCATGCCCTATTAACCAGTATGACTGTCGCGACCGCCCCCTCTGCTCCAAGGAGATACTGTACAGTGACATTCACTTCTCCCATCATTCCATCATCCCTGATGTAAATCTTTTCTTCTCTTTAACGTTGGAACAGTTACAGGTCCATTGTGAAGAAAAGGGATCAAAGAGAGGGAAGGGTTGAGGATGATTGTGATGAATTTGACTAATGAGGAAAATCGAAATTTTATTAACAAGGAATGGAAGGAAAGAATTACATGAGAATATGAATCATACTACAAAGTTCATGATAGGATTACTTATATAGTAAGCAATCGACCTAACTACCTCAACAAACTTACTAACTCCTTCGGCTTGTTCAACAAGTCACTAACTAATTAACTATTACCAATTACACTATTTTTCTCGTTGTATTGTTATGAAGAATAACTGAAGCAGTCTCGAATCTACGATACTTATTAATGCATACGTTGCTTGCAACGAATTGGAGAAGGCAAAACATGCAAAATAGCCTAAATAATGTCCAAATGGAATTGATGAAACTCTTCAGTCTTCATAGGCAATTAGCATAAGTTGAATACAATTAAGAATTTAATGGTACAATTCAATGTAGATTGATTAATGAAGGTTCACTAACTCATGACATCGTAAAAGACTAAAAGGAATTAATCTTGGTCCAAGTATAAGTATATTCTAATCTATTCTTGCATACTCATGTACTGATAAGCCCCCCTACCTCACCAGTATTGATTATTGAAACCAGTTTTAAGACTATGGGTAAGCAGGATAATGTTAGCACAGGTTATTATCTGAGACAATATAGTGAATTTAATGATAGTATAAAACTTTTACAAATACATTGAATCAATCTTACCGCGTAGATATTTGTGGAAATGTTTTAGAAACTATTGTGAATTTGGTATTCAAAATTACACCAATAAACTTAGATGTGTGGGACATATATCAATAGCAACCAATAATTTTTTTTTTGAACAAGAATAGCAACCAATAATTAAAATAATCACAAGTAACAGCAATAGATCTAGATCCAATCTAACAACTAAGTATAAAACAAAACCACAATCAGACCAAAGAATAACCATATAGAGAGAGAGAGTAGAGAATAGAGAACAGCACCAGGTATTTCTTTACTCCGTTTGGACTAAATTGACTTATTCTGGAGAAAAGAAATCTCTCCAATACACTATCAAAAAGTTATTTACAAAGAGATACAAAAGAGTTTCAAGAAATTAGCTTCAACAAACTCTCCATAATTTCTACCATTTTCCTGAATCTCTTACATGGCCAAGAGACTCAAGAATCTAATTCTAACCCCAAAAGAAACCAACCCTTAGACTTTGATTTCCTAAGAATCTTCTCTTTAGGTTTCCCAAAATTAAGCCGAGTTGCTCACAAATCTATTCCCAAAAGGTACCAACCCTCTCCCAAGAGTCCCTTCTTTTGGTATTTCAAGATTCACATCTTGAACTTTTGAATCTCACCCAAAAACCCTCAATCTTTCCCAAGAGCATCCACAATGGTTGTAAACTAAATTTTTCTAAGACCCATCTTGAACTTTATAATTTTTTTAATGAAAGTGCTTATTAATGAGCCAATGACTCCAATGGTACGAAGGTAAAAAAAGTCCTTTAATAGGTACACTAGTATGTACTTTCATATGTGCATTTAGAAAATAAATAAAAAGAAATTGAAAAGAGCAAGAATCACATGAATTTGATATAGTGGGACCAACTTTTATCTATTTTCTTCCTAATTTAATTGTGGGACTCGTTAGTTGCTGGAGAGAGAGAGAGTCCTTATATAGTTGTCGATAACTACTAGGTATCAATTTTTTTATCTCGAATGGGGGTTCTTAATAGGACGAGGTCCTTATTAAGCAAATGACTCATCATTAGAGATGCTCTAAGAGTGCTTTTACCGTGTTTTAGATTTAGGCATAATCGTGCCACAATTGCCCAAATCGCGCCAACGGTTAAGCTCGAACACAGTACTATATAACAATATGATCCAAAAACCGTGTCATGATTTTCAAAATCGTGCCACGATTTTCCAGAAACTGAAACAACAACATCTAGTTTTTCAGAATCACCAAACTGTTCCACGATTTTTCCACTGTGAGAGTTAACTTAAAATCAGGTTCTGGAGAAATCGTGCCACGTTTGAAAGCAACGTGCCACGATTGTTGAAGAAATTCTTGAAGCAAGTCACTGGAAAAACATGCCACAACGGAATCGTAACGTGGCACGATGGAACGCATAAGGTGAATAACAAAAACGTATTTTTCCAAATTTTAATGGTTACTTTTATTATAAATATAAACCTTGTATCAAAGGAAAAGTGTGTAGAAAAACAGGTTTTATAAGCCAACATACAAACTATGGTTTATAGAGAATTCTCTTGGCAACAAATACTAGGTTGGGATTGTTTTAATTCACCTTGAACAAAACACTGTTAGGATTGAGTCTCTTGATCACAGGAAGAGATTGGGACTTTGGGTAGAATTAGGTGTGAAGACTAATTCCTGTAATCCTCAATATCTCTTTGTAAAAGAAACTCATCATTATAGTGGAACGGAGAGCTGCTCTCTCCCCCCATAGTAGGTCATCATTAGACCGAACTAGGTAAACATAATTTTTTTCTTGAATTATATTATCACCCACTTGATTTGATTGCTTGGTTTTATTTGCTCCACACATCAAGTTTTATTGTTGTGATTTTGCAACAAATTCACAACACCCACGAACACAATCATCAAAATTCAACAGAAATTAACATAAGAAATGACATAAAGGATTTATGGTGTGATTTAATTGGAAATTAATCTCTTTAATATACATATTAGTACTTTATATCTCCTAAGTCCAAACTAAATTAAAATTTTCCCAAGATATGCCAACAAGTATTTTACAAACCAGCAGACATCATATCCATTATAATATTTTCCCAAGATATGCCAACAAGTATTATAATCCTAGAACAACCCAGGCTAATAATTCCAAAGGTTTAATAGGCCTTTACCCCTTGTAATATAGGTCATTTCCAGTTTTTCCACATGTAATTTTTTTTTTTGATTTACCCCCTGTAAAATATTTTTGCTTTGATTTAACCCCCTAATAGGCCAAACAAAAACGAAAATTTCTTGGAAAATAAAATAAAATTGGTTTTTGTTTGACCTATTAGGGGGGTAAATCAAAACAAAAATATTTTACAGGGGGTAAATCAAAACAAAATTTTTACAGGAAAAAACCGAAAATATCTATATTACAGAGGAGTAAAGACCTATTAACCCTAATTCCAAAAGTTTGTAAACCGTAAGATAGCAGCAACACATCAATCAACCACTGAATAAAAAAGTTAGACACTAATTCCACACGTTCATTGATGTTTCACTACTACTATAAAATATGTTCAAAAGTCGCTGTTTAATTTGTCAAAAAAAATATAAAAATCGTTGTTTGAACGTGCAGTTTGTATGCTGAAAATGATGTATTTCAGTATTTAATTGGTTGAGTGGGGTATATTGATAAAAAAATTTGTATTATGAGAAAAGTCGACTAACATTGAAGTTGAAGTGATAAACAACAAGAAATTTATTATTATTAATTAAAAACTTGTTCACACTTGCCCTGCTTGCTTTATTTAGTTATAAATCTACGTTTCATGCCCTGTCAGGTCCTATCTACTTCTTCTTTCCTTCCTTCCACTGTAATAGCCATTAGCCAAGCTTCCAATGAAATTTTTGGATTAAAAATAAGTCAACTGATCAATGATGATAAGGTAACATCACTGAAGTAGCAATTGGCTATCTTCGCTTTGATCCACTGCACTAGCAGTAGTATACTCTACACATCAATAACCATAATATATAGATGGCCAGCAGCAGCAAATCTTCATCTCTGGTGATTTTGCCAAGGAGAAATTATTATGACGTGTTTGTGAGCTTTAGAGCACCCACGGCCATACCACTTAATTTGGTGGTATAAATGGACCCCACTTGGTATATTATATTTCTTCACACTTTCCAATTATTTAAACAACTCAACAACATTTTCTAAATATTCATACCACTCATCCAAAATTTTAAAATGGGTCCCACTAATTTCACAATAACCAATCACAACCCAAAATTATATGTTCTTTTTACTAATTTCACAATAACCAATCACAAGTCAGCGATCTCTCTGGATGGAACCGATGTGACAAGTAAGTAATCTTCCTTATCAACATTATATATATTGATGCTCTTACTTATGCAAATTTTAAAGCTTTGACACATAAATTTCATTAATCACGAAGCCCTTGACAAACTAGTTTAATTAAGAAAAAGAGATGTTTCTGAAAGGAAAAGAAAACTCGATATTCCGTAATGTACTTGTACTATTTTGGTTTTGGTATGTGATGATTTGGTGTTGTTGGTTAACAATTATAAACTTGCAGGCCACAATTTGCAGAGATTGAAAAGATCATTGAAGAAATTACGAATATATTGGGTTACAAGTTTTCAAGTCTTCCAAAAGATTTAGTTGGGATGGATTCTCCTATAGAAGAATTAGAAAAGCTTTTACTTTTGGACTCAGTTGATATTGTACGGGTTATAGGAATTTGGGGGATGAGTGGAATATGGAAGACAACCCTTGCTAAAGTTTTATACAACAAAATCTCTCATCAATTTCATGTGGACTGCCTAATTTATGATTTAAGCAAAATTTATAGGCATGAAGGTCCGATCAGTGCACAAAAGCAAATTCTACGTCAAACTCTAGGCGAAAAAACCTTGAGATATGCAATGATTACGACACATCTGACTTGATACAATGTAGGCTACGTCATGTAAAGTCCCTTATAATTCTTGACAATGTCGATCAAGTTGAACAACTTGAAAAATTAGCTGTGAGTCGTGAAGGGTTAGGTGCGGGAAGTAGAATTATTATAATTTCTAAAGATGAGCATATCTTAGAAGAGTATAGAGTGGATGTTGTTTACAAAGTTCGACTCTTGAGTCCAGAAGGCTCTCTTAAGTTATTTAGTCGAAAAGCTTTCAAACTTGATCATGTTGTGAGTAGTTATGATACGTTGGCACTTGGCATACTAGGGTATGCTAATGGCCTTCTATTGGCAATTAAAGTATTGGGCTCATTTTTGTATGGTCGAAATATCTCTGAATGGAAAAGTGCATTGGAAAGATTAGGAGAATGTCCAAACAAAGATATCATGGATGTGTTGCAATTAAGTTTTGATGGGCTGGAGGAAACGGAAAAGGAAATATTTCTTCACATTGCTTGTTTTTTCAACTGGTACAAAGAGACATATGTTAAAAATGTTCTAAATTGTTGTGGATTTCAAGCTGATATTGGATTAAGAGTTCTACTTGATAAATCACTTATAAGCATTTTGAGATCAACTAACATTGCAATGCATTGTTTGTTGCAAGAGCTGGGCAGAAAAATTTCTCAAGAAAAATCAATCGAAGAGTCAAGAAAGTGGAGTAGGGTGTGGCTCCACAAACACTTCTACAATGTTCATTTGGAGAATATGGTAAAGTAGTTTTTTGTAAATGGAAAAATTATTTCCTTTTTTATGAACGATATATATATATCTATATATATATATATATATATATATATATATATATATATATATATATATATATATATAGTTATTA
>Ga0315913_1011114_pt1 | contig 10230 bp, 8 predicted proteins | sample MpolsnodulesMG_FD_207736 | JGI IMG/M metagenome (GOLD analysis project Ga0315913, IMG submission 207736) | Medicago polymorpha root nodule microbial communities from Los Angeles, California, United States - small nodules | ecosystem: Host-associated > Plants > Roots > Nodule | place: USA...
ATCTATCCACTCTTTTTATTGCCCTCTAGCGTATAAATTATGAATAATAATTTTTATAAAATTTTAATTAAAATTAATTTGATTTTAACTAAAATTCTAGGTATAGATATTTTGCAATTTCATATTATATAAATAATTTATACCGCTTTCAATGATACCAATAATATAACAAATATAATATCTTAAAAAATATATAATATAAATTCTTATCTTTTGAATAACACCAACAAAATAGCATTTTCATGATCAAATTTGCTTAAGGGTATAATTTGAAGGAGAAAAAGACAGCCCAAAACAATCTACTTTATTTATATATAGTATTGATGAAGGGCATACTCGTTTGTAACTCCCAAACTTGAACGATTGGGAGTTAAATCTCAAAGCGTTCGAAAATTACAAAATGAGGGAGTATTTTGGGTCATTTGAGGGGCATGTGAGCAATTATGTTTTTGCTTTTACTTTTTCCACCATATGCTATTTTCACCCGCCCTATGGCTTATTCAAAAAATACATCCGTTGTTCGGATTATATAATCTTAAATATGTTTATATATAAGCAACGACCAGAATCCCTCCCACTTATTTTTTTTTGGCAGGAAACCTCCCATAATATATATTAAAAGAAAAAGTAACCAAAAATAACAAAAGATGGGGGGGATCGAGCCAAAACCCCATCAAGTAACAAATCTAAAGCAAGGTTGCCCTAGTTTGTTCCTAGCAAAATCATCTGTGATACTTAAGTGTACATTTGTTAACCACACCATCTCAGTAGAAGTTAAACCTAAGTTAGCCAATTTGTCTGCACAATGGTTACCTTCCCTATTAATGAAGTCTGTAATATATGTAAAGTCTGAAAAATGATTTTGTAAAATAAAAAACTTATATTATGATCCTGTAATTCGAGATTTTTATTATTTAGGACCATGTAATATACATGAAGTCCAAAAAATCAACCTAGAGATTGAATTTTTTCATCTTTTTTTAGAGGCATGTTAAGAACGATAAAATATGGCTTTACACAAAAAATTAGAAATTTTTTACAAGAGACAAATTAATTATAAATTTTTAAAGTGTCAAAAACTTAAAAAACAAAATAACAGAAATCTTGACCTATAAATTGAATTTTGAGCTCACTGTATGCAGTGACATCTAGGGGTGGCAAAATGGAGATGGTTTGGATGGAAATGGACGGATAAAAAAAAATCCATTAAAAATAAAATTCATCCAATCCATGCATTTTCATATTTTTAATGGATGGATGTCCAATCCATCCTTTTTTTTTTAATTTCATTAATAAAATACCAAAATGAATAATTTTTAATTTTTTAATTTTTTTATAAAAAACAACTTATCTTTATCAATTGTTTATTAAAAAAACAGTTTATTAAAACCAGCTTATTTTATGCAAAATTACTTATTACGGTATCTTTTTTAAAAAACAGCTTATTTCATGTATAACAACTTATCACGATCTCTTATTAAAAACAACTTATTCAAAACAACTTAATTTATTCCAAACAACTTATTACTATCTCTTTTATAAAAAAACAACTTATTCAAAACAACTTATCTTATCTAAAACAACTTATTACGATCTCTTTTTAAAAAACAGCTTATTCAAAATAGCTTAATTTATGCAAAACAACTTATTACTATCTCTTTTTTTTAAAAACAGCTTATTCAAAACAACTTAATTTATGCAAAACGACTTAGTCGATCTCTTTTTAAAAAACAACTTATTTAAAACAACTTATCTTATGCAAAACCGCTTATTACGATCTTTTATAATAAAAAAAAACAGCTTATTGAAAACAACTTATCTTATGCAAAACCACTTATTATGATCTCTTTATAAAAAATAGCTTACTCAAAATAGCTTATCTTATTTTTATTTTTCAACAAAACCGTGCAAAATTGAAATTTTGTTCCTAGTAAGTGTATACTCACAGGACAAATTTTGTAGGCATGGTTAGAACATAATAAGAACCCTCACAAAAAAGTTTTGCAATTTTTAAAGGAGAGATAGATTAATTATAAATTGTTTAAGAAATTTATAATTATGGGAATTAAAAATTCATAATTAATTTGTCACTAGTCGAAAAATCTATCTTTTTTGTGTAAATCTGTATTTTGACGTATGTTGGATAAAATCATGAAAATAATTCAACATGTAGGTCACTTTTTTGGACTACGTGTATATCATAGGGTAAAAATTAAGAAGAATATCGAATTACAAAATTATAATATATGTTTTTTTTTAATTTTATATGGTCATTTTTAAAACATAATGAGTATTACAGGATTAATTTGAAGAATTAACCCTGAAATATAATACATTTCATTAAGACTTTCAAAATTTCAAAGTTTATAAATTTTTATCTTTTTGCTAAAAATAAAATAAAAATTAACTTGGTTCAACTGAAATAATAAAACTTCAGTCTAATTGCTACTCAATGTTAAACTTTGAAATTAAACTTCAGTTTAACATGTATTATACAATGTCACATGTTAAAAAATACATGTATCTATCATATCTCACTAAAAAAATTAAATAATGAGGGTAATAGTCATGTTAAAAAATACATGTATCTATCATATCTCACTTTAAAGATTAAATAACGAGGGTAATAGTTATTTTGGTCTCTGAATGTGTAACGAGTAGTCATAATAGTCCCTCAATGCATCAAAATTTTAAAATAGTCTCTTACTATGCATTTCGTTAGTCAAAATAGTCACATACATTAAAATATTTTGTTAATATTGTTAAAATAGTCCCTCAATTAGCTTACTTATTGTAATAGTAATTCTTCTAAGTACTTATTTATTGTCAATTCAATCCCCATATGAAAAGAATTAATGTGAGTATTGAGAGATTAATTATTGTCAAAGACTATTTTAACTAATAAAATTAACAATCATGAACTATTTTGAAATTTAATACATTGAGGGACTATTGTGACTATTTATTATACATTCAGAGACCAAAATGATTATTACATCCTAAAAATATTGAACAAAATAACATCTCACTTGAGTTGCTCTCTTATCAAAATGTAGGTTTTAACATGTGACAATGTATAAATACATGAACTCATTATCACTCATGGTGGAACCACCTAGAGGCCAACACATTTATGAAGTCAAAACTTCAACCACACACAACTTCAATTCAATTCAATATCTAAGGTAAAGGATTGCATCAACAGACAGAGATGTCCATGATTCTTGTGAAGATTAAAGTAGGTTGCCACTTAACATGGGTCCTTCTCATGCCATTATTAAAGCCAGAGGTGGGCACAAGGGAAAAAGAAATTTGATCTCTTTTTCATTCTTTTTTCTTCACTTTTTATGAACCATATATTAGAAACTTATAAAGAGAAAAAAAAAGGTTGGTCATAGTTGCACCTCAATGAATCATATCCTGACACTTCCATTGTGCAACAGTGTACACTTTACCATATTTAATTAACCACTACTATATACTATGTTACATTTATATTCCAATATTTTACTAAATGTATTTTCCCAAGTTGGAACAGTGTATGCATGATCCTTTTAACATTTCGAGATTATTTGGCATTTTGCTAATTATAAAACATTTTGGAGTAACATAAGCTGGTAGGTTCATGGATCACGGGTTAGACAGTGGCACAATTTACCATGAAACGGTTTTGCAGGAAGAAAACAACGAATTTTTTTTAAGGGAAAAAAATAAATGAATTGAGCAGAATCTGTACCCTAGAATAATATACAAAAATTGCCGACTCTATGTACTATTGGTTTCATTGATGTCTATCATGCATTACGGTACATTATTGTCTCAAGAAAAATATACATCACATTATTGAAAATTAAATTCAACTGTATACACATTATATTGATGAGCAACAATCAGATAACATTGTTTTAGAACCGCAAAATAAAAAAAACATAATGTTTATGATTCAGATAGCGTTGATATATTATAGATTATCCACTATGAACTGAACCAAACCTCGGTTGGCCTAAAATAAAATATTTGTTACAATCTAAACATAAATATTTATAATTATTTTTAATATAATTTACAAGTATTTAATATTTTTTTGACAAATTTACAAGTATTTAATAGAATATATTGAGTGATGCTATTTGATCAATGTTTTTAAGATATTTCTTTTTGAGTAGATCCCCAAATTTCCTAACTATAACCAACTTAATTTTATCAACCACTTCACCTATTTTTGCCTATTAAAATATGGAGATCTATTAAGTATAGGATTTTCACATATAAAATACAAATTATTACAAGGCCACATTATTATAATATAATTTGCTGAATGATCTACAATATAATTTGAAGAGAAACATTATCAATTTTCATGTTCAAGTCATATATATATAAATTAGGAATATTTGTGATGTGATAAACTCGGGAGATGCTAGAAAGTGCTATTGCAATGCCTGTAATAGCTAAAAAACAATTAGGCTAGCTAGCAAGAACAAAGATGTTGTCCTAACTCTTAATGTCAGTGAAAAGGACAAATTCAACCTCAATTCAATCCCAAAACTTATTCATTCTAAATTACACTTTCTTTTACCCTAAATTCAAAAATATTGAACAAATATAAAAATACAAATCAAACAAGATAATAATCAACAAATAAACCAATAATAAACCTCCCAAAAAAAATTCCAAAAACTAAAAACCATGTTAACAAATTAAAATCCTAACAAGAATTATGAAAATGAGACACATATATATGAATCAATCATATTAATATAACATATGATTTACTATTTAAAACTAATTAATGAGCCATAGCAACCTGATTTTGTGATTGAGAGTAATCAATACTTCTTTGATTTGGCATAGCAAGCATAACAGTATGATCCAAGAAATCTTTAAGCTCAACAACAGATTGAAGAATAGTCTTCAAATCTTCAGCACAAAGAAAACCAAAGCTTCCAATTTCTCTAACAGCATACACATAAAAAGTCAAACAACCTTTCCTGAATTTGAACCTAGCCATTTCAAAACCACAAAGACCCTTGATGAGTTTCTTGTTCACATCACCAAGTGCTATTTCATGTGGCCAAATTCTATCAACAGAACATTTCATAGCTTCAGTTTCAAACACAAACACAAGAACTTTTGATTTCTTTGAACCAAGCCCTAGGGTTAGTGTGTGCCATGCTTGATGTGCTAGGATTGTGAAATTTGTTGGCAAGAATGCTGTTGTTGAAGGGAAAGGAAGTTTTTTGTTATCTTTTGGTTTTGTTGTTGGTGGGAAAGAAAGAACTTTGAGAAGTTCAAGAGGTTTTGCTTTTCTAATTGGAAATGATTTTACTATGAATTGGCCACCAAATCTTATACCCTTTACTTCTGAGGTTGGTTTGAAGGAGAAATCTGAGGTTTGTTTTGTTGTTTGGGAATTAGGATGTTGGTGTTTTTGCTTCTTGTTATTGTTCTTGTTCTTCTCTTTTTCTCCCATGGCTAATTGGAGAGAAAATTGGTTTTTGTTTGATATAATTGATTGATATTATAACAAAGGTTTTAATGTCAATGATATGGTGTGTAATATTTACTACTAGTACAAGGACTTAGTAGGTTTTTAATTTCTTGGTGAGTTTCTTTTTCATGACAGAGTAGATTGTATAGTCAAAAAGGGGGAAAGATACATGGCATGAGTTTCAACCATTTGTTTAATCAAGAAAATAGGACTATAACTAATCTTTTATGAATATAAATAGTGATATAATAATCAAATTAAAATAGTGAATTTATATTTCGATTAGTAGCTCCAATCATTATTTTTTAGTATTTTTTATGTTAGATTTTGTGGAGAATTACTCTGCTTTTCGAGCTTAAAAACACCGCGTGCCACCCTTGTATGCTCCTAAGCCCGTGTATCTGAGGCAAGCTAAGTAGGACGGTCATCTTAAGCCTAAAATGATAAGTATGAAATTTGGAGCCGAACAAAAAAAATTGGGGTTCATTAGGCCTTAAAAAAGTTACTTAAATTTTAATGGGAGGTGTGTAATAGGTTTAGTTCTTTGTGGACAATTTTATTGTGATGTTATAAAGAGAGTTCAAATTCCTAACCTTTCATTTCCCTATACTCTTCCGTCAAAATCACTAAAAAAATTTAATTCAAATTGTATGTTTGTTCTAGGCCACTCAAATTTTCACAAGTTCCCGCATACTCCATGCAAAAATCTTGTACCCTTAGAATGCTTAATGAATATGAGTAAAGTTTATTCACAATTCTGTGAATTTGTTACACATCACTTTCCAAGTTTTTTGCAGTTTCACGAGTGTCAAGAGTGCGCAAACAATATTGTATTGAACAAAATGTGGATATTAATTAGTTTATAAAATGAGGGGATTCTTGAAAGGGATGGAGTGAGAAATTAAGTTTAGGAGGGGCCAAACATAAAAGAGAAATTTAGTGAAGGAAAAATAAATTTTTAAATGCACAACTTATATAAAAAAATTATTAGATAGTATATTTAAAGTTAACATTGTCAATCGAATATAAAAAGAACTGATATTTTTCTTCTAATAAATTAATCTTTATGTTTATTAAATTTTGTTTAGTTAGAAGGCTTTAGTGGGGCATTCTGAGTTATGATACTCTTTATTTATGACCTTCTCAATTTCTTTTATTTGAAAAGATAAAACACACAATTTTTACAAAAGTAAAAAATAATTAATGATGGTAGACCCACTTAGTGATGGAACCCACAAACCTATTTTTTATGTGTATCTCTTTTTAAATGACACCCTCCATTTATTTTTATAAATGGAGAATATAATATCCTTACTCAATTGTCTTTGCATATGCTCATTCTTCATCTATTGTTTGTTAGAATTAATTAAGGCTAGTTCATTGTTATGTTGCATTTTCGTTTGAGTTGTACCTGAGTCAAGTCTAATATCTCCTATCTATGTATCTCTTTGTTTTATTTAATATTTTGTTTTCTTGTGTAAGAAAAACTCACAGTTATTATATAGAAATATATGGCCAGAAGAGAAGGGGGAAAAAAAAATCGTCTTATAATGCTATCATGCAGGCACCAAACAACAAGCCATCATTGTACCAGAAATAAGCCTGTACCCGGAAAGGAAAAGAAAAGGCTACCAGTAGTTGCTAATTATGGTCTAATCCAACCAATCCACCTAAATTAATACAAAGATAATCAACACATTTTTTTAGGAAATAATCAAATTCATAGTTCCTCCTTAAAAAAAAAAAAAAATCAATTTCATAGTGTCCAACTGATCAATAGAATTAATTTAAATGGAGAGAACCGATGAAAATTGAAAATTATCCTCAACTAGCTTAAACTTATTATCATTTATAGAGGAGTGTTATTCACACTCTATTTAACATTAGATTTCATCTAATAAAAAAATGATTGTTAGAGAGAGTTCGATCTTTGGTTTCTGTATATGAAGAAAATTTAGTCAGAATAAAAAAATCCACCTTGTATGTCGAACAAATTCTCTAACAAAGATTAGTCATCAGTGGCGGAGTCAGAAAAAAATGCTTTGGGTGAGCCACTAAATTATGAAGTTTTTATTTTATTTTATAAGTGTTAATTGAAACAAGTTTTAGTTGAGAGACAATGACAATGTAAGGGAGGTTTGAAATCCCCACAAATTAGAAGGTATGTAAACCTCTGCTAACTAGCCAAGCATAGACACGACAAAAGTCATGTATACTACTTGTGGAACCACCGAAATCTAAAACCATTAAAAAATTGTTTAAAATCTCACAAAATTGATCTATGATTTTTTATTTTTTTATTTTTCTAGGTGGACCACTACACCACTTTACAAAGATTTGGATGTGCCGAAGACAAAAAAACGTCGGAAAATTGTATAAAACTTGCAAAATAGACGTATAATTATTAATTTATTTATTTTTTCGGATGGACTGTAGTCCACCTCAGCCCATGAAGGGCTCCGCTTCTGTTAGTCACTCTTAAATGACAATAAAAACTTCGTACATGTAACATGAAAATAAAAAGTTATTCATTCTTGATTAACAATAATTATCATTTACAGTAATTTATAAGTATAGCATGTGATGCCATGGATTTGTGCTCATTAATCATAATTACCCTGCAAATGAGTTCACAATAAAGGTTGGGACCACATAAAGATGATCTCAAAGATAAAGGAAGGAAGTTGAGCTGCTTCCAGCAGCCATTATAGCACCCATTTGTTTAAAGGTCTTAGATAAGATTAAACTAATGCTAGAAAAATTAATTTAAATTATTCACTACGTGTATATCAATATTTTATGGCATTACTTCTATAAAATAATATAATCTCTGTAGCATAAAATTGAATAGGGTTATCACTGGTCACTCATTAGGGAGGACTTCATCAAACTCGTTGAAAAAGATTCTGGATTCAAACTTTTAGAGGGTGTTGGTAGAAATGGATATTGAAATCAAAATTTCCAAGCCCAAGTCTATTGGATCTCCAACATGTTAGCCCAACACTTATTCAAGTGAAAATTGCTTTTCTCATGTTCAACTCTTCTTAAAAACACATGGAAAATACGTTTTTGTCCCAAACGGTAGTGAATTACCGTTGCATCTTTCCGACGGTAGTTAACTACCGTTCGACTATATTTCTCAACGGTAGTTAACTATCGTTGCAATCTGGACATAAACCAGAATGAAAAAAAACGTAAATAAAATAGTTTAAATGACCAATAACTTCACAATAAAAAAATCCGGCCCAAAAAACTGTGTTCCTTTTATATATTGGTATAGATATAAATTTTTTAGAGAGGTTGTATGATATAGATGAATCCCTAGAAAGTAATCTCCAAATTTATTTATATTAAATTCACTTTTATTTTGATTTTAATCTATAACAAATGAAGCTTATATTTTTCTATTTCATAAATATGTAAGAATATAATGTAAGATAATAATAATAAGGGTTAAATATGTTTTTGGTCCCTATAAATATACTAACTTTTTGTTTTAGTCCCTCTAAAATTTTCCTTCAACTTTTAGTCCCTATAAAATTTTCAATCACTACTTTTGGTCCCTAATTTTAAGTTAATTTTTGTATTTTTTAATGAAATTGTGCAGAAATTTATAGAATATTGTAAAAATAATTCCCCAAAAAATTAGAATTTTTTAAGAAAACACAAATTAAATATGAATTTTTAACCGTAAAAAATATAAAAACTCATATTAAATTCATGTTTTGTTAAAAAATTCTAATTTTTTTTGGGAGATATTCTTATAATATTATGAATTTTTCTGCAAAATTTTATTCAAAAGTATGAATTCTACATACAAGTTTACTTTAAATGAGGGACCAAAAGTGAAAATGAAATTTTTTTTAGGGACCATAAACTGAAGAAATTTTTTAAAGGGATTAAACCGGAAAGTTGACATATTTATATGGACCAAAAACATAATTAACCATAATAATAATGTATACATTGTAAAAAAAAAATTAATGTATACATAAAATAATTGCATATTAAAATTATTTGTAGTTGATTGTATTAAAATTATAAGGTACTAGAGTAAAATCACCAAGATTAAAATGTTTATTTTGTTGAAATGATTGATGAGCTATGCATAATTAAGCTTTTAAAAGTGTCTGACTTCATAGTGAAGGGTTATTGATTTTATATATCGTTCTTTTGGTGATTCCATATTACCTCTTTTCGTATGTTTGGAGTAGATTCAATTTACATAAACTTCTTTATTAAGGTTGTCTGTTGTTAAGGAAACGACAGAATCAACAAAAGTGTTTTACCAAACAGACAACAAAAATTACGATATGATATGAATGATGGAGTATGTAGAAGATGAAATAGAAAGCGATGTTATTGTGAAAGATGTTTCTTGTTTGTTATTGAAATGAGAGGAATATTATAATGCGAACAGTGCCAATATAAATAGGAAAAGAAAAATCAGTGGTCATAAAATGCAACGGCTATATACTTGCTTTAAGCATATCTTTAGTTCTTCATTTAGAAAAGGAGAGTAAAATATCGAATTTTTTTTGTTTCTGCCTTAGTTTTTGCCAAAAATTTCAAAACTGCCATACTTTTTCAAAAAATTGCAGAAATACCCTACTTTTTCTGACTTTCTGGTACCCCTCCACTTGGAGTTGCGGGGTACCCTAAAAAGTGACGAAATTTTGTCCTTATTATACCCCGCAACTTGGACTTGCGAGGTATTTTTCTATTTTTTTTTCGAAAAT
>Ga0315913_1011116_pt1 | contig 10228 bp, 4 predicted proteins | sample MpolsnodulesMG_FD_207736 | JGI IMG/M metagenome (GOLD analysis project Ga0315913, IMG submission 207736) | Medicago polymorpha root nodule microbial communities from Los Angeles, California, United States - small nodules | ecosystem: Host-associated > Plants > Roots > Nodule | place: USA...
AGGTTGAGTTAGGCCGGCTCAACCCAAATTTTAAGAATTTGTAAACACATTTGTTTGTTTATTTGCATAAATATCTGGCCTCACCTATATTATGGAGAAAGCTTTACAAATTTCAATTCTTTTTTTTTTCTTCATAGAATTTGGCCTGTACTCCTTGGTTTGCTCATTACTACTTGAGCTTTGGGTCTACCACATCATCCTTATTTTTCCCAACCCAAATTTTAAGAATTTGTAACCACATCTGTTTTTGTATATGCATAAATATCTCGCTTCACCTATATTGTGGAGAAAGATTTACAAATTGCATTTTTTTTTTCCTTCATAGAATTTGGTCTGTACTACTTAGTTTGCTCATTACTACTTAAATTTTGGATCTATCACACCACCCTTATTTTTCCGCTTCTTTGAGCAATTGATGTGGCATAATTTGAGCTATAATGAGTGTGTGAGTTCTATCCTTTCTTCTTTGATGGTTTACAATAGATACTCTGACTCAATACAGAAATTACCATATCTAATCTGCATTGATCTATTTTGAAATTGAATCTGATCCATACTCTAAGATATTCAAATATTGAAAACTGATCCTGAAATATAAAACTAGGATATTATGAGATTTTATCTTATATTCTAATACTCCTCCTTAAGCTAAAGTTTACTAAGTTTTAAGTTTGTTATAAATATACCCTTTGACTACCGAAGCAGCAAAGCTCAAACCAAACCAACTAGTGCCAGAATCACGATCATCTTTCACGAACTGCATCCAAAAGAAACAGCAATGATATTGAGCCAGATGTTGTACATAGATTTAAACAGTCAACTTATGTGTGGAACATGTCACAAAGTTTTTTGTGACTTGTGTTGGTGACTCGACCTTGACTATCATTGGATAAAGGGACTGTTGAAACTGCCAACTTAAGTGGGATAGGTCATTTGTGTGCTGAGACCAATGACCATAGAGTCATTAGAGACCGAATGGAGACATGGCAGAAAGCTCGCTAGGATAAGAGTCACTTGGACAAATAACCAACGAACAACGGGAACTGGCAGCGAGACAAAGATAATCATTTGGCTTGACACAGGGTATAAAGAAATCACAGATGGAAACTAATCTTGTAGGGTTGCAATACTCCTAATCCTGAATAAATAGGATAATAAGGAAATAAATCATGATAATGGTTTTTTGAATGGCAAATAGATGAAATAAATCATGATAATAACCAAGGAATATGGAAACTAGTCTTAGGAGATAATATAAAATACTCTAATTATAGAAACTGTTCTTAGGGGATAAACCAAGCTATTTTAACATTCTGTCAAAGATATTCTGAGATACCATCTTATTTCTGACATAAATATAAACCAAAAATATATAAAATGACTTCAGATCTTTTTGTTTTTTGGGGAGAGGGCACATGTTTGTTTCAAAACCAAGCATAACAAATTTCCCCAGTTGATGGTAAAGTAGTCATTAGGGTTGAAGGTTTTTGGTCCTTGATTACTTTTTCACCAATTAGTGTACTCGGTAGTTATATTTTATTTTTCTTGAAGAAACAAGATGTAGAGAGAAAAACAGGAAGTGCAGACTTCTCACAGGATGATAAGTTATCCTCCAAAATTGAAAAGGAGAATACATAACTACATAAGAGAATATGAAAAGGTCAAAAGTGCTGCAATACTGTCCAATCTCCTTGCATATTTGAAATTGAAATTTCTTTAAACTAATCAGGAGGAGAACACCAAATAGAGCCTAGTTATCATATTGAGATTCACATTGTGAATGAGAAAACCTAATTTTTTGAATTGAGTCCAATAGTGCAGACTTCTCATAGAAAAAATGTCATATTAAGTAAAATAAGTGACATGGCTATAATGTATGCTGATATATCATATCATATACTAATCTCAAAATAAATTCCAGATTCAAATCATAATTCAAATGGCGAAAGAAAAGTGACTATCTATACAAAGTTGGCAAAAGAAAGAGTGGCTGGCTATGCTAAATTCAAGTTTTGGTTTATTAGACTGGATCAAGATTCACAATAGGGAATCTATCTACTGTTTCCTCCTGCACTTTTGTATTTTATTGAGTTTTAACTAAATAAAAGAAACACATAAAATTCTCGACACTGGTAAACATATTCTCCATCGTAATATGAATGTTGAATCGTTGTTATGCATCGAGGTGAGGTTGAGTCAAACAGTCTATCAAACTTAAAGATGACAATGTGTTAAGCCAATGATCATTCATGTATCTGATCTGAATCCACTTAATGAAAAAATATTATGTTGTTGCCATTACTGTTATCCATCAAGATAGATCCATCAAGATAGGAGTGTCCGAATGGGTTTTAGACTCAGTTCACAACTTCACTAGGTACTTGTGTTCATTACAAATTCATGTATAATTTCTCCATGTTGAGTCAGATTTTAAAGAAATTATATAATCTGGTTATTTTTGCTATTTTTTAAAGTTATATATGACATAAAATTTGCCCTTTTAATATGATTTCTTGTGCATCAACAGAGCAGAATCTTTAGATCATGGTCACGTGGCTGAGGCACTTGAAGCTGGAGGATTCTTTCCCATCAGAAAGTCCAATGATGCCGCTGTCGGTGTGCTTGTACATATGTTGAAGAAAGCACCACCTCTCCATCAAGATTTTAACACTTCAGAACACCCCTCAGTACTCTGTGGAGGATTGCGACGAACAGCAATTCCCACCTTGAGAGTCAATTTCACAACTAAACCTTTGGAGATATCCGTTCAGAAACCCAAAAAAGAATGCTGTGAAACCCGGAGCAACAACATTCAAGAGCACAATCAGAACCAAGAGGCATCTATAGCAACTAGGAAAACAACTAGTGATGCATTGGAAGAGTTCCATGGTTACAGGGAGATGAAAAATTTGTTGGTTAAGCGAGATAGTATGCCACAGATATAATATAATAAATTATAATTACAATTACGCTTCTGCGAGTGGCGTTCATGCTGATATTAAATCAGTAAAAACACACATATAGTCATTTTCCTTGATAAATTGGTCCAGTTGAAGAATATGCATTGTTTTGAAAATATATGTAAATATGATACTTAATTATATGACTGTTGAGTTTTTGATCTAATGATGGGGTCTGATCTGTCAGGCATGGTACAGCCGTATATTGTATCATTGATAAATATATAGAATACCTTTTTCTATCCGCGACCTCCATATAGAATGAGGCTATGTTTGGAATGGTGATGGACATCCCACCCAACATGCCCGTAGCCCAGCACGAAGCAAGAATATCCAGCTTCCTAGTAGTCACGTTAAAGTGGCATATCAGGGTGCAAGAATTAAATTGCACACGCCAAACCAAACACACGCGGAGTGTCTGTTTGGTAGCAAAACGGAGTTTGATGGAAATAATGGCAAAAAAACCACGTTTGCATAGAAGCTAGTGGAGCTTTTGAAAATCATGACAAAAAAGCATCGGAAAGCGTGTAAACGTGCTTTTTTGTGTTTGCAAACGGAAAATCAAACATACTCTAAGATTATTAGAATTATCAAAGTTTATCGGTCTTTATGTCAATATTATAATGTTGTCAATGTTCAATTATGATTTATCTACTTTAGTTCTTATGGTTTAGTTCAATTATTTAAACAATGTCACTGGTCAACTTATCAGAGACATCGTTCATGTTGTGAGAGTTTCTTCTCACCCTGATAGTGAAGCCCCAAGTTATAGCTTCCTTTAGTCATTATTATAAATAAATATTATCTTTTTCGGTTCATTGTACAACTTATGTATTTGGTTGATATTATAAACCAAATATGTCAATTATTCAATAAATCTGAAAAATGAATATTTGTTTATAATAGTGTGACCAAAGAGAGTAGTTCACTGAACAAGGTTGTTAGCAATTGATGTTAGTTTGGCCGGATGATTTTCATCGTTTTTTTTTTCTGTCATTTTTCTCACTGTTCTGTTTTATATATTTGAGTTGGAGTACTATTGTACTTATTTTTCAGTGTATTTTTTCTTGTTAAAAAATAATCCATGGAAATTAAGAATGTACTAGGACCAATAGTTAGGAAGGTTCACAATGACAACAACTAGATACAAGACTATACTTTTTGGAAGTACAACTGATGATTTCTTGGCCAACTTATTATTATTATGAAAGATCATTGATAGAGAGCTTTGGGGACCAGTAGAGCGGCCAACAACTGAAACTTCCTTGTGCTAATTTGTTCTCAGTACTAAATAAAAGACATTAATGATGTGACCTGTTCTCATCTCCTTCAAGAAATGCCACCATCATTGACGTATATACCATAATCTATTTAAAGAGTGCTACAAAGCTTACAAAAAAGAAGAAAAAAAAAGGTCCCACACTAAAGTTGTAGTAGCAAATTGTCGATCACATTCAATGCATCAAATCAAATTTGATTAATGAAAAATATACATGAATCACAAACATTTTTTTGCATTTTATTTTTAGCGGTATATATCGAATCTCTTTGAGGGAGAAATACAATAATTTGTATTTTAAAACTATTAAATAATTCTGTCAAAAAAAAACTATTAAATAACGTTTTCTTAAATGTCATCCCCGCAAATATTATTAAAACTATTGTGGATTTATTCTCTTTTGGTGAGAGGAAAGCTTATTGCTTTTTTTTTAATCAACAAATATTATTAAACGTCATCCCCGCAAAGCGCAAGGTATGGACGAAACAAGATACAAATGGTGCCGCATATAGATGATACACCATAACCACCTAAAAACACCCCTGAAGATAAACCCACTAAAACACATCATCATCTAAAAACATCCTTGAAGATAAACTCACTAAAACACATCACCACCTAAAACAGACTCCAAAAAAACAAGCACCGTAAACACGGTAACCACCACCGCCCCTCATCACTATTTACCCACAAAGAACACCCTCAAAATAAAACCCCCAGACCCCAACACCCAAGCTGAGCCACATTTCGAAGAGCACCTAACCGAATGATCAAGCAGCTATCACAAACCTCACGACCTCCAATCCACCGAAAGAGCACAAAACAAAGCCCAAAAACCAACTTGAGTCAAAGAACTAACTCCCAAGAAAAGCTTATTGCTATCTCTAAATTTGGGTTGGATCATCCACTTTAGTAACACATACTACTGTTTTGTAAAACTTGTTCAGCACAATTCAAATATAATCTGCTAATATATAACTGATTAACATATAATCTAATAATAACATGTATATATGTACAAATACAAAAGATACATCCTCTACAATCTACATGTTTAACATTAAAAAGAAAAAAGAAATCACATGTTTAAAAGCCGATACAATATAGTCTTTTTTTTGTGGTGGCCGCAGTTTGAACTTCGGACCTTGCATATATTATACATTGTTCATACCAATTGAGTTAAGCCCTCGAGACACGCTATATAGTCTAAAAGACTATAAGTAACAAAGATGGGATGATAAAAATAAAAGAAACAATCACGTAAACATTCAGTATTATTTGTGATAATTATTTTTCCCGGAAACAGATTAGAAAGATGCCAATATCAACTTAAGAAAATTAACAAATACTACTTGAGGGAGCTAATTAATTAACTAAAGATCAAGTTACTAATACTACGAGTTGAAATGGTTCAGCCTCTTCTATTTAATCAAAAGTTTTGGATTCAAATTCAATCATATGAATATTGGCTTGGTATATTTATTGTCAATTATCGTTATAATTGCAAATAAACGATATTTAATTCAAAAAATAAAATAAACAAACTGACAGTAACGTTAAATTGCTAATGATGCAGTCATTGATTGCTATTTATAGATCTAAACTTACTTTAATCGGTAAGGAAGAGAATATTCCAACATGGATCTGAATCTCCACACAAGCAATATGTCATTCGCGGTGGCTTATGTACCAAATAATCGGGAGGGGATGGCTTATATAAATCTTGTTACATTTTAACAAACAATTTTTTAATTTCTATTACAAAGGTAGTACAAAGTTAAGTGAAGATCATTTTTTGTCTTTACTTTTTCTGTACATATTGTAATTAATATATTCCTTTTGGTTTTAAATATATGCAAAAATTAATTTTTCATATTCATTGAATAATTGATAAATTTGTTTATGCATTTGATTTATAATATAGATCAAATACTTAATAAATTTAAATAGAGAATTTTTGTTTATATTTGAGATTAGAGGAAGTAAGTCTTGAGAAGAGATAGACAAAACAAAGTTTAAAAATAAATATATCACCTTATGCATAGATTTCGTGACATTTGATAAAAGGTTGCAATGACATTTGATATGTTAGGACACTAGTTATAAAAATTTAGTCTCATAAGTACAACTCGTGATAAAAGGTTGCAGTGACATTTAATATATTAGGGGTGAGTTCGAACACGCTCTGTGTAAAGTTTCTCGGCTAGGCGATTTGAAAAGAAAAAAAAAACTTAATACAATAGCAGAGCCTATTCACTAGGTCAATACATGAAAAAAAATGTATTGGCTTTTTGAGTGTGGTTTCCAAATTAAGAGCCACTTAATGTGTGTTTGGCTCGCGTCCACACCACAATTGTGCCTATAAAACTTAAACTTCTGCGTTAATGTGAATTCTTGATGCGAATCTTATTACAGTGTCGTAGAACCAAACGAGTGCTTAATAGTATTTCATAATTGTGACTTATGAGTGTATTTTTTAATGAATGATATCATTGCTATTGATTTGCCACCGAACCTGCATAAACACTCTGCTCATTGGCTTGCAAACTTAACTCTGTATTTAAATAATGGGATTCCTGATCCAATAGTCCAATAGAATGAAGTGTCTCTGCTGTCACTTTCACAATCGAAACTTAAGTTGTGTGTCTCAAAGTCAATCCATATGGATGTTTGTAACCACTTTTTGGTAATGCGTAAGCCAAAGTACTAATACTAACTCATCAAACATAATTGAAAGAGACAATTGGAAAACACTAAACTAATCGTTAAGTATTAGGGGGCAGAAGAATATACTTCAGATCCTCATTTATTCTTGGAACTTTCTATTTAGAACTTGTTAATAGTCCAGAGATAGAGTTGCAGAATGGGTCTAAACTCTATTTGATAAATTCATCATCTTTTGTTTCCTATTGAATATAGCTCCAATTGTTTAGTTTTACATATTATCAAAATAGTATATATTTTTTGTTTTTGCATAATTTTGATTGGACACACAATCTGACCAAAAGCTCTTCTCCACGTGTTATGTACTCATCATATTGTGTATTGTTCCTTCCTCATCATAATTGCATATTTCTATTTTGAGAAATTTGTTTGCAAGAGAGTTTCATTTTCACATTTAAAAGTAAATTTATAAAAATTAAAAATAGATATGTGAAAAGGGAATTTTAACTTATACAAGAAGTTGGTGTCTACAAAAATTAATATGTTTTCCCTTAAACAAAATTAATATTTTCTATAGTTACTTCTTTAGAAAATTATTTAATCTAAAACTAAAAGATCATCATCCAACGTGTGTATTTGTTTGTGTTGAAAATGATCATCACAATAAATATGTAATTGAATGGTTTGGTGGTTGAGTTTAATAATTATTCACTTGTTTGATGTCTTAAATGCGTGCAAAGTTTAATACTATTACATGAAAAAAAATAGATGTTGGTTAAGTATGAGTGAGAAATCGTATACTCAATGTTTAATTTTTTATTTAATATGTGATGTCTAATTCACTTTGCGTGGTTGCTTTAACTTACTTTATGATGATCTCTCGGTGTTTTATAGCCAACATTTTGACTAAAGGTGACCAACTTCTCACAATGTGGTGGTTGGTCAACAACGGTGCAAATGTATGTTGATGAAAAAATTGGAAGTATGCCAAGATGAATAGACTCATATTTCATATATCAACTGTGAGTTAGAAATTCCATATTAGATGAAAAAGGGGATTTCGAGTAACATATAAGTGAGATACTTATATATACCAAACACTATAAGGATTTGAGTGGAGATATGGTGTCCTAATTTTTTGTAGTCTTAGATCATTAACTCGTTGTTGCTCTCGGCGCTCTACCTTTCTCCCCAACAACACATACTTATACATGTATTTAATATTTAATTTAATGATACTTTCCCATGGTTGATCTCTTAATATTAGTTTCCAACTATTTGGTGCAATGCTCACGTAAAGAGATCTTAACCTCTTTCCTGGTACTAGTACTAGTACTACTAAAATTCATTTCTTTCATTTAAGCTTATGGAAGCAATTTTGTCAATCTATATTTTATAATTTGAATATTTTAGATTCACAATCATGATTATGTTCTCTATATAAAGAGTACTCACATAAATACTCTAGCAAGTAGTACCTGTGTGAGCCTTTACTTCATAATTATCTACCATGAATGTGATGGATTATGAGCAATTTGATTACTCATTCACCCCTCCTTACATGAATCAGCTGCATGAGTGTAGCTTAGAAAATTTATCACCACTCCAAGCAGAAGATCTCTTATCTCCAAATACAATCCTAGATGAAATATTGTTTGATCAAGACCAATCACAATATCTCTTACCTCCAAATACAATCCTAGACGAAATCTTCGATCAAGAAGAGTCCATGCAAGGATTGCTGCAGCAACATTCAAACCTCGACTTCAATATCATAAATCATGAACATACAATGGCTCTAGAGAATGAATTGTGTGGTGGAGTTACCGAAAAAGGCTGCGAAAATGTGTTTGTTTCGAGGGAAGAAGATTCTTATTGGAAGGAAGTTCAAGAAGAGTTAATGGAAGAGACAAGTTTAGTTGATCTTTTGCTGATAGGAGCTGAAGCTGCTGAATCACAAAACATGACTCTTGCTTCTGACATAATCGAAAAACTAAACAATTCCTCGTCTTTAGGTAAAGGCGATAGTTTATTGAACAGGTTGTGTCTTTTCTTTACTCAAGGATTGTATTATAAAACTACAAATGCTCCTAAGTTCCATTCAGAACACGTTTCTACACAGACAAGCACATTCTGTGTGTTTCAGATACTTCAAGAACTCTCTCCCTATGTAAAATTTGCTCATTTTACAGCCAACCAAGCGATTCTTGAAGCTACAGTTGGTGTCGAAGATGTTCATGTCATTGATTTTGATATCATGGAGGGAATCCAATGGCCACCGTTGATGGTTGACTTTGCAATGAGAAAGAAGACTACTTCCCTTAGAGTAACAGCAATCACAGTGGATCAGCAAAGTGAAGCCTCGGTTCAACAAACAGGCAGAAGGCTCAAAGAGTTCGCTGACTCAATCAATTTTCCGTTCACGTTCAATACAGTAATGATGGTGAGTGAAGAAGATTTCAAAGAAATTGAACTTGGTGAAACATTTATTGTCAATTGTATGATACATCAGTGGATGCCAAACAGGAGTTTCCCATTGGTCAAAACTTTTCTCGATCGCGTAACCAAATCATCACCAAGACTCGTTGTTTTGGTGGAAGAAGAACTGTATAATTTTTCTAGACTCAAATCCATGTCCTTTGTGGAGTTTTTCTGTGAGGCTTTGCATCACTATATTGCAGTTTCAGATTCACTTGTTAGCACTCTGTGGAGTAGCCATAAGATGGAGTTAGCCCTTATAGAGAAAGAGGTTTTGGGGAATAGAATCTTAGACAGTGTAAGACAGTTTCCTTGTGAAAAAGAGGAGAGAATATTGTGGGAAGAAAGTTCTTTTTATTCATTGAAAGGGTATAATTGTGTTGGTATGAGTACATGTAATATTTCACAGGCTAAATTATTGGTTAGCTTGTTTGGTAAAGGGTATCGGGTGCAATTTGAGAACTGTAAGTTGGCCTTGTGTTGGAAGTCGAGACCTTTGACTTCTGTTTCAATTTGGGTACCAACAGATTATAATATGAGTGACAAGGTCAAATAGTTTGAATCTTAAGTTTTATTTTTGGTTTGTCAAACTTGTTTGTGATTTTTTAAAGGCTTAATGCAGTTTTCGCCCCCTAACTTTCACGAAATTGCGATTTTGGTCGCCTAAGAAAAAAAACTACAAAACCGCCCCCTAAAGTCAGCAATTGTAGCAGTTTTGGCCCCAAGGCCAATTTTTGGTAGAAAAAATAACATGTGGCACCTCACTTAGGGTGCCACGTCAGCGTAGACCGAGTCAAAATTGGTCTTGGGGGTCAAAACTGCTACAGATGCAAAACTTAGAGGGCGG
>Ga0315913_1011118_pt1 | contig 10228 bp, 5 predicted proteins | sample MpolsnodulesMG_FD_207736 | JGI IMG/M metagenome (GOLD analysis project Ga0315913, IMG submission 207736) | Medicago polymorpha root nodule microbial communities from Los Angeles, California, United States - small nodules | ecosystem: Host-associated > Plants > Roots > Nodule | place: USA...
TTCTCTCACCCTCCTTTCATCCATTACATATCTCGCTACTAGAACTTTAATTTATACCACAAACTATTATGCTCCTTAAGTAACATCGAACATACTTTTCCTAACAACACCAAATTAAATTCCAAAATTTTATGCACCCCAAACCGCCGTTCTCTTTCTCTAAAGACTGTATGCCATTTAATCCAAGCGATATTCCTAATTTCTTCACACACTTTTGTGATTTAATACCAGTGTACATGCAAACTCAATGAGGTTTCACCCCCAATTTAATATGTCGTAGGAATTTATATTTTTATGAGTCGAATCTCATCTTTAAGTTCCATCCCAATTTTATGTTCATATAGATTTCTAGCAAAAAAAAAAAAGGTATTATTTTATGAAACATAGATCCATGTTTTCTGAGACCATTAAAATGTATTTTATAATGTGATTGGATGGGGTGATTGGAAATTTTAGGGAAATTATAAGTATACACTATTCAAATCAAATATTTTAATTGAATTTCTTTTATTTTTAAATATTTTTGTTTGGCTAGAGTACTAAAATTATTCATTTTTAAAATATGTTGGTATCTTTTTATAAATTTTTGAAGTTTTGTGATAAATATTTTTTAAAAAGTAGATCATCAATTTCAAAATATTAAAAAATAGGGGTACATTTGCAAAATGTAATTCGATCCTTGAAAGTTTATTTTTTTTGTGGTGGTCGGGGTTTGAACCCTGGACCTTGCATATATTATGTATTGTCCATACCAACTGAGTTAAGCTCACGAGGGCCTTAAAAATTCTTTAAGTGTATATATATATATATATAGAGAAAATGTGTGTAAATCTTTAGTACATTTCTTTTTGACACAATAAATCTGTAGTATATAAAGTATCAAAACTTGTGAATTGAACTTCTCAACCAATAATAAGTGTTGATTTTTCAATCAAAAGTAATATTTTCACTATTTTTTTCACTTTAGAATAATCAAAATCCAAATGAGACACCAAATGAGACAGTCTCTTTTCAAAAAGTTTTGTACTTAAGCAATTTCTTAATTGTTCTCTGTAGTATATATGTCTAAATGAATGGCATGTTACCCATTATTAGATAATGAAGCAAAATTACATAGAGTTTAGTGTTAAGAGAAGGTTTTCCTATTTTGTGCAATCTAACTTAAACATAAATTGATTGATTGTGATGAGATGAGATGGAATGATCACAAAGTATTCTCTAAGCCGTTGAGTTTCTGTTATAAATTTGTAGGACCCATGAGGAGCACATGGCCCCAATATGTTTTGGGTGTATTAGGACAAGATTAGGGGAGAGCACCTTTGCGTGGGTACCCCACTGTTGGGTCAACTAGAGCATATTTCCCCACCTAATGTACAGAAGGATACCCTAAGCTAGACAATGTTGTTCCCATGTGCACAAATTTAAGAGCAACATTCCAAAACGACAACCTCCTTTGTGCTCTTTCTCTTCCCCTCTCATATTCTCATAAGATCTCATCTTTTTGACAACAAGGAACTAGGTAAGAACAACACAAGTATCTTCCACATTCTATATGTTAAATGGACTTGATCCCAAACCCGAAAGCTAGTTCAAATATGAGCGTGTCAAGCACATATATGCTTACTATATATACAAACAACAGTCCATTAACTTTGACAAATCAGCTTCTCTCAAAAGCTAACTTAAAAGTTGAGGGTATCTAAGCAAATATATACATCTAAGTTGAGGTATCTAAGCAAATGCTAACTTGCGACTCAAGACACATATTAACAAGCTCAACATATAAATATTCATGTTAAAAGTCGGACATTCAAGTTTTTAAAAGTTAAAATATTATATTTTCATTCCAAAACTTCTATTTTTAGAACACTTAACATGTATATTAAGGATTAAAAATTTTCCTTAAAAAAAAAAACATGTATATTAAGGACACAAATTAACAAAACTTCATTTTTAATACTATCCTTGCCTTTTCACGGAACCTAAACAAATACGATATATAAAAAAATACAGCTATATCATGATTTATCTTCTTTTCTATTTTTAGTTAATTAAGAATTTGTATTGAGAATTGAAGCGCATATATATTACTTCATTGGAATGGAATCTCGGGCATAGTATATAATATCGTAGCACAGCATGTTTTGATTATTTTTGTACTTCTAGTTAATTAAATAGACTGCTATGTGAAATACCATGCTTACTAATGCAAACAATATTGTCATTTTAATGGATTAAATTCTTATTGATCAGTTGAGTCAACAGGTTGTTTATCATATATTCACGTGCCTACATTCCCGTGATGATTTGCTGTAGAATCATACTCTATATATCTTGATAAGTCATTTCAATTCAGTTAGACATAAAACAAATCATAGGGGAAAAAGGTATTTAAATAATGTTATTTACTCATTTCTAGGACTTGTATGAATCATGCGTAAAAAACAAGGACTTGTATGAATTAAAAAAATAAAAAACAATCCAAAAATTTAGAGTTTTTTTTACAAAAATAAAAGTTGTTTTGTGTTGCTTTCCGTACTGAATATCATTTTAGGAAAACAATTCAACTATAATTTTTTTTTTGGATGAGTTTTTCAAAATTTCTCAGATTTTCATTTTTTTAAGAAACAAAATTTTAATAAATGGAATTTTAAATAGATAAATTTTTTTTTGTTACTTACAATGTTTTAATGTGGACTATTACTTTCCCGCCCTATTGCCTTCTCATGCGCCTTATTTTTATTTTTTTTTACGAAAATGCTCAGTGTTTCGGATTATATAATCTAAAATATGCTTATACACATAGGTAGCAATTAGAATCTCTCTCATTTCAGCAGTTGCAAATTTCGCTTTTAAAAACAGCAAAAAAGACAAAGTAAAAAATGATAAAAGATGTCACATAAAATTAAAAAAATCTAAAAATGCCACGGAAAATTCTAAAAATCAAATAAAACTAATGCAAATTTTTCTGGATTTTTACGAGAATATGAAAAATGGGTCTTAACGATAGAATTTTGGATTTTGAAGGGCGGAGTCTTGTAAGAAGTTTCTTATAAGAGATTTTTTATCCTTGATTTTTTTTTCCGTTTTTGTGAAAGTTTCGGAGCAATATGATCAAGTAGCCCGAAAACTGGTTTTTTGACTAAGAATAGCTAGCAATGACCAAAAACAGAAGAATGAGAGTAAGTAAGATGAATATGATCCATAAAGTTACTATTCATGTTACAAACAGACTAAGAATGTATGTTGGTACAGTTCAGATCATATAATCTGAACTGCTTTTTCTCTTGAATAAGGGTGTTTAAGGGGTGTTTGGATTCTATAATCCAGGAAGAAAAAAAAAAGGAAAACACCTATTTTTTGGGGTGTTCGGATTATAAAATTCGATTTAATGAAAAACTCATTTTTTTTTCACCCCAAAATAAAGGGAAAGCTCAATTCAAATTATAAAATCCGAAAATCACATGGTTGTTTTCGTATATAAAGAAATAGGTAGGGTGAGAAAAGTAGTAGTCTTTAATGTTTTTTTTTTTACATTCTATATATAAAGAAGATTACATTCATATAGTGATTAGATTTAAATAAGTATTTTGTTCCTACAAACATATTATTTTTTGCTTTTAGTCTTTGTAAAACAAAATTGCTATTAATCTTTGCTAGTATATCATATTTTACTTTTGGTCATTGTGTATTTTTTAGAGGAGGTCATTGTTGTTAAATTATAGTCTCTGTAAAATTTAATCATATTGAAATTAGTCTCAAATCTCGATAACAAGTAGAATCGGATTGCAATAGTCTCACTAATAAGTAAAAGGGTTAAAGGTACTTTCATCCATCGGCATGTAAGCGAGTTATGGTTTACCACGCCTGTATTATTATTTTTTGTTAAAGTTGAACCTTGTGATTTTAAGTTTCTTCTCTTTTAGTTCCTTGTGGGACACTTATTTGACACGTTGAGTCGGTGATTTTTAATTAAGTGGCATTTGAAAAATCACATTGTACTTGCAGTGAGTACAATATCGATAACTAAAGTTTAGTGTGTTTTTATCATGTCTTGAAAATGATCCCAAAGTGGATATTTATAGCCCTCTTGGGCTTATAATTTTCTAACTTGGACCCTAAGTAACTTAAACCAGTCAAGAAGCGCACATGCTAGATGCTTTGGCCAAATTTTTAGCCCCAAGATATAGGAAAGACGGTTTCAAATGATAAAGGGAAAGGGCGCACCGTAGAACAGGGCTAATAAGCCTTTGTAGAGGTCTAACAAACCCTTAATGAAATATTGAGGGTCCATACATAGCCACCAAGTCCACAAGTCCTAACACAACTGATAAAAATGACAAAATTATTAGGTTAGATATCATGATCGGGGTTCGGTCTCCGGCAATTCCACTTGTTTATTAGGTTAGATGTCACGATCGGGGTTCGGTCTCCGACAACTCCACTTGTGTGTGTGTGAAGAGTGAACCGTTTGTAATTCGTAAATATGCGAGGTGTTGTTATAAGTTATTATAGTGTGTGTATTAAAATTACAAAAATAAATATAAATGACCCTTAAAAAAACATAAATATGTATTTAGTTAGTTAATTTGAACCTCAAATATATCTTTTATAGTAAATATGATATAAAAAAATTGCTAACAAAAGATATATACGAGGATATGTTTGTAACTTTCATAACTTCATATACTTGTGATGTTGGTGGTGAGAAGGAGGTTGAAGAAGGAGATGGATTTAGAGGATGATGAGATTTTTCTGATCTAGGTTTTTTTGTTTGTTTTGGTTTTTAGTCTTGATAGAAAATTGATTAATGAGAAGATTTGTGAATGGACACAACCATGATCGAGGCACAAACTTTGAATGTTTTAAAAATTGTAATTTTTATATGGGTGGATTATATTTTGGGATCTCCATTTGATGATGAATTATGGGTTTTGGATTAAAATGTTTGGGTTCTGGATTTTGAAGAAAATGAAGATGAATGTGAGGAACAAGATTGTTGGATTTTATTGATTTTTATGGTTTTTTATTGATAGAGGCTTGTTGAAGCTGATGGCTTTATTGAAGAATCTAGGTTTTATGGAGAGAATGGACAGGGATAATAATTTTTAACCTGTTTTTTTAATGATTGTTTTTTAAAATTAGTTAAGAAAAAGAAAAGCTAAGTGGGAAAACTTATTTAAAAATAATTAAAAATAGCCACCCAACATGTGACATCATCATCTTTAGACGTTCATATGCCACAAGAGACTAAAAGAGAACAATCTCAAAAAATAATAATAAAATACAGGTGGATAAACAAAAATTCTCCTACTATATGGAAAGGATAATGTTTCACGGACACCATTTTCTCCATACACATAATGTACCACCACCATGTCAGAGTGTGTGAGAGACAATAAATGTGAGTTTTTTTTTCTGTATGTGGAGACTACATAGACACATGTAACAATCGTGTGTGAGTGCACAAGTGGTACATGCCACCTAAAGTGGTCTATGTATCACTACTACTATGGAAAAGGGTGAAAGTAGCTTTAACTTTAAGTAGAATTTTTAATGAGTGCGATAAATGACTAAAATAGTTATTACTAAATATTATAGGGACTAATTACTATATAGACAATTTTTTTACCATGAACAAATTTTGAAGGGACTAAATACTACTAAATCTTCACTTCATGTTTCCAAGGTTGAAACTTCAATTTCCTAGCATCCAAAACATGCCTAACATTTCCTCTAGGTATCCAAAGTATTGACATGGAGAGGGAACCCCATTGGGTTCCAAATAGCAAAAGGGATTACAACATTGAATCATCATCCATGGTGGTTTTGGTAGAAAAATAAACAATGTTTCATGAATTCTGAGTTTTTTTTAATGAAGGGGGATAAATTTATGGATTTATATCAATTTTAATTTATTTAAAATTAAATTGGATGAGTCATGTAATGAAATCACTTCCACATTGAAAATTATGTTTGACACACATATGTTTTAGACGGAAAAGACTAACTTTCTATGATGTAGAGATATAGTTAGCTTCAATTCTTTAAACTTAAATAACTAGAAATATGCACTTTGTTAACGCTAAACATAAGCAACATATGGCGAGTAATAAAATCATGTAAGATAAATCATACATAAAATGAACTTCACATGTATCCATCTACGCATAATGTGAACCCAAGTATGAATTGAACACATATCAACTCATGGGGATACACCACATTAATTTATCACATATCTCATATAAAGTTACACAGTTAATTTACATAGTCACTTGATAACATTCACTTAAGTCACACATTGATGCATAGAGACACAAACATACTCACACATAGAAACTGACACTTCCCTCAACACTCTCCATGATATATTTATTACTAAACACACAACATGATAACAATGCATTGCAAATCACACACATATTTATGAAACGCTTCGTCTCACACTTGATATCATACAACTCCAAACACTTTGTAAGAAACATTGTACTATACTCTTGTAGGAGACAAACACATTCAAGTCTTCACAAATTCGCTCAACTCGTCTTGAGGTCCATCTAAGTGACTAGATGAAGAAAAATTGGGTTGCATGGTAGCTTTTGACATTGTTGTGCTTTCTTCAAGCCACTTAGAAATCCTCTCTAAAGTATCCTTGTGATCCAACAAGTGAATCTATATCGTTAGGCTCATACACTTGTGCTTCCGTGGTCATTGAACTTGTCATACCTTACCTATATGATGACAATATGTATCAATGAATCATATAGGTAGTTACTATAATGACTTAGAATGGTCTTGATGAAAGGGTTTTGTTTCCCAATCATATCATTTGCACAACACACGGTAGAATCTTCTAGACAAGGCAAAATGAATATAATCTTCTAGACATGGTAGAATCTTTCAAGAAGTCCCTTATCACTAAGGATAGCCAAGAAGCAATGGAGTTTTTGGTGAGTTTCAAAGTGATAAAAAGAGTTGGAATGAAAATTAAGGTTTGTGTACAAATTTGTGTAACAAGGAATGAGAGAAAGTGAGGATAATTAGGATGAAACTCTCAAATAAAGCTCAAATATGTGTTTCATCGCATATGCAAGATCGACAAAAATAAACTATTTTGCAAAATTATTCGCATATGAGAAGAGACGTGGTCACATATGAGAAGTATTTTAAAAAATTAAATCTTATGTTATGCCCAACTTCACATATGCGAAACATCTATCTCACATATACAAAATTACCCATATTTTAAAAACATTTACCGTTAAATATTTCAATTTAAATTCTTTGTTCCAAAATGTGCACTCAATTGTTAGTTCACTCATCTTAGAAGTTAGAGCGTATCTATGAAACTCTAATACATAGATATATACAAAAATATAGGTACATACATTTTCATTTTTGGAGTATGACTTATACTAAAGAAAAGACAAGGGTAACATCGTAATATAGTAATATCGTTCATTTTAAAATCCTTAACATGTGCCTTTTTTGCACCAACCCTTATTCATTTTGTTCATAAAAAATAGTCCTCAATCGTTGACCCTTTAGAATTCCAGTGGCGGCCCCTACGCCGTTGGCCTTGCTTAATCTATCTTTCATCTCTCTCCATCTGTCTCCAAATAAAGCCACCTCTTCTCAACTTCCCTTCTCTCTCTCTCTTCATGCCCTTTGTTACTTCCTTCTCTCTAGTATTAAAACCCCACGCCACTAACAACCAACATAACCAAACTAGATAAGATCACCAAAGCCCAACCCAAAAGCCTCCACTCTCCACACTAACGAAAACAACATTATTAAAAAGACTAAGAACAACACTTCTTTGTGTTCTCTCAACACAAGTCATAAAAAAAAAACAACATTAGTTGAATTATCAGCTTTCAAACATCATGGAACTAGAGCTCTTGTCTTGGCTCAAACTTGTTTCATTTTCTTTCATATTTCTTCTCTGTGTTCTCAAAGTAACAGTGTTACTATGGTGGAGACCAAGAAAAATTGAAGGTTATTTTGCTAAACAAGGAATTCGAGGACCCCCTTATCATTTCTTCATTGGAAATGTTAAAGAACTTGTTGGTATGATGTTGAAAGCTTCTTCTCAACCCATGCCTAATTTCTCTCACAACATTCTTCCTAGAGTCCTTTCTTTCTATCATCACTGGAAGAAAATTTACGGTACTTAATTGTTTATTAATTTAACTCTTCATTTTGATATTTATGCATACTTGGAAATGCATTTTATTTTAAGAATATTTTTAGTCTTGACCATCATCATTAAAGTTTGGGTTGAGCAGTAGCATGATGATGGTGATGATGATTATTATGTTTTCTTTTTCCAGTTTTGTGTTACTGAATTTGAGACTTTTAAAGCCTTCAAGAACTTGTTCCTGAGATAGGGTGCTTCTTTTTTGCAACTTTTTTCAGCCTTTCTTTTTCTGAGCTACCTCCTAGCTCTTTGGTGCATGATGTTGAAGTTCCATGTTAATTTTGTACTTTAGCATAATTTCTCTCTTTTTTTTTATTTTCTTTTTCCTCTATTACTTTTCTTTCAATTCATCATCACTAGTCACTACCTTCTCTCTCTCTCTCTCCTTGATCTCTCAACTTTTGTTTTTCTTTTCTAGCATCAAACAAAATCCAACAAGGCTTTGGGTTCAGCTTTGATGTGCTATGTAATCAGACATTTGTTTCTAACTGACTGCTCTGTAAGACTGTCAGTATTACAAACATTGTCCATATTCTTAATTTAATTTCCACTAAATATATATTTTCTTAAGTCAAAATAATAAAATAAAAACAAATAACTAGTCTCAATCACATTTTTTAAAGTCAGGGATGAAAAAATTAAAATTATTATTAATAACGACAATATTTACTAATTCGTATTAACAATATAAAATCAAACTCTTACCATTGAACTGACTGTGGATAAGATGCACTATAGAGTGTGATAATATATGTGAAATGATAGTGCACTTTGGTGGCATTAAGAGTTGTCATATACTTTTGCTCTTATATCCATGTCTTGTAATGTTTTGTTTTTGTATGAAAGGAATTGAATTTTGAGAATGTAGTTGTATATGTTTGGTAACCGTTTTAAAATTGACTTGTCTTCTTCCCACCACCTGCTGTCTTTCTTTCTCTCTCTCTCAATGTCTCTGTGATGTAGGGTCACCACTACACTATCCATATGCTTCTTCTGAAACTAATGGCTGTCATGTTTCCTGCTCCCTTCCTATTTTTGTTAACTATACACTTACTACTTGAGGGATTCTGCAACTTCCAACTTTGTTTAAAAAATATAATAATCTCATTACATAATTTTTTTATTATATTATTATATAAACTAACTAATATTGTTATTAATATGTTTTGATTATGAATGAATTGATCTCTAACTATTTGATTTGATTTGATAAAAAGGTGGAATGTTCCTAGTTTGGTTTGGACCCACTGTTCGTCTTACAGTGTCTGATCCAGACCTTATAAGGGAAATCTTCACATCCAAGTCAGAATTTTATGAAAAAAATGAAGCCCCCCCACTTGTGAAGCAGCTAGAAGGTGATGGTCTCCTTAGTCTTAAAGGAGAAAAATGGGCTCACCATCGCAAAATTATCTCTCCCACTTTTCACATGGAAAATCTCAAAGTAATTCATTAAATCCAATCCTACCCCATTATCATTACTACTCCATGCTACATACATTATTATTTTTGTACCTACATATAAAATTAATTTGAATGGTAAAATATTAAATAGGATTTCGTGTACAATGTTTTTAGTTGCTGATACCGGTGATGGCAACAAGCGTGGTTGAGATGTTGGAAAAATGGTCGGAAATGAGTGATAAAGGTGAGGTGGAAATTGAAGTTTCTGAGTGGTTTCAAACCCTAACTGAAGATGTTATTACTAAGACCGCGTTTGGAAGCAGCTACCAAGATGGCAAAGCCATTTTTCACTTACAAGCCCAACAAATGATCTTAGCTGCTGATGCCTTTCAGAAAATTTTCATTCCCGGTTACAGGTAAAAACTAATTAATTAACCTTAATTATTTTGATTATTTATTTATAATCTTCTAGATAATTAAATAACTAATCACATTTCATTATTCTATGATATGGTACGTAAGAGAGTAGTAATACATCCCTTTCTATGATGTACTAGTATTTATTATTATATTATGAATTATTGTTTTGAGATAATATTAACAAAAATATAATTTTGTAGATTC
>Ga0315913_1011123_pt1 | contig 10224 bp, 5 predicted proteins | sample MpolsnodulesMG_FD_207736 | JGI IMG/M metagenome (GOLD analysis project Ga0315913, IMG submission 207736) | Medicago polymorpha root nodule microbial communities from Los Angeles, California, United States - small nodules | ecosystem: Host-associated > Plants > Roots > Nodule | place: USA...
GTGTGAAAAAGGGATACATGAAAGATGATTACATTCATTTATTTGTGAGAAGGCCTGTAAGAAGATCACCGATTATTAATCGTGGTAAGATTTAGCTGCTTTTAGGAACTGACTTATGTAAGTACCGACCCTTCAAATGAGTAGCTTGTTAATTTCTTTAATTGTTTGAGTATGAAGGTTACTTTGCTCGTTGGGCTGCCCTCCGGAAATTTCTCTACCAGTTTCTTGATGTTGAGAAAAAGACCAATGAAAATGGCCCAATAAAGACGCAGATACTATCACTTGGAGCAGGCTTTGATACAACATATTTTCAGTTGCAGGTGCCCGAGTTTGAGTTATGCTATGCTAATTGTACTTAAAGTTAACATGCTTCGATTCTTAAAACTATAAATTTCCTCTTATTTTGGAGCTGTGCGGGTCAAGTGAAGGTTTGGATTGAATTACTATTGACCCCAAAGATTTGGCATTAAAATCTGGTGTTTTAGTGCAACATGCTTTAACAGGACACGATGACATTTTTTATTTCATCTTTGTTGGTGTTCTTGTGCTAACTGTCTGCTGCCTTCACAATCTTACTCTCTTTAGACAGTATGTCATAGTCTGCTACGAAATAATTAAAGACCTAGACATTTAGATTATCAAATGTTTTGAAAACTAAGTTCTCATGTCATGGACGTGCTTTAGCTTTTATTTATTTTTTTTATTTTATTGTTTTTTTGGGGTTGAAAGTAACTTCTTCTCCAAACTGTGTGGGCTTGTTATGTAATTTTGTTTACGGAGAAATAATAGACAATGGACGTGAGATGCATTAATTTGGATGAATACAAATATGTGACTTCACTAATTACCTGTTTTCAAAGCTTTTTATACTTGTCCTTTTTTTTTAATATATAATTTTAACTTAAATTAGTGAGTGGTGGAATATCCTAATACATATATAAATATGTAAGGCTCTATATCCATGCCTTGTGAATCCCCTTGTTTGGTGCTTTTGCTTTCATTTTTTTTTTCTATTATCGTTTTCTTTATTTTGTATGTTTCTGTTGGCTCCAAAAAAAGTAGTTGGACATGGTTGCTGCTGTGTCCATCTATAAATGCTGCGCATATTGTAGAATGATTTGCACTTCACCAATTTTTTGGTGTGTATTTAATTTATGATACAGTAATGTGTGTAAAACATGCATGATTATTAAAACAAAACATAATTAGTTGAACAACATTATTATAGCCTTTTAGCATAGAAGATTGATTTCCTCTTTTACGCATGCACATCAAAGATACAAAAATAAATCTGCATGCCGCATGATGGGATCCTTGTTTTCTAATAGTCTCCATCCGCTTGTTTGGATGTGACTCTGGGTGTGTAAACCTTTATACTTTGTTACCAATTACCATTGGTTCCAGTTTTCTTGTAACCTTTTTTCTATAGCCTCATTAACCTATGGTGTATTGCTTTGTGCCAATGCCCAATCTGCAGTTGTAACTTACTTGCTTAGAATCTTTTCTTGGCAGGATGAGGGGAAAGCACCACATTTATACGTGGAAGTGGACTTCAAAGAGGTAGATACCTGAACACCTTTCTGCAACCTTTATTAGACAATGCTGCAACCTTAATTTCTAGTTGTTTATGGGTTCTGAGATGGGTTGGTCATGTACGTTTTGTCAAGAAACTCATGGTTAATACAATCTGGTTTCACTAAGTACATGTCTAATTGCGAAATGAAATACAAAAGCTTTATATTGTTTTTAAATTGTGAGTTGCTAACTGCCATTATTGTTATAGAAAGTTAAACTACTACCATGCTTGTCAACCAGGTAACAAGTAAAAAGGCAGCACTTATCGAGACTTGCAGTCAATTGAAGAATAAACTTGGTGAAACAGCTTCCATTTCAAGGGGTAAGTAGGGCTGATTATGATGCTTTATATGGAAGGGACATTATGTGATGATTTTAACCTCATATTCTTGCGATTTCTTTTTCTTTTGTGCTAGCACATGGTATCTAATTATCTCTCAGAATAAATTTGATTAAAATAAATCTTTTATTTATTTATTTATTTTATATTCTATATCTCTTCAACTCGACATTGTTACTAGAGCAAATGAATTGCTTGGATAAACTGAAAGATTTGGCGATTATAGAAATTTTGATTCTGCCACTCAGTTTAATCTCAACAACGAACATTAAAAACTAGATTTGTAGCATTTGAGGATGAAACCAATACGGTCTTTCACTATGATATTTAGAAACATCAACAGTAAATATTAGCATAGGATGAAACCAATACGATCTTTCACTATGATATTTAGAAACATCAATAATGCATATTAGCATTCATGATTAGTGCTGCTTTACTGATGTTTTGTATGTCTCATTCTATGCCAGAGAAAGGAGAAGTTATCAGTGCTCATTATAAACTAGTCCCTGCAGATTTGCGTGATTTAAAACAATTAAATGATATTATAACCATTACTGAGATGGATCCAAGGTATGTTTTGGGATTCAACTCTATCTATCTCTTGTTTGTGAAGTTCTGTTACCATCTGGATATAATGGACAATTGTTTGGATGTATCAGCCCCTTCTAGGAAAAGATGTGAAAACAATTAAAATACCTCCTAGAATCTGACTAAATCAGAAAAGGGTTTTAAAGACAGTGCTGATATTCAGTCATTAGCCAGCAATATTGTATTTCTTCATACAGCTTGCAACTGTGCAACATCAGAACATTTTGAAATGTATTGATGGATACAATTAATAATTTTGTTATCATCTCCTGGCTAATTGATAAATATAAATAGAAGAGCTCATACAATCTAGAATTTTAAAATTGAAAATGACTTCGAAGAAAGCGTTTCTGAATTTTATAGTTAGTGAGCGGCACTTTGTTCCTTTATACATATTACCGTCATATATTTTATATTTAAGAAATGGAAATGGCAGGAAGAAACAAGTTTGGGCATAACGTAGTTGTAATGTTGTTTCTATGGCTTCATGTACTAACTTATTTATTATTATATAAATATGTTTATAGAGTTATGTGATATTATATTTGCTAAAGGCACTCAAACATTGGAGGATTTAATGCTAATTTCTTGTATCTTATGCTGTTTTATATATTTGTGTGTATAAGTGTGAATGTGTAGGCACATGCCTTTATGATCCAGGTTTAACATATTGATTCATTCTGATGTTGTTATCAGCCTGCCAACTTTTATAATTGCAGAATGTGTTCTGATTTACTTGGATCCAGATTCAAGTCACGAAGTTGTTGGTTGGGCCTGCAGAACATTTTCAACAGGATTGTTTTTTCTTTATGAGCAGGTTACAACCTTCATAGTTTCTCATTCTACTACTTTTTATGGGAATAAACTAGGATCCTCTTTGCATTATATGGTACTTTCTTAACAGATCCATCCAGATGATGCTTTTGGGCAGCAGATGATCAGAAATTTGGAGGTATGAATGTCAAAGTTTTGTATCTTGTTTTTACTGTGAATTTTAGATTACAGTTGATTGATTTCGGATTACCATTGGAGGTGTCCGATCCTAAAAGTGGATCTTCGTTCTCTAATAAACATATCATATTTGCTTTGCCTTTTTACTCTCTGTAATTGTTGTACTTTCTTTTTGTTCATTATACTATTTTACTTATAAGTTTGTAGCAAGTTGTAGTAAGCGAGCCTTAATGAGATGATCTTTAAATGCAATGCTAGAAATTCAAATACCGCTGAAGAATATTTGTGCAAAAGGATGATTTCATACCCCAAGTGAAGATTAGTCTCACCCATAGTTGTGTAGTAAGTTTGTAGCCTTGGACCATTGCAAACTGAACTATTCATGACACTGCAGTTTTTGCATAATAGATTAGTTGTCACGCCTGTGGTTTTGGATGATAGCTTTGTAAATCAAAGTCGCCATCTCCACATGGGGGTCAAAACCCTTCTTTGCCCATGCTTTTGGAGTTTTCAGCCCAATCTTTTTGATTACTTCCACAACTTCTCTTTTTTCAATAGAAACATTTTAGGCTATTAGAAGTAAACTAGTTGAGAGAAAATGAGAGAAAACAGTTTCTGATATTGGTGAAAAATGAATCGAGTTCCAATGAGAGTTTCTGATGCAAATACAATATTTATACAAGAATGCCTAAGCCTAGGTACTAGGTAGGTGCAAGTAGTTACAATTGAACAGCTAACGACTAACGGCAACTGTCTATACCAGAAAGCTAGTCTAGCTACAACAGTTAAAGAAAATCATCCACTCAGTATAAAATACACACACCTGAGTTTCTGTTTCAAATTCAATGCAAAACAAACTTTTGTCTGGCTTCTATTTCAATGTGAAAGCACCCACTTCCGTTGCCAGCCACTGACCCACTGCCCGCCCTTTTCCAGGACTATGGTCTTCCACTAGTCTATGTTCATGCATGACTTCTCTGTTCATCCTTTGGTATGCGTTTTCAAATCACTGGACACAGTCTCTGTTTTCCTCATTGGGTTCTTCCTCCTATCTAATAGTTCACATTCCCATAATTTGATCGAATGTCTTCTGTTTTTTACTTCTTATGATTCTATCATCTTCCCTTTTTGGGACTTACATTCATGTGCTCTTCCTTTAGCCTGTTTATTTTGTCAATTCTTCCTTGCGGACTTCATTCTGATCAAGGAGGAACATGTATTGAATTTGAAAGACGTAAGCCTTAGAGGCTTAAATTTCTTTAGGATTTGGTGTTGTACTTTTTCCACATATGCTCCATGACTTGTATTTGTATTGTCGTGTTAATTATGCCTGAGTGACGGCGATTCTACGTTTAGATTATGACTTTTAATTATCAATTATGAATGTATTGGATGTGTATAAACCATAATATGGTTTATCCTTTTTGTTTTGCATCAGTGTCGAGGTTGTCCTCTGTTGGGCATCTATGCTACACCAACATTACTTGCAAAGGAAAAATTATTTTTGGACCAAGGATGGCAGGTATTTCATGTAACTTTTGCCAGAAAAGAAGTCTTTGGTTTTGGTATTTACCGTGTCTTTGGTGTATGATTCAATTACCATTTACAAAAAGCTTTCCAATGATGATAAAAAAGTCATCTAGGCATGAATAGCCTGAGAACGTAGTAAGTAGTAAGGTTAGACTAAACTAGTAACGGCTGGCAATTGTAACTACTTTCTTCAAAATACTACTGACGGTTATAGTTTAGAGATACTTGATAATTGATATCAGATTTGTCATTGTCAGGGGCGGAGGGTTTCATGACAATGGAGTAGCATTTGCTACTCCAAAAGAAAAACAAATCTTGCATAAGTAGCACCGTTTTTATTTGTAGCTAATATGTTTGGCTACTCCGAACAATTTTGTTGGTTCAAAGAGATATAATATTAAAAAGTATTGATAATCTATTTAATATAGAGTCAATTATGGATAAATTTGACTTCTTAAAACAGCGTCAAGCTCAACTTTGCTGTAAAAATTATTGCGAATTTATTTTGATTATAGATTAAGTTTAATATATTAGTTTTAAAATATAAATTATTTTTTCATTATACTTGGTCACGTCATAAAAATTGTGCTAGCTTCACCAACTAGTCTTTGATATAGGGACCAATTCTCAAGTAGTATTCTTTTCCAGTGTTTCCATTTCTAAGTCCATGGCTTTTTCCCTTTTCGATGAGACAATGCTTCTGAAAGAGAGGTAGGTGTAGTGGTAGTGTTTAGGGTTGAGAGGAAGGCTTTTTTTTGGTGGTGTCTGTGGTTCGAACCCCGAACCTTGCATATATTATGCATTGTCCCTACCAACTGAGCTAAGCTCACGAGGACTGAGAGGAATGCTTTATGCGTAGGTGAGAAATGTTCAAAGCACAAGTAATTGGATAAAGGATAGAGTGGCTTGTTACCATTAAAAAAAAAATGTAGACTGGCTTGTTGTTACATGTTAAAATATTTTATAATATTCTAACATCTCAAAATTATTATAAAATATCTTATAATATATTCTATATTAATTTAGAGTATCTCTTAGGATCTGATTTTACCTATTATTATCATGATGATTCGTTCTTGATTTATGATAGTAATTGTATTCCTATAAATAGTAATTAATTTGAGTCTTTTGTATCAAGTTAGTTTCTTGTGATTATCTCTCTCCATTTTATCTAAAATCTCACAACTTCTTCAACATGGTTTTGTTCACTCCATGTTGAGTGTTAACACTTGCACATTGAGCAGTTCCAATGAGATTCTTGTTTTTCCTGTATGATATATGCTTATGTGTTTGAAGATCACAATGTTTTTTCGCAAGGTAAAAATCAATAATGTATACCTGATTTTCCTTGCAACCTAGACCCATTAAAAAGTTGCCAAACTTTATATCACTATGTAGAAATCCCCTAGAGTGCATATATTCTACTTCGTTTATTAGTTTTTCTGCAAGCATCAACATTGTTTTTAGAGAGAAGATTCCACTGCAATAGCTAAACAAGTCTTTGAGACTTGGTCCAAGAAGGTCAATAGCCATGACATTGTAGCCACCCTTGACTGCAGACTACTTTATATGAGGTATGTTTGTTCCTCCTTAAAAGATCATTATGATGTCCACGCCCAAAGTCATTCCTTCTCAAACAAAAATGCCCCACTGTACATGATAATCTATCTCGAATGTCGTGTCTGACTGAAGGCCTTTCTAATCTCTCTAGATTGGTCCTGGGTTTAAGACAAGTTTCACACTTGTTTAACTATTGCAAGTCTTCCTTCTATAAAACACCCTCACACTACACCTGATAATTTATCTAAGATGTCTTGCAATAGTTAAACAAGTGTGAAACCAGTCTCAAGCCCAGGACCAATCTAGACATTAGAAAGGCCTTCAGTTAGAAAAGACATTTGAGATAGATTATTAGGTACAGTGGGGCATTTCGGAGAAGGAATGGTTCTGGGCATGGACTGCATAATGATCTTTCAAGAAGGAACCAACATACCTCGTATAAAGTGGTTTGGAGTCAATGGTGACTACAATATTATGACTATTGACCTTCTTGAACCGAGTCTCAAAGACTTGTTTAACTATTGCAGTAGAAAGTTCTCTCTAAAAACAGTGTTGATATTTGCAAATTAACTAATAAACATAGTAGAGAATAGGTGCACTCTCAGGGATTTTTGCATCATGACATATATATAGTCTGAGAACTTTTTAATGGGTCTAGGCCGCAAGGCAAACCAGGTATACATTATGTGGCCTTGGGAAAGAGTATGGTGATCTTCAAACACATAAGAATATATCATACGGGAAAACAAAATCTCATTGAAACTGCTTGATATGAAAGTGTTCACACTCATCTTGGAGTTGAACAAAACCATGTTGAAACTGTGAGATTATAGATAAAAGGTGAAGAAAATAATAACAACCTTGAACATTATTGATAATCACACGCGACTAACTTGATACAAAATACTCTATACTAATTCCTACTTATCGGGATACTTTTGCTCAATCATAAATTAACAACAATCACGATAATAATAACTAATATAAAATCTGATCCTAAGAAATGCTCTAAATTCTTATAAATGTTATTGTATAATTGTCTATCAGTACATTTTCTAGCATCTTTCCTAAGGGCAATTGGAAGATGTAGATCTTCATAAAGTGGTGTTGTTGGGCTGGATTCTAGTTCTTGTGCATAAGGGAAGTTACCTTGTGTAACGTTGGGTTGGATTCTTAGATATGAATAGATTTCTGAATGGCCTTTATTTTTCTTGTATATACCAGATTCTTCTCGTATCTTAAATCAGCTTTGTCTTGAGTGGATCCAGTGATTTCAGCCTCAATTACAGAACCAATTATATACGCACTTTCACCTTTACTTTCAGTCTTTTCTTCTGGCCCAAGAGTAAAGTCATGAAACATAAGAGGCTCATGTTTCTTACTTAGATTCTCCCCCTAAAGACGAGTTTGGTGAAAGTAACTTTCTTTCTCATGAAATGTGACATCTCTTATACAAAGAATTTATTGGATGGTTGATGATAACATTTGTAGTCCTTTTGTGTGGAAGAGTACCCTATGAAAACACATTTTAAGGCTCTAGGATCAAGTTTCCCTCTATTACCACTATGAACATATGAACATGGACAAACAACACACCCACATATTCTTAGAACAAGGTTACTAGAGGTGACCACATTAGGACGGATGAGTGAGAGAACCTCCATGAAACTTTTTGAGGCAGGGGCACTAGAAGGTAATCTATTAATTAGATAAGATGCAATGAGAACAACCTCACCTAAAAAAAAATTAGGGTGTGCTGGGAGTTTAGGAGACGAGGGGAGGGCTTTGAACAAAAGTGAAAGATGAAGTGGAAAGAATGAAAGGCTTTGGGAGGGGAGGGCTTTGGAGAGTTTATTTTTCTTAAAAATACAAAATCCGTCTAATTTGGGGAAACTAAAAAGTTGCAACGGAGGCTGATTTTGGAGGGTTTGGATAAATTCTCCAAATCCAATCTATGTTCTTATAATACTCAATATTAAAATTATATTAATCATAAACATTCATATTGCTGTTATCTGGATTTTCTCTTTTTCCCTATTTTCAAATCTTACTATTGACACTGACGTTTCATTTTTGTGAATAATCATGTAGTCGTAATGTATATTTATTCTATCACTAACATATTCATACTCTTACGATACTTTTTTCTCTCATGGGTATCAGAAGTCTGTTGCATGGGACATGCTGAAAGTTTATAATGATTTTGTTGATGCCCAAGAAAGACGCAGGTATTATTCCAAATCTTACCTGGAATTTTGTGTGTTAATTTTTCAAAGTCTTTCGTTTGTGCTAATTTTTTTTAAGCTAAAATTGTGGTATCATGTGCGGTCCTTCTGTTGTTTCTAGTCAAATAGTGTCATAATATACTGTCCAACTTGCGCACAGACTCACACACACACACACACACACACACACACATCATTCAGTGGAGCATTATAATTATACCAACGGACGCATCTCTATCTAGAGTTGTCAAGAAGTTGGTAATATTTGTTTTAAGCTTAAAAATACTTTAACATTGTTTAACAAAGTTAGTAAAAATGATTAGAAGCTTAAAAATAGTTTACCACGGTTTAACAAAGTTCCCTGTTAAATACTAGAGATTTGGGGAGAGTCATTGAAAGAGGAAAAAGTGTGATGGAAGAGACCATGAACAGCATTCTCTTATTTATTGATTGGATATGTGTCATGCAAAATGAAAACATATAAACCTTATTTATTCCAAGTCTTGACTTGAAATGAACAGAGAGAGAGAGAGAGAGAATAAGGATATAAAATGAAATCTGGAAACTATTCCTAAGAGATTGTCTAATTACACTAAATTCTATAAGAAACAACAGAGGTATTATGATATAATTATATGGATTTAACTAGGGAAGGAAAAGAGAGAATATTGGTGTATATTGGTGTGATATAATTTTACACTAACTATTTTCGCATGTATATTGGTGTGATATAATTTGATACATTAATGATGTGACAATCTTTTTCAAATCATTTAACATTTACTTTGGTATTTTACTATTATTTGGTTGTTGTTTTGGTACTTTATACTTTACATCGGTGTGTAATTTTTTCTCTTTACCTTTCTTTTTTCATCAGCAGTAAAAACGTATACTCCACGGCTTTCAATTTGATGTTGAGTTCAATTTCTAAAACATCAATATACATAAATGTTAGCATGTAGTAGGAATACAAATGCAACGATGAGGTGGGAGCGGTGGGATAAGAGTAGTGTACAAGAATAATAATATAGTAATATTAGTCAAATTTCTTAAGGTGGGAAGGGTGATGGTCCCCCATTAGCTCTGCCTGAGTAGCATCTACAATAGTTGCTTTCTCTTGATGCTTGCTTTTCATGGCTTCTCATTTAGGGAAGCCTTGTCTTGTTTTTAATTCCCATCAAGATTTCAACCATTACAAATTATTATTTTTTACCAATATCTTATCATTGTCAAATGAAACTATTTAATTGCCACTAAAGTTTATACCTTTGTGTTGAAGGTTGTTCATCCCTGATAATTCCCCTAAATGCTCTTTTTTGTTTCTAATTTATATATGGTTGGCAGCCTGTTTCTTTTGTAAGTAATATCAAGATAAACTAATTGGTGATACTTTACTGTTTAGGATTGAACGTCTGGAATTGTTCGATGAATTTGAGGAGTGGTACATGATGC
>Ga0315913_1011126_pt1 | contig 10223 bp, 4 predicted proteins | sample MpolsnodulesMG_FD_207736 | JGI IMG/M metagenome (GOLD analysis project Ga0315913, IMG submission 207736) | Medicago polymorpha root nodule microbial communities from Los Angeles, California, United States - small nodules | ecosystem: Host-associated > Plants > Roots > Nodule | place: USA...
TATATAATCCGAACTGTTTTTACCTTGAAAATAGGGGGTGTTAATCCGAAAAAATCAAGTAATGCACCCTATTTTTTGGGATTTTTGGATTTTTTCAATTATAAAATCTGAATTGGTGAAAAAAAATCATTTTTTCACCCTATAACAAAGGAAAACACCAGTTCGAATTTTAAAATCCGAAAATCTCAAAGATATTTTTTGGAAAAAAAATAGGGTGCCCGAGAAATGGATAAGGTGGAAAAAGTAATAGTCATAATGTATGTGTATATATCTATTTCTTATAATGAAACTTTTGGTGTGGCCATGACACCCTTTATCCGTAAGAAGATCTGTCATTGTAGCGGAGTCATTTATTCTCTTTATAATTGGCTAGAAAAAAAAAGAGATTACATGATATTTGGGAGACTAAAGCTACCAATTATAAGATTATATTTCAAGTCTTAAGGTTCATTTGAAATTTGTGGTGGTTAATCAATAATAATGTAACCTTGTATTTTTTTTATTTATCCCCTGCTCACGCAATATAAGTTGTAACCCTGCACCATTCATGTTTTTAGCTAAGGTTACATTTAGTTGATCAGAAAAGACACTGAAGAAGTAAAATAAAGGCACCAGCGCTAGCGTTTCCAAACAAACAAACAAGTGGTGGAGTCTTCCACTAGGATTAGGAGGAGCCAAATGGTGGTACTAAAATGATACAACTAGTCATTGTGTGTTACACTCTAGTTAAGAGCAAGATAATTCTCTTCAGCAGGACAAAAGACATTCCGATGGTTAAAGAATGTATGACACGGCTTATGAGATCATCTCAAAAGACTAAAGGGTAATTGGAGGCAAGTGGGATCTTCTGGAGGACGGACATGATCACTCTGAAGTTGAAGAGGTTATGGTGAATGCAAGCAAAGGTTGATGTCTAGGGCAAGGATTAGAAGGAAGGTGGTTGATGGGTAAATTGGTATCACCATCGATATAAAGGCATGGTGGAGAATTATTGGATATGACTTGAAATCTCATGTGAATATGAAAGTGTTCAAACTTTGCCTACCTCGTGATGCAGTGGAAAGGCTTCCAACGCGAAACTCGAAGGATTGCAAGGAGTCTAGCCACAGTCTATCTCACAACACGAGGAGAAGGCTTGCGACGCAAATGCACGAGATTTTTGTTTTCTTAGTTGCCAAGTTTTAACGGTTGGAAGAACTCTATAAATGTAAAGCTCAAGTTTTGGGTTTTAGAGTGTGCAGAAAAAGACAAACTTAGAAAAATCAAAAGAGGGAACCTTTACGAAGATAATATGCTAAAGGTTGAGGGCTTTTAATGGTAAATTCTAGTGTTTGAAAACATTGTTTAAAGACATTGACTGTTATAAATCATTGAGTCTCTTGACCACGAGAAGAGATTCAGAAAAATGGTAGAAATTATAGTTTTTTCTTAATTTCTTGTAACCCTTGTATCTCTTGAGTTTTATATAATTCAAACACAGTTTTGATGTGTTCATAATATATAATATGAAATATGCTTATATATAAGCAACAACCAGAATTTCTCTCATTTCAACAGTTGTGAATTTCGCTTTAAAAACAACCAAAAAACAAAGTAAAAAAAAAGATAAAACATGTCAAATAAAATAAAAATATATATAAAAATACCACAAAAAATTCTAAAAATAAAATAAAACTATTGCAATTTTTTTTTTGAAATTTTTTGAGAATATGAAAAATAAATCAAAAATGAAAAATGAGAATAAACGATGGAATTCTTGATTTTGAGGAGCGAATTCCCTTAAGAAATTCCTTTCAAGGGAGTCTTGATCCTTGATATTTTTTCTTCTTCTGATTTTCTGTGAAAGTTTCGTAGCAATCCGATCAAGTAGTTCGAAAATCAAATTTTCGATTGAGACCAACTAACAATGACCTACAATAGAAGGATGAGAGTTAGCAAGATTAATATGATCCTTAAACTGACTACCCATGTTACAAACATGCCTAAAATTTATGCTGATACAATTCAGATTATATAATCCGAAGTGTTTTTTGCCGAATTCTATACTCTGAAAAAAGCAAGAAACGCACCCTATTTTTTGGGTGTTCGGATATAAAATCAATTGGTGAAAAACTCATTTTTTCCACACCCAATTCAGATTATATAATCCAAAAATGTCATGGGCATTTTCGTAAAGAAAAGGGTGTTCAAAAATTGAGTAGGGTGGAAAAAATAATAGTTTTTTTTTTTTTTAAACATTGCCTTCTTCAAAACAACACATGCTTGCCGGCCCATCAACAAAAAGGAAGATAAATTCTATTAATAAAGCTCATAGAACGTTTCTCTCTAAGCCCCCTAATCTCTCTAATGCCTCCTAAATGCACATATGGTAGTTATATATCGGATGTACGTTTTTTAAATAAATGTACATTCGATAAATATATACTGGATGTGTATTTAGAGGTCTCTGAGATATTAAGGGGTCTAAAAAGAAACATATGTGTATCAGTAATATGACCCAATTCTCTTTACAGTATTATGCGACAATATATTTGCAATTTATAACTTAAATTTATTTTCCAAAATTGATCAAAGAGTAGATGTTAGCATCTAGTATGTGCATCAATTTATATCAGAGTGTTGAAGAAATATGCAGCTAGGCAGTGGTTACATATATCACATATAAAGATTGCTAATTCTTGAAATATTGAAATGTCTAACTTTTGTTGGCCATGATCTCTCTCACACATACACATCATACACTCACTTTTATTCTTTTTTTTTTAAACAACAAAAATATATGTCATATGAAGCAAAATGGCACAACGAATGCCACAGTTTTCGTACAATGTGACCTATCAAAATACATAATAAAATAGTACAAATTAACCGAAGACTCCATCACTGGGCTAATGGCACTTGAAGAAGCTAAATTAACAAGTGTTTATCAATACCAGCAACAGGTTGTGGTGAGTTTGTGACTGTCATTTTGGATGTGTGAATTCTCAAGGGATTGCTAGTATTATGAAAATGAAATATTTCCAGTTTGTTGTCGTCTACACACGAAACTACGATGTACAAGAAAGTATTAGATATAAAGAACAAGTAGCTTATACTGCAAGTAACAATGTATAACTAACTAATAAGGTGCATAACAATGCATAATGTAATATCCCCGTTGGAGTTTGATAAATATCAATCAACCCCAACTTGGATAGTAATGTATTAAAGGGATGAGGAAGCAATGACTTGGTGAAGAAGTAAGCTATTTAGTCCTTTGATGAAGCTGGTAAAAGGTTCATGATGCATGCTTGTAATTTTCCCCTCACAATGTAACAGTCAATGTTTAGGTGCTTTGGTCTCATGAAATACTGAATTTGCTGTTATATGAATGGCATTCTCATTATCACAATATATTACATGCAATTTAGTGCACTCAACATGTAGGTCTTTGAGAAAGTACATTAACCACGGGTATTCACAAGTAGCTGCTCCTAATGCATGATATTCAGCTTTCGATGATGATCTGGACAATGTAAGTTGCTTCTTAGTCCAAGAGATCTATGATTTAACAAGAAAGAAGCATGTACTAGATATGGACCTTCTGGTATCCATACACCTTGCCCAGTCAACATCAGAGAAACTTTGAATGCTAAAAACAAACCACGACCTAGGCGACTTTTGACATATAGATTCTCGGAGCAGCAATGTAATGATTTTGAGTTGGATATAAACTGGCTCAATTGTCAATTGATTCTTGTAATATACGATCTAGTTGCATTGAGGTACATGCCAACTAATCTTCTATAACACAGGGTATATCATGATAAGGTTGTCGAGTGATGATCATTGTGTAATTTGGAGGAAAGATCGGAAGGAGAAGAAACAAGTTTGGAACCTAAAAATTCAGAATAAACTAGCATATGTAGGCAACAATTTCTATGATATAGGGAGATTCCTATTTGGAATAAGTCATTTCAAGGCCAAGAACATATTTGAGTTGGTCTAAGAGTCTTTGATCTTGAAGGAATGAATCATTCAAGACGGTTTTGACATGTGTAACTTCATCTAGAGAATTACCACCTAAAGTAACATCATTCACATAAAACTAAAAGTAATGTGAAAGTGGAGTCTAAGAAAACTAACTTTGAGGCTTGAGCTTGCAGTTTAGTCTTGTGAGATTGAAGGGTGGAGGCATAGCAGAGACAACCAAAGAATTTGAAGGTTGAAACGTTAGGAGAGTTATTATGAATCATATGATAAGGTGATTTATTGCGCAAGAGAGGGGTGATAACTATATTACTGAGGAAAACATCACAAAGTACTGCATATGACGAGAATTATGAGAGAGGTCATTTGGATTGATACAAGAGATCTCCTCATACATTGAGGATGTATTGATGTTTTCTCTCAACTCTCCCATTTTGTTGAGAGGTTTCAAATAGTCTTAGGAGTGACATGGTGTTGTGCTTGAATCATGGTGATAAATTTTTTAACATTAATAGAAACCTCAGATTTGGATTTAAATATCTATGACCATCAACAAAATTAATGGCCAAAGGGCACATATTTGAAAGGGTAACTTTTTGTGTTTTGCACAATGAAAAAAATCACAAGTTGATTTATTGTCAACAGAAGTTGAATGGCTACAAATGACACACTGAATACATTATTTTATTTGACAAGTGACCTTACCTAAAATGCCGTAAGGAATATATTTATGATAGTACTATTAGTTACAAAACTTGAATTACAAGGCTTGTGAATTGAATTGTTACAAGACCTATGAACAACTTTATTACAAGATAGAAAAATAGAAGGTGATTGGAGAATGTTATGAACATGATCACTTAGAGTTAATATGAAGAAACCTTCAATTTGGTCACCTAAACCAATCTTCCTCTGTGAGGTCAAGTCTTGTAACACATATTTGTCAGTGAGAAATTGAACACTGCAAGATAAAAAATTGCATAATTTGGACACACAAAATAAGATTCAGTTTGAAATCCAGTGAGAACACACATTTGTTAGGTACATACTAGGTGAAAAGACTATGTTGCCAACATGATATACAAACATAGAATTACCATTGAGAAGTTGAGGGAAATCCATTTTCTTGTTAAAGCAAAGATCCAAAGTGTTCATACCTTTCTTTAGAAATACCAATGTGAGAACGTCAACCTCCTTATGTGTTTCCATGAAATTCGGGTGTCTCAGAAACTTCACAAGAATAGGCATTCATAGAAACATTTGTCTTGTTGAAATGAGTGCAATGCCTAGGACCATTCTTGTGTTTAGTATTACCACAAAATCCGTTACCAAGACCTAGTTGTCTCCTTGACTTAAATGCGTCAAAAAGTATCTTGGGACAATCAACTGGAGTAAGTAATGGTAAATATGCATTGTTTCTTTCATCTTGAACAACAAGACAGTAAACTTTGTTCATGGAGGGATGATAATCCATAAGAAAGACTTGAGTCTTAACAACTAAGAACTGTTCATTCAAGTCGGTCAAGAATCGAATGATTTGATCTTCAATGCGATAATTGTTTGGAATAAGGATAGCTTCACAACGAGGGTGCATGATAACATGCAAATTTGGAGGTTATCATGTTGCACTTATTCCCCATAATGAACAAGAAATTAAGTGAATGCATGACCTGAAACATCTAATCAATAACAATTTAGGAATTTATGGTTTTAATTAGTTTTTAGTGTAGTTTGATCATTTGAACTACTAATGCTTGTCATGGATGTATGATGAAACAAGGTGAAGAATGACACTCGAGATCTAGGGAGCTACAACTTGGAATTGAAGATGCATTGTTGAAGATATAGGAAACTATAGCAAGGGATGAGAATAGACCAGGCCGGCCTACAAGGGCCTATGTCCTAGCCTACGACAGGCCATACTTTCTTTTTAAGTAGAGTAGACTTAGGCTTTTTAAAAGCCTATTTAGCTAAAAAGGCCAGGCCTTAGGCCATATAAAAAGCCTCATTGGCATACTAGGCCGGCCTATTTAAGTAAATATAAATAATATTGTTTATTATTAATATTATTATATTATATTTTTCATTTTGAATTAAATTATAAATTTGTTAACCTTTTGTAGTAATTTAAGTTTATTAGTATACTTTGAATTTTTTTCATATTTAAATGTATTATTATAAACTAGAATTGAAATTTGATATGTAATATATAACCAAATTCTCTAAAAATTCTTGTTAAATATAAAAATGAGTTTAATTTCATTGATCTATTATTTCGTTAGTTGATTGAAACTTAGATCACATTACTTATTTAAAGATGTTTATATGAAATAGGCTAGCAGACCATAAAGGCTTTCAATAGGCCAGTCTCAGACCTAAAAAATAAGCCTATGATAGGCCGCAGGCCTAAGAAATTTTTTACAGGCCAGGCTTAGGCATTGTAAAGCCTAGCTCGGCCTAGCCTATTCCCATCCCTAGTAGTGGCTGGCCTTGTACTATAAAAGAACAACCACATGGTAGTTCCACGGGTCCGAAATTTTACACTTGTGGATTAAGCGGCCAAGTTCAGCTAGGGTTAGCAGCACTAGAGTTCTCTCTCAATCTCATCTTCTCCATAGATGAGCATGAGTGCTAGTTCTTAGTGATTTAGAGTTAGGATTACTTGGTGATGCTTCAAGATCACCTATTTCCTTCTTAGATTGTAATCTGTTACTAGCTCTACTTTATCTATTAATTTAGTTTTTCATGTTTTAACTTATGTTGCACTTCACCTCCATCTTTGTGGTTAAGCTCTTCATGAGCTAAACCCCTTCTTCTGGTTTAGATATGATGAGGTTATGATATTCTTTGTGTATACAAATACAGAAAATACTTTTTAAGTGGGGTGAAAATGACTTTTTAAGTCGGTACATATCCGACTTATAGATGGGCGACTTAATAACTATTTAATTTTAAGGCTATTTTTCTTCCGACTTAAAATCCTTTAATAAGTCGGGTCACCCTACTTAAAAAGCTATTAACTAAGGCGGTTCACCCCACTTAAAAAGGGCTCAAACAGTATAAAAAAAAATTTAGTTCAGCCCATTTAAATTCAATTTTTTTTTAGTTTCTATCATGATTATAAAACAAAATTTCATAAACTAATCTAAAATTTCATTTACAACCACTAATATAAAATATCATTGAACCAAATTTCTTATTGAATATTAAACTAATTCAAAGTGACAAAATCATTGATCAATACCATATTGTTATAGCTTCGTGCTTCTTTCAAATAAATTTTTATAACTCAAAATCTTTAAAAGTGAAACTTGATCTCTTTTATTTTTAATATTGTAGTTCTCAGAGATCAAAAGGGTATGAGAAAGAAAAATGTTTGTTTGATATGAATTACGTCGCTATGTACTGAAAGATGATGGGAACAAGATAGATTGTTTTGCACAAGTGATAAATCTTTGAAGGGCCTGGAAGCACTATAATCTAATTAGGACTCTTGTCATAAGCAAAAGGCTTAGCAGGTACTACTTCAGTGAAAACTGTTGATGATCTAACCTTACAATGTTATGTGTTAATATTATGCGACCGTACTGAAATGACGTCTTGATGTGCTTAACATGAAGGCTGAGTGAAATACATCCTAGTGACCACCAGGTTGTCAGGAAACCATAGAAAAATATAGCTCTTTAGATCGTAGCAAAGCTCTGTCATAATCAATTGTTTGTTTAAACTACACTTTTATCTTTAAGAATTTTCAAATCTTTTTAATTCTTTTCCCAAACCTTTATCTTTTTTGTATTGTTGTGACAAATGATTTATTTTATTTTTTTACAAACAAGTTTTCTACTTAAAAGTTATAGGAAATTGTAGCAACTAAGTCGGATCGATATCTTTTTATACTTTAACTTGGATAGTGTATACTTGCACTTAGTCTTTCCACCCTTAAATACTCATAGTATTTTGGAAGACACCCGTGCACACAAGTACAATTAGAAGAGGCATATGGGATTTCAAGTCCTCCCACAAAGATTTCATCTCTGAAGCAACGAACATTTATATTTTTAGTTTTAATCAAAATCAAAATTTCATAAAAAAACACTATTAATAATTTTCAAACGTTAACGCAATAAAAAGAGCAGAAAAACGAGCATGTGAGTGTCCGTCTCTTCGCTAGTTGAAATAAAAAAAAAAAAAGACAACCCTTAGTAATACGAACAATATAACATTATATAAGAAAATTTGTTTAAGGGTATAATTGAAATAACAAAAAGGACAATTCAAAATCTTCCCAAAACCCCATATTTTCTTTAAATATATGATATAGTATAGAGGACGTTCTTTATATACATTTTCGTTATATAGTATAGATGATATAAATTATTTTTTTGAAAGAAGATGATATAAATTATTAAACAACCAATCAATTGAAACACTAGGCCAATCATAAATGTTCGATCGTCTATATCTTATTTTCTTCAAGGTTATTGGTCACCAAGCCAACACTTGGCCACTTATTTTCACTCCTTTCAACATTTCCATGCTACACATCATCAAAGAAAATCCCCACACACACCAAACTAAAATTTGTTCAATCATTGAGTAATGTTGATTGCATCATAGACCGGGCATTGATGATAGCATACAGAATACTTGTATGAACCTTGCCGACTTGTATTTTTCTACAAGAATGTATAGGATAAGAGATATAGCAACACAAGATACACTTGAATGTAGTAGATACATGCATAGTTTAAGATTACGGCATCAATTAATCACAATTGCGGTCACAATTTTTCATTATTTTGATCAAACGTAATTAATTTAATCAATGATACATAAATAATGCATGTCAAACGCTAACAAATGTGTGTTCAATTGGCAAGGAGTTGGTTCATAATCCGTATAAGCGTGTGTTTTAACCCCCGCTTCAAGCGTGAAAGCTTTTCGATGGATAACTTATGTTAAAGTCCAGTCCAATATAAATTAAAAGTCTCACATTTGAAGGATGAGGTAGAAGTCTAATAAACCTAATGTCATTGGAGCCTAATTTGACTTGGTGGGGGAACGGAAGGTGTTTTAGTCCAAACAATCGTATAGGAGCCCAATTCGACTTCGTGTTGGAATGGAAGTTGTTCCTAGTGTTGGAAACAATCATTAACCAAAACTTATTTATCTTAGATCGACAAATCTCTAGATTATTAAGGTTTTTTTCTCTAGAAATCAGAGGATTAAAACAAAACAAAAATCAAATTAGATTCCTTATTATGATCTAACATCAATAAATCATGTCAATTTGCTTATGTAACGTAAAATTTTAACTAGTGCAACTCTGTGGCATGGAGGTGACTTTTTTTTTTTCCTACTTCATCAGTATTTTTTGATAGAAAAAATTATTTGAGGTGTGTTAGATATTAAATGTGTATACATTTTCTAACTGAAAGTTGATCATTATAGTTTACCATCTTTTGCAAGACATGAACTTTGTAGGTGAATCCACTCTCTTTTATTTTTGGTACAATGAGTTGACTTTTTATTAGCTGAATAGCACATCAAATTATTTGGCCCCACTAATTTAAATGAACCTAAGCACATACATATATTTCAGCATTGGTGTTTCCAAAACATAACTTTTGTATTTTGGACAATATAATAGTATTAGAAATATACTTGTTTTTAGGGGAAGTATTAGAATATACTTTTAATAAAAATAAAAGATTAGAATATACACCGACTCTACTAAAATATAAAGTGAAAGAGAATAAAGAGAAAAAGCATTACCAAACCTAGTGTTTATTTGCAAGTTGCCAATCAAAGTTAATGATCAATAGCTCATAAAGACAGAATCATGTGCCACCCTTCAGAACACAACGTTCCATTCTGCATTTAGTAGAGCATGTGAAATAGTTTATATTGCTTTGTTTCACATCTTGCAATGTCATACACGTAACTTGACTTTTTCTTTTTTAAAAAGTACATATAACTATTGCAAAATTAATTTATGGTCAGAATCCATTTGAATATCGGAAGTTAGAAGGAAAAAAAACTGTTCAATTGAGTTATGAGAAACTTGGCATGATTTTGCATGCTTAGTACTACATGGAGATAAGTGTACGTAGATAATATAATAGATAGACTAATAGTTAGAGTTGATACTATCTAAATTTTGAGTTTTCTCCTCTTTATAATTAATTATTTTTAGGTTATATTTACTACTAAAAAAATTGAAATAGAGAATCAAATGTTTAAAAAAAAAAAGG
>Ga0315913_1011127_pt1 | contig 10222 bp, 7 predicted proteins | sample MpolsnodulesMG_FD_207736 | JGI IMG/M metagenome (GOLD analysis project Ga0315913, IMG submission 207736) | Medicago polymorpha root nodule microbial communities from Los Angeles, California, United States - small nodules | ecosystem: Host-associated > Plants > Roots > Nodule | place: USA...
CTTCACCTTCTTCTTTTCCTTCACTCTTCTCTTCTATGTTCCCTCCTCCTTCGAAACGGTAACAACAGCATCACAAAAAAACTCCCAAAATCAAATCCCTCTCTCATAAATTAAATTCAACAAAAGCTTTTCGTTTTTGGTTTTTAATCTTAGATCCAAAATTAAAACTTTATCTGGAATTCAAAATAAAAAATTAACCCCTTTGAACTACCTTCAATTTCATCCAAAATCAAAAATTAATCCTCAACCCTGTCTCTCCCTCTTTCGATTTTGGATGTGCCCAGCTTCAATACACGATCTTGGTTGATTTGATTGTTAGTGGGTGTGTTGCAGCTTCAAAACACAATTTCTGGATTATTGTTTGTTTTGGGAACTTGGTCTGTTGTTGTAGATTTTTGTTGTTGCAGATTGTTGTTGTACGGATTTATTTGAGATGGTTGGGATTGATTTTTGTGTTTGTTGTTGCTGGATTTTATTGTTGATTTGCATCTGTATAATTTTTTGTGTTTGTTTAATTTGGGATATTTTTAATTTTGGATTTCTTGTTGATAGTTGAACCTGTTCAATCTGGATTTTTTTTTTTTGTAGTTGGGTTTGATTTTGGATTTCTTGTTAATTGTTGGATTTATTTGGATGGTTTTGATGAATGTATGAATATTATGGATAAAGATGAAGAAGGAGATGAGGGAAGAAGATGAAGAAAGGTGAAAGTTAGATGTTGACGGTGCACCGTTAGATTTAGTAGACATGCATGTTGTAATTTTTATCGAAAAAATGAATGGTTAATATTAAAGAAGGGTTAACGGTTTTGACGGCTGGGATTTATTTAGCTAACAGAGTCTAACTTAAGGGACCAAAACGTAACGTTAATAACTTATGAGACCAATTTGTAACCAACAAATAACTTAAGGGACCAAATCATTAATTAAGCCACAATTTTATTAAGGTTGCATTGTTTTAAACCTTGCATTCATACACAAGGTGTTGGTTTTTGGAACACGCATTTTTTTAGTGAATCATTTCACTCCTTTAAATATATCGTTTCACTGCTATTAAAAATTGTGACTTTTGTTGTTTTTTAAAAAGAGAACCGTTTCACTCATCAAAGTGAATCATTTCACCGCCTTGAGAAAAGCAGTGAATCATTTCACTTGCTTTCAAAAATGTGTTTTTTTTATAGTCTTCTTTAAAAAAGTGAATTGTTTCAATTTTATGAATTGTTTCACTCGTATATTTTACTACATATTTTTTAACTTTATTTTCTCACATATTTTCAAAACCTATATAAGTAAAACACCCCATCACTAACGGTCAACTTCTCGTTTGCATTTGTTTAGTTGCATAACTATCCAAAATAAGTATATTAAAAAAAATGGAGGAAGTCCAGTGCACCTTCATGCACCTAAAATCCTCCAACACTATAGAGAGGAAAAAGTAAATGCTACAATTTTATCCATGTGGCTAACTATTACGACATATTGTAATTGATTTTTTTGTCATGTGAACAACAACAAATTTAAAACATACAACAAAGTATGAGGGATAAAGATCTATTGTAGTTACCACATCACCGAGTAATCAATCTCATTCATTGATTTGAAGTAGGACTATGAACATCACACAAGTAGTTTCACACAATTGATCGATCTTGGCCATCGATTCAAATCAGATTGGCAAGAAGCACTACTGCATAATCCAACTTTGAAAAAAATAATTTAGGGATGTAAATATGTACTTGTGAGTGGAGATCCTTGTGGAGATTGTCGTATTTGAGTTTCGAGGAACGAAAAGTTTTTTTTTTCCACTGGCGTCACATAAAACCCCCACAAGGGTGATTTGGGGGTGAGGACACAAATTGTGCCCCCGCTTCACAGGGACCCCTTTCTTGAGCAAATCACTAAAATAACTTTAAATGTAGGGTTAAATGCATATATTCAAACATTTATATGTTATATAAATATGTTTTATTTGAGGAGAATATATAAATATGTTGTTTGACAACTAATGAATTATCCAAATAACATTTTTTCGATAGGTCAAAAGATCCAAATAACATTTCTCATTTTACAATGATATGAACTAATTTAGTTTTGAGTAAATTCTTTTTTTATTAGGAATGAATAATGATATATTACACCTACTATAAGACCGAGTGTATTTATAATTGGCTGAAAAACAATTAAAATTAGAAGATAACCAACTCTTTCAAAAAAAAAAAATCACTTATTTATAAAGTTATATTTTTTTTTGTTTCCACTTACTTATAAAGTTATAACAAAAAGTTAAGGAATTTGTTGGTGTTTTTATTTATTTATCGTATAATAATGTTTGATTGAAAAAAAAAAAGATAAAATTGAGATTATTGTAAAAAGTGAGGGATAATGTTGAAAGGGAAGCTAGAAATGGAAAAAGTATCTTTCTCACTTACTGCTAACTAAGCAGTTTACGAACGAACATATGTCTATCTACCTTGGGTTGAGCTGAGCCATATTACATTAAGCATCAGGAGTCATTCATTATTGTTAGCTTAGCTCTGACGATCTGTCTGTCTATCAACAGCAACAGCAACAGCAAGCATCAAGGACGGTATAATTTAAATCAAAAATTTCTTATAATCGAATCGTTGTTATCAATTATTATGTAATTAAAAACAGAAGATGATTAAGCAGTTTTTGTTTATTATTTCTTGCTTACTTGCTTGGTATCTTTCAACTCTTGACCAGATCACTTAATTAATTGAGTACATAATAACTTTGATTGATTAGCGGATAAAAATAAAATAATGAAGCTCTTATTTTGTTTTCTGTTGTTGGGTTGGCTACATAGATAGATAGAGGGAACTTGATTCTGGAGAAAAAACAATCTACAATACAATGGAAAAACAGAAGAGTTTTCGTGGATTTATGGAGAAACAGAAAAGTTTTCGCGTTGTCATGGAGAGGCAGCTGAGCTTCATGGGAAGTGAGAGGAAGAAGAGCAAGGAATCACCTGGGAAACGTGGTGATTTACCCATTCATTTAGCTGCTCGGGCTGGGAACTTGACTAGAGTCAAAGAGATACTACTTCAAAACCATGAGTCAGCAAATGACTTGTTGGCAAAGCAGAACCTCGAGGGGGAGACCCCTCTTTACGTTGCTTCTGAGAACGGACATGATTTGGTTGTTAGCGAGATACTCAAATACTTGGACTTGCAAACTGCTTCTATTGTCGCCAGAAATGGTTATGATCCCTTCCATGTTGCTGCAAAGCAGGGCCATCTCGGTAAGTAAGTTTCAGATCATGTTTGTGTTCTTTTCACAAATTTACCATGTCTCACTATACCTCTGACCGAGAAAAAAAGAATCTTGCAGAGGTGCTGAGAGAACTGCTGCACTCTTTTCCCAACTTGGCCATGACTACAGATTTGTCCAATTCAACTGCTTTACACACAGCTGCTACCCAAGGTCACATTGACGTCGTGAATCTCCTTTTGGAATCAGATTCAAACCTTGCAAAAATAGCCAGGAACAATGGTAAGACTGTCCTTCACTCTGCGGCCAGAATGGGGCATTTGGAAGTTGTGAAAGCCTTGCTAAGCAAGGATCCAAGCACTGGATTTAGGACTGATAAGAAAGGTCAAACTGCACTACACATGGCTGTGAAAGGGCAAAATGAGGAAATTTTGCTGGAATTGGTGAAACCTGACCCGGCAGTTTTAAATCTAGAGGATAATAAAGGAAATACAGCATTGCATATTGCTGCAAAGAAGGGCCGCAATCAGGTATTTGCTTTTATTTTTATAATTATTATTCTTTGTATATAAAACTTATTTTCTCATCAGCTCTTATAAACACTAATTATTGAGATATTATTTATTTTTGTTTAGCTACGAACATGCATCCATGTCTAGTACTTGTTCTTATGATTCAAAGTTGACAGAAAAAGATCCACACAAAAATAACCATGTAATCCTAAAATAGAAGCATAACTGTAAGTCATATTATGGCTTGTTTGCACGCCGGTAGTTTACAATGTAGAAAAGATGGTAGAGTGAGGGATAAATAGACACATTTCCTAGTAGAAAATGAACGAGAAGCAGAGAATGCAATTCCGAATAAACCGCCTCAAAATTAGAGTTTGTGATTTCAGACCATAAACATGAGATAGATTTGGAATATTAGAGTTTGTATCTTTTACAGTTTTCAAACTTCTTTCACTGTAGGTGAGCATGAATGGCTTTTCAATTGCTGGTTTCACAGAATTAAATAACCACCCAATGATCAATGGGTTTTTTAGATTTCCCGAACCTGAAAGTCAGATCCTCTTCTGCAGGTTTAGGCATGTCCCATGTAAGAAACCCATAATTTCCTTTGCCATCCGGAATCAATAGAACAATTTGGGACCATCATGTGCAGTATTTTCTATTTAGTCGTGGACCATCTACTTGGAGTGGATTGGAAAAACCATCACGGTTATTGGAAAAACCATGGGAGAGTTATTTGAGCTTGTTTGTTGCCTGCGCCACCGGGTGTGCTTAGTTGTCATGTCTATAATAATGTCTTCGGCTCCGTGTTGGTACTATTGTCAGCACCTATGATAGGAACTCGATTAGATAGAAATCTCTGATATTAAAAGGATTAAGAAGCACTTGTATAGGAAATCCACTTTAACAAGCAGAAGAACCTTATCTGTACAACAACTATATAGATGAAGGAATGGCAATGGTTGGGATTGGGGGTAAGCACCTTACAAGATGGATAGAGTAAAATACTGAAGCAGCCGACCTCGCTTCTCAGAGCCAATATCCCGAGTCAAAATGCTAATTTCTCGCATGCCTTTTACGGTTAACACTTACCCTTCCCCCTATATATTTCTCTTATGCTACTCCCCTTATCTCTCTCCTTCGCTCATCCCACATGCTCCTCCCCTCCCCTAATTGATAATGGGCCTATTTATTAATATTAGTGTGCTTAACAATACCCCCTCTTTGTTATTCATTTTGTCCTCAAGTTAAAAGAAATGCACAACTGTATGTCCACTGGGGTCCATAGCTTGAAGCGTGATGACTGAGCTGTGCACGAAACATAATAAAAATTTTCAATTGAGTTGAATTATCTGTCCTTGGGGTTATTTTCAACTAAAAAATATATTGTTTTCTTCTCCATTATTGCTATATGAAAATATAGTTACTGCTCCAAGGCTATCTGAAGACAGGCTGATCGTTATTTAATTTTGCTAAGAGATACCAAAAGTGCACAAAATTTAGGGTGAGGAAGCCAATTGGGTTGCTTTTTGTTATCCTGATATCTTGATTAGCATGATGTTATTTGTGATGCTTCAGTTGTACTCAATTTTAGCTACGTCAGTAAAAACTACTTGCCTATGGAAGTATGTGCATAGTAGAAGAGCATCTCAACTGTAAATTGTGCTGTTTGAAAATAGAACATAGTTTGATCTATGAAGTAGTGCCACAAAATGTGCATGAATACGAACACAGAGACAAGGACATGTGCTGTTTGAAAATAGAACATAGTTTGATCTATGAAGTAGTGCCACAAAATGTGCATGAATACGAACACAGAGACAAGGACAAACTCAATACAGGACATTAAGACACACACACACACACACACACACACACACACACACACACACACACACACACATATATATCGTAGGAAATTGAATAATTACATTATAATTCATTTTATCTTAGGAAATTGTCTCTCCTTAGTTACTCTTCTTGTAAATTGCATTCATATTAATTTTGGTATGTGTGTGTGTGTGTGTGATTTTACTGAGTATATTTATTCACAAAAACGTATTTTAAAGCTACTCTTCTCATTTTATTTTTTCACTTTTAAGTTGGTATTAGAGCAGAGTTTGATCATTCACTTCTATTGTGTAGTTCAGCCTCCATCAAGGCTGGACTTTGCCTGAATCTCCTCCTGTCATGGTAAATCTCAGTTGTATCTTCTTTCTGGCCATTGTTAATATACTTTTTTGGCAATTGTCAGTCAGTTTTCCAGCCACCATCCATGACTATTGAATTTTCAACCAAAAAGACCACCCTTAGGTTCACCTCTTCCTACTTGGTTGTAACACGATGTCTGATCAGTGGAAAGTGTGTCTCACCACAATAGTTTTCTGCTTCGTTAGGTACGTGAAAGTCACACATTACCGGCCTGTCTTCAGATTTTAGTTGCGCCTCTTTGGAACTGATCGTCAGCCTCTCCTAAGTCTTTTTTTTTTTGTGGCACATCACATTTATCTCTGGTTTGAGTAGTAGGTATAAGTTCCTTGGATGCCACTAATTTTTTTGTTCATGTAGCTTGAAGTTTCAGTCTAATTTTCTTTCTTATGGCATTAATTGGTTAAGAGTAATAAAAAGCTCCGATCTTATTTGGTTTCTCTAGAGAGCCATCGATTCCTATAAAAAACATCATGGAGTCCTAAATCGGTATTCTTTTGAAGTTTGATTTCTTGGTTAAGGACCATATAAATTATGATCATCTGATAAAGCAAGTTGAAAATGGTGATGCTTCATGTGAACGGGGAAAAGTTGATTATTAGTTAGTAACTTAGTATCCTTACTTTGGCAATGTATTGCCACATAATTTTTTGTTCTTTTAATTAGCCAGGTCTGTTTCTCTCTTATTAGCTTTGTACAGTCTGATTTGTTTTGGTTCTGCAGTACCAAATCTGGACTGTGAATTTGCGAGTGGATACTCACCTCCTGCAGATCAATAGGAAAACTGCCAGTTCAATAATCTGATTTCTTAGATGATTTCTCCTTTGCTTACTTATTAATTCATTATTTATTGTTGGCTGCATTCTTTTGATGGCACACATTTAAATGATAGTTGACTGTTAACATGAAAAATACTGTAGCTTCAGTAAATAAAGAATCCCCACCAATCGGCCTGAAGAACAACACAGACTGAACCCCTTGTCTTGCATTTCCTTGATCTCTGTGATTTTTATTTTTTTTAGAAAGATAAAGTTGATACCAAGATAGTGGAGAGTAATTTTGCTTTCAATATTTATTCTGAAGTGGTCATTATTAACTACAGAATGTCCGCCGCTTGTTATCAACGGAGGGTATTAACATCAATGCTACTAACAAGGCGGGAGAGACTCCTCTTGACATTGCAGAAAAATTTGGAAGTCCAGATCTTGTCTCCACAATGAGGGATGTTGGGGCTGTTAATTCCACCGACCAAGGGAAACCTCCAAATGCAGCAAAGCAACTTAAGCAGACTGTCAGCGACATAAAGCATGATGTGCAATCCCAACTCCAACAGACACGCCAGACAGGCATGAGGGTCCAGAAAATCGCTAAGAAGCTGAAGAAACTCCACATAAGTGGCCTGAACAATGCGATTACCTCTGCTACTGTCGTTGCTGTTCTCATTGCTACAGTTGCTTTTGCAGCCATCTTCACTGTCCCGGGTCAATATGTTGAAAAGAAAGTAAATGGCTTTTCACTTGGACAAGCAACTATAGCGAACAATCCAGCTTTCCTGATATTTTTTGTGTTTGATAGCTTGGCATTATTCATCTCTTTGGCTGTCGTGGTGGTTCAAACTTCAGTTGTTGTGATTGAGCAAAAGGCAAAGAAGCAGCTTGTTTTTGTCATTAACAAGCTCATGTGGCTGGCTTGCCTTTTCATTTCCATTGCCTTCATTTCTCTCACTTACGTGGTAGTGGGATCACACTCAAGATGGCTTGCTATATATGCTACAGTGATCGGAAGCTTGATAATGCTCTCTACAATCGGTTCCATGTGCTATTGTGTCATTCTGCATAGGATAGACGAGACAAAATTGAGGGCCGAAAGCCGTTCTTTCTCCATGTCGCATACATCAGACCAGGAGATTTTAAACGGTGAATACAAGAGGATGTACGCACTTTAGGTGTCATATATGTCTCGTTGCTACCAAGCTATGATCTAAGTTATGATTTAAACGGTAACAGATTATACAAATACAAGCTATGATCTAAGCTAGCCTACAGAAACAAGTAGAAAGGATCAAGTGTTGTCAAATATAGTAGTACGATGTTAAAATGACATAAATGACATTTTATTTTAGCAATATGTAATGCAAAATGTGTATCGTCCTATTGAATACAGTGAAATAAAAAAAATGTCTTAAAGATTAATTTGTTTTGTATAAGATTATTATTATCCGGGAAAATTACATTCACCTCCTCTGAGGGAAAATTACCTTCACCTCCTCGGGTTTGTTCAAATAACAAAACGCCCCTCTAATTTTTAATCAAACTAGTGCTATACCGTGTGGACGCACAGATCGCGCCGTTGACGTGTTATTTGCAGCGCTGTTTCAATATGTATTTGTAAGAAAGTAATATTTCATATAAAATAAAATGAAAATTGTATTTATTCATTTGGGGTATACAAATTTGTGTTAAGGTGATTAATTATGGCCATTCATTCATTTGTTAAAATAAATTTAAATTAATTAAACACTAGCGTCCAGACGGGCACTCCCGTGCCCGTTTATCCGCTTTTTCTACTGCGCTAATGTGTGAAATTATGAATAACTTTTTTTAAAAAAAAAAATCTTTCTTTTGTTCATATTTAAACTCAGGACTTACAACTCCTTATCTCTTAACGTCGTAAGACCAGTTGAACTACCCAAACCCTTCAAGTCTTAATGATAGTTTAAATCTATTATGTATTTTATGTAATTAAAAGTATATAAGTGTTTCAAATTCTGGAGGTGTTTTTATTTGATAATGGAATGAATTTTTTTCTAAACAACAAAAGTAGTGCAACCATTTTGATATCTTTGCATAATAGTGAGAAGTAAGAAGCAAATAGTTTGAGAAATTAAAAAAAAAAAGTGATAGAATTAGAGGTTGTACCTCAGCAATGCCACCACCGCTGTTGGCATCGCCACATGATTAGCAACCTATTTCGTTGCATGCCAAAGTCGTTTCCTCTTCTTCCTACCTTTTCCGCCTCTCCATCTGTCTTGTCCTCGAATATGATTAAATATCAAATATGTGCAGCCTTTCAGACTTTTTGCATAACGTGTGCATTATCTTCTTTTAATTAGACTTGAAGATTAAAACAAACGTGTGCATATATAACCATGTTACAAACGTAGCACACAAATTATGATCAAATTACTTTTGTGTAAATAAAATATAAATTAAGGAAACTACGTTGAGAAGTTTGCTCCGTTGGGCTATTCCACGATTAAAAAACTGATACTTGACAATAGGATAAAAACTTGTAGGAACCACAAAAATGAAAATATATGTTGAGTATCTTAAAATGTTAATTATACTTTGAAATTGTATGTCGTAATACTTGAACATACATGTATGTATCCCAATGTTTGTTTGGCATTTTCACCCACACTATGTGCTTAGTTTTCATGTTTTTTGCACATTGTCTTAGCAATTTCAACTATACAGTACATCCATTGTCAAGCTTGGTTATACTCTTACTTTCCTCTTTTGGTTGAAGAAACCTACAATTCCTTAATACACAAATTAAAATTGTTTAATACATCCAAGCAAGACAATCAAAGAAGCTTTGGTGAAAGATAGACCTCTCCATATCTTGTTCCCCCAAGATTCCAATGAACTTTTTTGAAAATTGGTGTTTGAATTTTTGGTGGAAGATATTTTTTCCATTCCTACCTATTAAGAAGATAATTATTCACACACAGTATTAATTATGATGATTCACCAGTTAAATATTTTGTCTTGCAAGACATAAATATGTTGTTTAACATATCATAAAAAGGTTATGTCTTCAATGTTTTTATGAATTCATTGAAAGAAAAATGTGCAGTGGCGATTTTTTGGCGATTTTAAGTGATACCACACACTGTTCATTGACGTTTCCTTCCCATTAAGCTTTCTTTCTACCACCGTCAATCCCCACCTACCAACTGATCACCGCTATGCAAACCACCGCTAAACCCTTCTCCTTATCCTGGAGATGCTTGCAAGATCACGATTCACCATCACTTCCCCCTCCATCAATCCCCAAAACAGCCACGTTTGTTCAACAAAAGACTTTTGCGCAAGCATTGAGTAACGTATGCGACATACCGCACAGCCAGCTGCCGAAACCATGTGTTAAAGGCGATGACATAGCTATTTCAATTCCAGATGAGGAGTATGATGCAGGATTGGAGGCATGCAAGCACAATCTACAAGGGAGGATCATTTGGCCAAAAGGTACAGCTCCGGTTGCACTAGA
>Ga0315913_1011128_pt1 | contig 10222 bp, 2 predicted proteins | sample MpolsnodulesMG_FD_207736 | JGI IMG/M metagenome (GOLD analysis project Ga0315913, IMG submission 207736) | Medicago polymorpha root nodule microbial communities from Los Angeles, California, United States - small nodules | ecosystem: Host-associated > Plants > Roots > Nodule | place: USA...
TGGAAGTTGTCAAATTTCTCACTGCCGTACACTTCAACAAAGGAACCTCATGCAAGCTCTACCACCTTGAACTTTTGCTAAACCATTGATGAACAAATGCTACTAGACTGGTAAAATTCAAGAAAAAAGAAAGTTCATTAATAATAAACAAGTGCAGATGCAATTATAAAACATAGGGGAATACAGAATTCATAACACTAGCAACAGTCATATAAACTCTTGAATCAATTATATTGGGTCAGAATCATAAAAGCATTAAGAACGATTTACACTGAATAAACTATAATGACATTCATAAAGATTAAGAGTTACAAGTTACATAAACATGAGATAGAACATAATCATCTCTTGACCTAATCACAAAAGATGTAGCTACCCATGGCTATAGCACAAATAACTAATGTAAAAGAAGGATTCATTACATGAAATTGATAACCGGATATGAGTTTTGGTGGTCTCCCACCTTCTCTCCAGATCTCCAGCTCCAAAAGTCAGTTTCTTTCTCCAAAATTTCGAACTCTTCCTTCAGAAAACAACTTCCCTTTTATAGGAAAATTCCCAGAAACGCTAAAATCGTACTCCGATCCTGTAAATTGGAGCATGATGGCTTCACTTAATTCAGATCACAGCTGGCGCGTCTGCTAAATTGGAGCCCGATTTTGTCCCATCGGAGCACGATTTTTTACGAGACAAAATGTCTCAAAGTTGCACGAAAATCGTAGCCCGATGCTTAAAATCGGAGCACGATTTCTTCTTTGCTTGCCAAAATCAAATGTGTCATTTGTAACTTCTAACTCATGCAAAATCACCTGAACTCAGCTTAAAAGTACATAAAAACTATAACAAAAGTGCTATATGACCTAGTGTATCATAGGTGGATGTTATGTTTATAGCCTATACTATTAATAGAAAACTGTTTAAATAATTTCTTATTATGTAGATATTTCCACAGATATATTTAGAAGTAAAATAACAAATGATTTAAGTTGTATATATTGTCGGTGTATAGAAATTAAAGCTTAGACAATAACGGGGCTCAGTGTTGATTATGAGGTTGTAACTAAGGAATATGGCTAGAGGAATGGGAGAGTTCGTAGATCATATTTATAGAGATGCTAATTTGGGAACCTTTCAAGAGTCTAGTTTGATTTTATATGAACGTCCTCCGGATTGATACGATGAGAGTTCGTACTATTTGTTTAGCTTCTATGTCGTTTATTTCTCCTTCTAGGTTTCCACTCCTTCCTCGATAAAAAAAAATAATAGTAAAATTTGTATATACCGTCATCTAATCAAACCACTTCACAAAGTTTAGTTGAATACATTTGTTAAAAATACACATAGAAGTCAATATCCTTAACAAAATAACATCTATAAGAAAATGACATCATGTAAGATTTGATCGAGTATATGTTTGGGTTCACTCTGATTTAGTTGCAACCTCACACTATAGTATCTGCAAAAATTATGATTCTATCAATTCTTCTGTGAATCCAACATACCTTAAATGCATGTGTAATTTTTTTACACTTAATGATATTATAAATTTATGATGGCACAACGTGATTCTATCAATTCTTCCGTGAATCCAACATACCTCAAATGCATGTGTAATTTTTGTTACACTTAAATGTTATTATAAATTAAATGTTTTTCACCAACATAGTGCGACACTAGTGGTCCATGAATGGATCCCTAGCTAGTGTGTATGGCAAACATATTTTAAGTTGGCAGGAAAGCTCAAACATGCTTACGTGCTTGAAAAATTGTTTGTAGGAAATCATGATGTCTATATACTTTAATGAGAAAACATAGTTTGTTTTGATCCTAGCAGGCTCAAACATGCTTACGAGCTTGAAAAATTGTTTGCAGAAAATCATGACCTCTATACTTTAATGAGAAAACATAGTTTTGATCCTAGTAAATGGTAAACTAAATATGAGATATTGATACATGCACATAATCTGTAATGGTCAAAATGTAAGGTGCAGTGGCACACTATGAGTAACTCACAATGGTGTGGCTCGTAAAAAACATTCATCATCATATGAATGCATTCCAACTGTGAATGAGCTTTTCAACATGAGAACTCGTTTTATTTATTTATATCACCGTTATATTACGATGACTACGTGTTGAACTGACGATCATGATTTCTTAAGTTTGAAGATAATTGCATATATAAAACTGCTTATATAAGCAAATATATATAGGTGTTCTTAAGAACCAATTGAAGTTAATTGATCTCAATCAAATTGAGGTTGATTATAATTTTTGGAGTGAATAGCCAAATGCCCACCAATTTATTTGGTGTTTTGACTTTTTAGTCCTTCAGTTAAAGTAGACGACATGACTGTTTAACTCTTTACATGGCAACATGGACTTTCATCCATCTCATTACCACATCGCATGGATTCATTTTGGCAAATGATAGGTTGACATTGTGGCAAGGTTTTTTATTAAAAATTTGTTGGTAATAATAGAATAAAAAATAATATATGGTCTATCAATCTCCTCAAACCTATCTCTCTCATATGCGCTCTCTATTCCATGGCAAATTATGGAATTGACATAATTTTTTAATATTAAATTTGTCAACTAGAGGGTGGTAGAAGATTGGTAACCGGCAAGAACACATAAGGGTGTCAATGTATAAGAGCTCGTTTACTTTGGGGAGCATTCGAATTGTTCTCACATGTTTTTGTTGCAAGTTGTAACAATGGAGTAAAATGAAAACATTACTCAGACGCGATATGATATCATTTTGTTAGAGAGTTAAACAAAATATCCTTGAGAATGTAACTAACTATGTCAAATGCATTATCAAATAGGGATTTAGGCTTTCCATCATCTAATTTACCATTGAAATTCTTCTATTCTCAACTTAACGGGTGGGTATCTTCCACTCTGGAAAATGCTAAATCCAATTTTGAATATAAACACAAAAACTTCAATAAACTGGTAATCTGGTAGACCAAAGTTTACTAAATAGTGTTTCAATTTCAGTATCAATTACACAAGTCGACCAAATAACCAGACACACACAAAGTCGATTTTTTCTAATATTCTAAAACGGATTCGGAATATTTTAGACAATCTAATATTCTAGTATCTTTATAAATCATCGCAAATTAATCTCTAGATTATATAATAAACAATTTCTTGTCTACACCACCGACATAAATCCATTCATATTTTATTCACACCAAGTGAATAGGAATTAAAATGCTAACATTGAGTACCTGTTAATTATTCGTATCGTATAAATCATCTTATACGCAAACTGCTGTATACAGTAAACTAAGCAACTTATACTCTCCAATCACACTAAACAGCCCAGTGGTAATAAACCGAAACAAAGTTCAGCTCAAAATCCAAACAGTGCTAGAAAAGAAAATGCAAAATCAACACATTGAAAACGGCAATGCAGCCGTCTTACGGATGCAATTTTCCATGTTGCAAATACAGAAGTATGGTAAAGTTCAGCTGCATTGCAGTAACAAGTGTATGTTTGGTTCTATATTGACAAAAATTGATTTTAAGTGAATTGATTATGTAAAAAAGTCAAAGATAAAACCATTTATGTTTAGATCCATTAATGTAAAAGAGAGTTGAACAATTTTGAGTTTAAAATCATTCCCAAGCTCAAAAGTTACAATTTCCAGAAATAATATCAATTCTGGATGCCAATCAATTCTACTAAAAAGCAACCAAACATGTCATAATCATTTCTACATTTCTAGGATCAATCTTGGTCCTTTTAAGGTGAAACCAAACACAAGCCAATGAATTTCTTTGATATGAAAAAGTAAGGAAATGAAATGTGAATAAGTTATACTTCAGTCAAAAATTATCACAGTAGTTACTAGCCGATAATAAAACCGAATATAGCGAGATTCAAAGGCACGTACAGAAATAAATAAATGCTTAAACCAAAACTAATGAGATGATTAAGATGTAAAACCCATAATGTATCAAAACATAAGAAGGAACAAAATTATTAATAGGATTCATTTGACAACAAAAACATAACAAGGAAACAACAAGAAACCAAACTACGATCGATTATCCAAAGCTCACTACTTAGATCTCTGTCTCATCTTTCGGCGCTTCCTCTTCAATCTCCTCATACGCTTCTTCTTCCACTGCAAAAAAAAAAAAAAACCAGTTCAAATCAGATGCAGAAAAATTAAGATAAAATCAGAGTAAGTGATTATAATTCATTTGTAAGATGAGTAAAGTGGTGAAATAGTTTACCTTGGCTCTCATCTTGAACGGTGCTTTGCTTTGTCGTAAACCTAGTTGATGGCCGCTGAAAGATGAAAAAGACAAGGTTGCAACGATTTATAGGGAAGATAAGAAACCCTAGCAGATAATAAGCAGGTAAATGGGCTTTAATCAATTGGGCCTATTTTCTATTTTTGGTGGGCTTTTAACTTTTTAAAAATTGCTGTTCAGACTTGAAACAAAGCTAAAACACACCAGAAAGACACATATATGCCCCTCGGTGGTTAACTGCCGAAGGAACTAACTGGAAGTAGTTAACTTCCGTAGAGTCCATTGGCAATTAACTGCCGCTGAGATTACTTGTACAAGTTCCAGGCATAACCAACATTACTCTCTCATCTGTTATCACTCTCAACTATCAATCTCTCTCTAAATCTTTACCAAAATCACCCAATCTCATTTTTTCGAAATTCATCCAAATTTATTCAACAAAACCACAGGTAAGTAATCATAGACTATTGAAATACATTTTAGTTGTTATACTTAGTGTAGAGATTTATAGAGGGTGGAATACAAATGAAATATTAGGCCTCATAATTCGTGACATGGTATCAGAGTCTATCAGGTCTATCGTTGGGCTTCCTGCATCATCCACACTTCAGGTCCATTGGATCGGGTTGAAGCGTGAGAGAGTGTGTTAGCAGCCAACACTCAATGGATGAATTTAGTCTCACATCAGATATATATGATTCTTGAGAAGTGTTTATAAAGATGAAAGACACTTCTCACCTTCCAAGCCGATTTTGTAAGGATGAATTAAATCCCGGTTTTCGTGACAATTTACTGAATTAGGTCTCACTCATCTATTCTATTTCTCATAATAGACGGTAAATGAAGTTTGATAAATGGAACAAATTCGAAGTCATAAAAAACACATGTTCAAAAATTAAGAAACTACTTGAAACAACTCATTTGAGTTGGTTTTATGACGTTGACTTAGAATCTTGGAATGTGCTGCTGTTAATTACTTAGTACCCTCCCCGTTCGACCTCATATGCTAATACAACATAGCCAACAACCATAACTCTGACCCTAACAGTTGATACGCAACCCTAATCGTCTAATGAAGAAGAAAGATGAAAAGCGGCAGCTACGGAGACCGGCCGATAGAATAAGCAGTTTACCGGACGATGTTCTTTGTCGCATTCTCTCTTTTGTCTTAACCCAAGAGGTTGTTGCCACAAGTGTTTTGTCGAAGAGATGGACTCATCTCTGGCGCTATATCGACAATATCAATTTCAAATACATTGAAGTTGATAGCATTGAATCTTATTCCAAATTTAACAATTCTGTTAAGTCCGTTTTGATCTCTCGAGATGCTGCGGGCAGTGGTTCTCATTCCATCAACTGTTTCAGCCTCGACATTGAATACAGTAATCCTCATCTTGCCTATCATCTCAGTTTTCCCAACGTCGTTGAATGGATCAACATTGTTGTTCAACACAGACTCAAGCATCTTTGTCTCCATCTCCATGTTGTTGACTTTATCGATCGTGTTTATCTTGCTAATGATGACTATGACGTTGATAATGTTGATGTTGCTGGTGGTGATGTTGTTGATAATCACCGCTTACCCAAATTGCCTATTAGCATCTTCACATGCAAAACCCTAGTTAGTCTCGACCTCTATCGATTCTCTGTCAAGGGTTTTTTTTCTTCTTCCATTTGATTTGGATTTCCATCACTCAAAACCCTTTGGTTGAGTGATATTCACTTCGTTCAAGATCGAGATTTTATCTTGCTTCTACTTGGATGTCCAGTTCTTGAGGATCTAGAACTATTCCGTATAAAATTGCATTATGATGAGGAGGACTCTCTTGCCATTCAACAATTTAAAAGCTTAAGCTTACCCAAATTGATTAGAGCAGATATCACTCAATGTGTGTGTTACTATTTTCGGTTGAAATTACTTTCTACTTCAGAGTCTCTGTGCTTGGATATATTCAAGTTGTACACAAAAAACAACAAAGTCTACCAGGTATGTTTTATTATGAATGCAATGCATGCTACCTCAATCTATGTAGCACAGATAACCAACACATGTTGTTGGTATGGGATACTAGACATTGATCATCTTATTACATTATTGGTATCAACATGTTAGTGTCGGTATCGGGGTTTCATATCTTCAATTGAATACAATACGCTGACGAAACAATGTGATTTATGTTCTTTTTTCTTTGGGAAATTTCGACCTAATTTGTTGATGTCTTTCTATATATTATAGGTGCCCCAGCCCCTGCCCCCATTTGTTGATATTCCTAACTTTCATAATTTGACCTACTTGGAGCTCCACAATAGTTGGCCTTTGGTAATACAAGTTCTACAACACTGCCCTAAGCTTCAAAATCTCAAACTTAACAAGGTTTGTTAAGTTTAAGAATAATATTTGGTTTATCTTATCTTAACAAATCTTTATTTTTTATTGAATGATTTGACAAATCTTTATGTTTTGTTTTATTCTTTGTACAATAAATAGGAGTCATACACAATCTCATATGCAGCAATGGGAACTGAAGAAGATTGGGTGGACCAGTATTTGTTCCACAATGCCTTTTATCACACCTTAGAACTTGCACCTTCCGGTACCATGTATGCCTAATAGGTCAACTTACGTTGGCAAAATATATTTTGAAGAACGCAAATTTTTTACAATCCATGACAATCTCGAGTGAAAATGAAAAACTGAAATTGGCCCCATGCCCGAAGGCCTCTGCAACATTTCAACTTTTAGTTGATAGCATTAAATTATTGTAAGCAGTAGTTTCTCTATTCTGCCTGTTATTTCTTTACCTTCTCCTATGCAACTGCTAGATTTGGTGGTTTGAACTATGAGCTGTTATGAAAGTCATGACTTTGTCTCATTGCACAAGTTAATAAAAATATCTTCAAATGATTTACTTGGTACTTATCTTCCTGTTTATTTATTTATTAACCTGTTTATGACTTCAATTAGATCAACTCTTCTCCATTTTCTAGGCACTTGTATGCTAAATTCAGATTAAATAAGTAGTTCTTTTCTCAAAGAAAACCTTGTGTTTCTTTTGAATGTACTCTACAGCTTGCTCAATTGCTCCCTCGTATTCTCCAATATACCTAGCAACTGCTGAGACACCTTGTTTTGACTGTGAAGTATCCTCGCTTTCTCCTTCCATCGTGACTGAGCATCGTCCAGATCACTGTCCATACATTTGCTTCAAATATCACTATAACCCTTCAACAAAATCTTATTCCAAACCATCCTCCCCCGCAAGCCTTTTCCCCTGCTGCTCCTCCTACCTCACATTCTGCCAGCAAAACATATGAAGGATCTGCTCCTGACCTGTCAAATTTAGACAAGGTTTCCCATGGTGTCTCACTTACTTGCTCCGTCTTTATTTCCTTTCTCTTGCTTAGATATAGTTGGAACTGACTAAAAAATTTGTTTGATGCCGACAACACATTTTTTAATCATCCTTTTGAAGTATTTGTTCAATATTTTTGTTTAGTATTAGAACGATTCGTATTGAATGCGGGAATAGTTTCTAATTACCTTTAAAAGCAACATTTGTTGCATCAGTTCATGAGTTCCGGACTTCCGGTCACTTGACTTGCTTTAATGTCTAAACACCTTGTTTCCCCCTTCTTTTGTGCAGCTTCTTCAGGCGGTAATTTCCACAGAGAAATCTTGCTAATCAGATTTTATATGCTATTAATTTCTTTTGTTTTTCTCAATGACATGGAGATGTTGCCTAATGAAGGATCTGCAAGCCAATATAGTGGTTCAACAGAATTTGTTCAGACAAAGGAAGAAGCTTACGACAAATTTTAATGATGTCTATATTTTGATTCTGGTATGCAATCACGTTGTAAAGCTTTGGTGGGTTAAGGCCAAAGACAGAAAGAAACATTCCTTGTATTTGATCAGGTGTAGAAATTTCGAAGAACTAATCGGTTCTTTGAACATATGAATCTGTAAAGCATCTGCTATGATATCCGGTTCAGAGATTAGTTTTTTTTCACACTTTGCATCTTCCAAAAGAATAGGTTGGAAATTAAATCAAGTATACTTTGTCATTAAGCAAATGTTTTTTTATTGGACCAAAATTGCATGCATAATTTATTCTTTGCATTTTCTTAGCTATTATTATGTTTGCTTAGCTAGTCGCCAGTAAGAGTAGTGTAATCACCGGCTATAGTTTACCACTGTTTATTTTTTTGGCTTAAACCTAAAGAAATTAAATACTTCTAAGCGTATAAAAGGCCATCTCCCCCCCTAAATTGTGTTGAATTAAAGAGTAAATTAATTCTTTTCCTCTCAATTCTCTTTGTTTATTGTATTTTTTTATTTTGTGTGATTATGCACACTGATATCAAAATACAATTTTATCCAATCCAAAGGGTAGATACATATAGTCAATAAAAAGTATAGAAAGGGCCAGAAGTTAAAAATTGTTTATTATCTAAATGCAATAATAATTTTGATAGTTTTTCAAATTGTCTATCTGATACTTAGAAACCATAGACTCCACAGACCATCTTAAATTTTGATAGTTTTTCAAATTGTCTAGCCTTCAACACGGCCCTGACTTAATACTAGAGTGATCTCCCATGAGGAGAACTATCTATGATATTCCTTGAGTAAGGAGGATCAAATGTTAGTCTCCAAATGCATGCTTTTCTGAGTAGTGAAGGGTTCCTTTGAAGTAAGAACTTAAGTGGTGGCAATGTCACGAGTCTTACATTGAGTAGATAAAAGTGTTGATGGACTTAACTCCTTACGATTATGGTTTCGTTAAAGAGAGGGGCCACAAAAATGGCTACTTATAGATTGAATTAATGTACTCTACCGAATACTTACAAGTGAGTGAAATCACGAGTGAAAATGACTACTATTAATCTAGTACCAATAGAGTGAAAGTCGTGTAGATGTAGAAGGTTAAAAATGTGTTATCTTGGAAGTCTTACACTTGGGTAGATAAAAATCTTCAATGTGTTACTTAAGCCAGGAGAATCTCTAACCTAACCAATCAATCCTTTATGTTGAACTCTCTTAATGTACTTTAGTCCTAACTTGTAACAAATACACATTCTCTGTACCATGAATTTAGTTTTAAAATAAACATCAAAGGTTGAGGGACTAAGTAATATAAAGTAAAATTAATGCAGAAGTAATGTGAAGTGAAAACCCACTACAACTAACTAAATAAATAAAGATTTAAAGATTATGACTTATAATTGAATAATTTTGACATAGATTAGTAAAATAAATAATATATTAATCGGAAGTATAGATGAATTATGGGCATAATCCGTAATGGGTACCTCGTGATTAAACAGTATATTATATAAAGACTGAAATAGAAGTCTTGCAGACATAAAGTTATGGCAACAACATTAGAATGAACAGATTAAAAAATGAGAAAGAAGAGAGCTGCGTCGAGTTTGAGTTTTCTTATCCTAACTAGTGAAAAGTCTCCCATTATCATGCACAAAACATGTCTCAACAGAGCAAGCCAATGCTGACTCATAAGAGCAACAACATTAGTATTTAAATTTAAACTTACAATGTCAAACATATATTTAGTGTTATGGGGAATTATACGACCTAGCTAGCTTTATCAACCCCAGCCGCCCTATACTTTTTCATTATGCAACGTGGTTACAGAACTCAATTATATGTAAAATCTGTTTTTAGCTTTAAAAAAAAAAATGAAGAATCACTTTGAGCTTTAGCATACAAATATGTATAAAAAAAAGTGTACAAAAATAATTTGTTAGAGATGTATTTTTTGATATATTTAAATGAACGAGAGTATCAGTGAAGAAAGAGGCTCCTATGAACTTTCTTATAGATCTACAAGATAGAAGATTAACACTTAGACATGCGGATGTTATGGTGTACGGATGAGTAGGAGGAAAACATGCATGTGTAGATTTGACTGAGGTTTCACCA
>Ga0315913_1011129_pt1 | contig 10221 bp, 7 predicted proteins | sample MpolsnodulesMG_FD_207736 | JGI IMG/M metagenome (GOLD analysis project Ga0315913, IMG submission 207736) | Medicago polymorpha root nodule microbial communities from Los Angeles, California, United States - small nodules | ecosystem: Host-associated > Plants > Roots > Nodule | place: USA...
GAATTAGCCGTTACATCAACTTGTCTTGCTTGAAGCTTTGATTCTTCACCATTGATCTTTTGCCTGATTTGATATTTGTCCTATGAAGAACTAATTTCAAATCCATTCCTTTTCCAAAGGAACAACGTCTGCAGCAATATAGTTGTTATTCTTGTCTTGATATGAAGACAAGTTGCAGAGATGGTGGTTGCAGAGACATGCGCAGAGTTAGTGATCGTACACTTAGTACACCGTACTTGTCAACTCTGGTGAAGTGGCTTCTGATGAAAGATGTTCCTGATAACCTTGCTTCTGATGACGTCGCTTCTGATGACGTGTCTTCAGGAGCTCTTCTTCAGACCCGTTACTTCAGACGCGCTTCTTCAGACGCATATCTTCAGATGCATTTCTTCCGATGCTTCCAGCTTCAAATAAATTTCCTTTGCTCTTTGACTTGTTCAATCAGAATCCTTGTAGATATTACTTTGATTATTGATCCTGTACACTTGAACAAATGTTTAGCATATCCAATTGATAATTTTTAATACCTTGTTATCATCAAAACTCAAGAGGTGATTTTGCGAAAACACCCTTTGTTCCAACAGAGTGCAATTCACTAGTAGGGACTTGTTGAATTCCCGCATGTATTTGGAATTCTTGACACCTTTTTGCAAAATCTATGCAATCTTTTAACATGGACGGCCAATATACGCCTTGTCGAAACAAAAACCATTTCATTTTGTAGCCTGCCTAATTAGAACCACATGCTCCGCTATGAGTGCTGGACACTGCTAGATATGCCTCAGTTTTATTAAGACACTTAAGTAAAACTCCTTCTAAAGTCTTTTTAAACAGTTCATTTCCAATAATCATATAACATAAGGCTCTCTACCTTTTTACACTCCTTCTAAAGTTTTGGTTTTGGTAATTTATTTGGAGCAGAGTCCTTTGAGGCAAGTTTTTCTCTTATTCTAATGAGTTCCTCAAATTTTAATTCAGAGATTCTATAACTCGAAGCAATTTGAGCTAGCTCGTTTGCTTCTTGGTTCTTAATCGTGGCATATGTTGAACGTTTGCCAGATCGAAACGTTTTAACAACACTTTAGTAGTAACAAAATAAATGATTAAATTTTCTTTAACACACTTGTATTACTTTGTCAACTGCTTGACGACCAATTCAGAATCTCCTTTGATTTCGACATGTTTTTCCCCCAATTCCAATAGGATCTCAAGGCCAACAATTAAAGCTTCGTATTCAGCCTCATTATTGGAACAAAACTCATCATGTCGAAACTTAAATTTAGTGGGAATGTTTTTGTAACGCTCTATTTCTATTAAAGCGATAAAACACGCGAATAAAGCATATATTCAAGAAATAGACGCTACGTCATCAACTAAAAATCAAAATAACATGCATATATAAGATTATTCAACAGTCGCAACGGATATAAGTCATACATCTCCAAAGTATACATGCCATGAGATCAATATACATCATCATATAAAATCTCCAAATCCCGACATATGGGTCAAATCTCAATAACAAATAAATCCAACAAAAACATGAAGACCGACGTCCTAATCAGAGCCTAATCTAAGACTCCAAGAAACAGATAGACAAGGTAGCTCCGCTATCCTCAAGCACTCACCAAGCAAGCAACAAAACTAATCCTGCACACCGTCTACTCATTCATACAAATAGGTAGGCGGTCCACCACAGACCACTGGAGGTAAGCTTCACATCAATCATAATCAACATATGAAAACATAAGCATTCAAGGATTCATGCATATCACATATAAATACCCATCCTTCCTAAATACTAACATCACATGATTATTATCCCCCATTCTTTACACCTCAAGCTATCACATTACTAACATAGCATATCAAGCATATTTAATCTCTAATCAAGTCATCAACATAAGCTCATCATTTATCAACATCAATCAATGAAAGGATTACTCACCTTATTCCTCATTTAGCATACTTAACTCAACAAGTATAATTCATCATTTCAAAGTTATAAGCAAGTAATCATCATTATCAATGAAATCACCACATCATATGTATATATATACATATACATATCTCACTTCATCATTATTATCAAAATAACTGTCGTCAATTGATTCACCAAGTGTATAAGCACAAATAAGAAAGACATGCAATTAGAGCATAGATCATTTATTTACAACCATCAACAAGGTCCACCAATGTACATATACACCAATCACAACATTCACAAATTTCACCAATGCACAATCCACAAAGTCACATATACAATTATGACACGTTTCACCAAATCACCTCAAAGTCGTCACTTTCGATGCAACAAAAACATTGTATGTAAGATTTCACACCCGTCCTACATTATCACCGAAGTAAAAGAGTAACCCTCCTTTACAACAGCAAGACTCAACATGACTATGATGCATGGATATACAAGCAAAGACTCGACAATGCAAAATCACCTCATAAATATTCAACAACAATATAAAGGATAACCTCCATCTATATTGATCGACTTCAACAACAATTGCATTATTAAGTATTTACGTCCACACAATCAATCAAGTCATAATTCAATTAAGAGTCATCACCACATTGTCATCATTCACTTAGCATATATGCAATCACCAACAAAATCACCATCACTTAGAATATATGCATTCACCAACAATATCACAATCAATTAACATATATGTATTCACCGACAATATCACAATCAATCAACATATATGTATTCACCAACCATATCAACTTCTCCATATAATTCAATAACAACATACGATTTCTCACATTCCAAGTACGGGAGAAAATACACCACACTATGATAAACATCATATTCAACACTTATCAATCATTCACATATCTCCATATAATCATATCAAACTATCCACAAAAGATTTGCCAAGTATTTGGTCTTAAAGATTATTTTCAACAAAGTTCGTCTCTCATTTTACAACTTTAAAATAATTGAGACAATTGAACCAAAACCAAGTAAATAAACTCTAGGGCCTCGACTATGTATACACTTAGATCACATATGAGTGTAGTTGAATATACATGTGCGTTTCACCGGCCGACTACGACAAAATCATCAAAATCATAAAGTTACGACATGTTCGAATCATTTATTCTATATTGCAAAACCAAATCATTTTCAAAACAAAACCAAGTTAGACTCAACAAGACATAGGTTAAATACTCTTAAACCTCTTAATTGAATCCCTTAACACTCAAGTTTTGAAGTTTGGAAACCAACCGTAAGTTTTGGGTTGACTTGGAAATGGTCATGCTAAGTTTACTTGAAATTTCTCCAAGACCTACTTGGAGTGTTTTCATCATAACTCAAACTCTAAAAATCATTTTGATGTTAAACCAAATACATTAGAAATATAATTCAATTATCTAAAACTTTCATGTTTACACCAAAGGCCAATTCAAAACATAAATGTGTGAAAAAGACGCAAGAACGCAAAACAGGGGATGTTGTCACTGTGCATATCGCCTCGCGAGCAAATCACTCGCCATGGCGAGTTATGACAGGTCGCTGTCGTGAAAAACCCATTTTTCACCCCAAAATCCCAATTTTGAACCCCCTAAGCCCAAATTTGATACCGTGGTTTTCCCAAACGTTTATAAACACCAAAAGAGACTCAAAACCATATAAAACTTGAACCAAAACATCCTTTTAACAAAAATCACCATTTGACCCACTTTTATAAAAAATTCCTCAAGAACAACATAATTTCACAACAGGCTCTATGATTATGATTACCCAAAGTTTCAATCATCAACAACAACATCTCATAACAACAACAATAACAATCATAAGTGAATTCATCAACAATTCATCAACAACAACACTATACTTCACCAATTTTGAGCAAAAACATAAGTATACACATATACATAACTTGAGCATGTAAATTCATCACCAACAACTTAATTAACATCAAATTCACATACCCAAACATTGCATCAAAACATAAGCACGAATTTCATCAATTAAAGTCATAATAATCACTTTATACAAATAAGCACTTATGGGTAGAAGTAGAAAAGAAATTATACAAAGAGATTATGAATGAAATCTAACCCCCTTACCTCAATAAGCAATAATCCTAGCAAATGCCTCAATTAAGCTCCTAGAATCCCTAACTCCTCTTGGTTCTTCAAGATTTTCTCTATAACCCTCTTCTCCTCCTCTTGCTCTTTCTCTCTCTACCTCTTCTCAAAATTTGTAAAATGATTGTGTAACCCTATTTTCTTTAGTGACTAATACTTATATAGTCTCTACACCTTGGGTTTAACCCTCTTAGTGTCTTAATGGACTCACAACACTTATAAACCAACTCCCAAAGTTTCTATCCACTAACGGTTAAAAATAATAATAACGATCACTTACCGGTTATAAAATAAATTACTACAGCCCACTAATAACTTAATAAAATAATAACTCATACTTAATCACTAAAAATAATCCTCACCATGAAATTACTAAATTACCCTTATTTTCAAAATGACTAAAATACCCTTCTCACACTAAACCCGTCAAAATACCCACAAAGGCAATTAATCACATACGAGCATTAATAACACACATTAAAACAATTAAAAATAAATCTAGTGAAAATCGGGCTGTTACAGTTTTCAAGCGAAATAATTAAAATTCCCACTCAAGCGCCATTTGTAAGGCTGGAACCGTCGAAATAAAGTTTCCATGGTTGAACATCGAATGATTCTTCAACCATCGAATGATCAACAATGAACTCAGCAACAATTTGGCCCTTTATATACTTTAACGATTGGTAGGTCAAAGAATACTCTATAAGTGCCAAAGCCCATTTACCAACTCTACTATGTAGTATTGCTTTCGACAGCATATGTTTAATTATGTCAAAATGAGAATAAACATAAACATCAATAGGCTTAATATATTTCTTAAGTTTAATACAAGAAATGTACAAAGAGAGGCACAATTTCTCACTTGGATGGTACCTTGTTTTAGCAACACTTAAAACCTTACTAAGATAATAGATGGCTTTTTCTACGCCATTTTCATCTTCCTGAGCTAGGATACTTCAAATAGTATTGTCTGAAGCAGCTATATACAGTTTCATTACTTTATCTCTGAGAGGAGGTAACAAAACAGGTGGGTTTATCAGATAAACTTTAATCTCTTCTAAAGCTTTTTGATGTTGTGGTTCCCATTTGAACACATCTTCTTTCTTCAATCAAAGTAATGGCGAAAATGCTTTAGTTTTGCCACTTAAAATTGAAATAAATCTTCTAAGAAAGTTGATTTTCCCAACAAAGATTAGAGTTCTTTCTTCGTCGAAGGCGACTTGTTTCCAAAATCGCTTTCATTTGGTTTTGATTTATTTCAATGCCTTTTTTGTGCACAACAAAACCTAAGAAATCACATGCACAAACACAAAAGGTACATTTCAATGGATTCATTTTCAATCCATATTTTCTCATCTTTTCAAATGATTGATGAAGGTGATCTAAATGATCTTTTTCAGCAGAAGATTTGACAACAATGTCATCTATGTAAACCTGCATAAACTTTCTTACGAAGTCGTGAAACATAGAATTCATTGCTCTTTGATAACACGCACCAGCATTTTTTAATCCAAAAGACATCATTATCCATTTATAACAACCTAGAGCCCCTGGACATCTAAAAGTAGTTTTTGATACGTCTTCTTCAGCAATATAAGTTTGATTATAGCCAGAATAACCATCTAGCATACTTAATATTCACACCTGCTACTGAATTGTTTACCCTGGATTTTGGTAAACTACTGATTTAAGACAAGGTGAGCGAGATCAACCAGCAAATATCAAGACATAATGTGCTTGATTGTTTTCCAGAAAATTACGGTCGTTCTGTTTGGTGAGTAGTGAACTATGAATGTAACCATCAAAATCCATACATAGAGTAAGACCCGTCGAGATTATCTTCAAGGGATCGATGTAAAGGCTTAAAAGTAAAGACTAAAAGGAAAAAGAGTCTAAAAGACTAAACTAGAATTACATTAAAATGAAAGTAAAGTGGTGCACAAATTCATACATTAGCATTTGTTGCTCATTTCTCCTTATAAGGCGGATTTTTTGAGCATAAGTTTTCAGTATGGTTGAATTGTGACCTATTTTCCATAGAGGAAAATGCTATTTATACTAAGTACCTACCTACAGACACGTTTGAAACGTAACTGCTAATAACTACTACATATGTATTTGAAGTTCAAATAACGTCCCTTCGACGAGAAACCACTACTCAGCTCCTCCTTTCGATGCCTATATTCCTTCGACATCTTCTTCACTCTATCGAATCATCCTCTTGATCAGCACATCTTCTGGTCTTCCACTTCGACAGTCGAACTTGAGAATCAAACTCATTCCATTCTCTTTGAATCTTGGGTCAAAACTTCATTGACCACATTTATTATAGCCGGTCGAAAATACAGGCTAACAAATTGCCCCCCAAAAACGTCTTTTTTGTTTGTATCTTCGGATAAGGAGAAAAGGTACGTTTTTTGAACTTCATTGCGCATATTTCTTTGGTTGAAACCAACAACAACATCAGTATCGAAACTTTTAAAGGTAGCCGAAAACAACCTTTTAGTGATGTCATCATACCCCACTTAGTGGGCAACATTCTAGACCTTGGGAACCACCTCTCTGCTCCACTTCCAATAACCGTCTATGATATCTATTGAAAATTTGAAGTTAAAAAGGTGCAGGTATTTCCTTCTTCCTTTCTCTAAATCATCGGGTCTTTACATTTCCTTTTTCCATCATGAGATTCTATCGTTTCTTATTCAGAAGCTTTGGGAATTTGGAAAGTGGAAAGTTTCTTAAATGCAAGAAACGTTTTAGAGAAGTTTAAAAGATCAACGAGCCTACTGACCTTCAAGCTTTCAACTTTTTATCTTCTTGAGACCCGTGTTTTTAAAAGGTGGCCAAGTGGTCTCACCTGAATGGTCAAAAACCACAAATCATAAATGCCCAGAAAAACCCTCATATGCCTATATAAACGGGTTCTTCTATTTCTGCATTTCACTTCTAACTTAATTTCTCCAACACTTCTTCAGAAGATATTTCGTCTGTACCTTACTTTCTTCTATGTATTCTTCTGAGATTATGGAACGATTAGGTGATGATGAACTTATCATCATCGCGATGAAAGTTGCCAATTTTGGTGCTCATCACCTTCGCGAATTTTTGTTCACTTCGAAGAACTTCGCGAGGATCTGCAAACTCCCTGTCGTACAGCAGGGGGTGAAAACGTCGAAACAGCCATCTCCAACTTTACTAAGTTTTTTGAGTCACGGAAGTTAAGTGCACTTCGTCGACATATGGCCGGTTGGGGAACTCCTTACTAGGACCGTGTTCGCCCTCTTTTTTGGAGTAGGTGTATTCCAAAAGGCCTAGTCCTCAAGACTCTTTGCCCCTTAGAAGATAATTGCAAAGGAGATGGGAGGTTGTCATGCTATAATTCGATTTCCCATGGGGATGATCACAAATATTCCCAAACTGAAGTGTGTATCCTCTGTCGCTTTGACAGTGAGCTTCGTTGCTTCCGAAGGACATTGAGTTTTGGGCCATTTTTTATGGCCTTAGTTAGGTTAAGGGTTTTAGGGCTTGTTTTACTTTTTGAAATATATGTGTCGAATGAACGTTTGAAGACTTCGCTCTTAAATTGTAATCATTCTACACTTTTTGTAAACCGCCCATTAGCTGGATTTAATTACTTAATGCCATCTTTTTATTTTCTTTATCAAATTAGTCTACAATTATTTCAACTTCTTGTAGTAATGGCTTACATTTCTTCAAATATTTTCCATTTATGCGTATGATTCGATTGTCATCATTCAATTCTTCGATTTCATATGCATCATTCGAAAAAAACTCTTAGGATTTTCCATGGTCCTTCCCAACCAGGTGCCCATTTACCTAAGGTTTTGTTTCTTTTATCCATAGGCAAGATAACTTTCCAAACCAAGTCATTTACATCAAAAGTTTTTTATTTCACTTTTTTGGTATAAAACTTGGTTATTCTCTCTTTTCGCCTCAGAAGGGTGTCTAATGCTTTCAACCTTTCTTCATCTAAATCAACCAATTTGTCTAAAACCATATTCCAATAATGATCAACAGGAATTTCATGTTGTCTTTGAACTCTAGTCAATTGAAGACAAATTTCTGCAGGTAGAACAACATCATGTCCAAATGTAAGCCTAAAAGGAGTAGTTTTAGTTGACTCTCTAGGGGAAGTTCTATAGGCCCATAGAGCCTGATCAAGGATTTTATGCCAACCTTTTGGACTTTCCTTTGTCTTCTTTTTAATCAAAGTGATAAGGTTTTTATTAGCTGCTTCAACTTGACCATTTGCTTCAGCATAATATGGTGTCGAAGTTAACAATTTGAAACCTGTTTGGTTAGCAAAGCGTGCGTACCATTTTTTGGCCTATAAAGTTTGACCCTTGATCAGTGGTGATGGTTTCTAGAATTCTCAATCTATGCAAAATATGATTTTAAATGAAACTAATGACCACATCTTGAGTAACTTTTCTTAATAGGATGGCTTCTACCCATTTGGTGAAATAGTCTATTCCAACCAATATGTATTTATGCCTTGCTGATGATCCTGGCTTAATTTCACCAATTACGTCCAGAGTCCATCCTTTAAATGGCCAACGCTTTACAATCGAATGTAATTCACTAGCACGCACCTGTTGGATTCTTGCGTGCAGTTGACATTCTTGACAACTTTTTGCAAATTCTATGCAATCTTGTAACTTGCTTGATGGGATCCACATGCACCACTATGAGTGTTAGAAATTGCTAAATATGCTTCAGTTTCACTAAGACATTTGAGTAAAACCCCTTCTGGAGATTTTTTAAACAACTCATTTCCAATAATCACATAGCTTAATGCTTTATATTTAGTCTTTCTCCTAGTGTTTCCTGCGGATTTTGAAAGTATTCAACAATTGGTGTTCGCCAATCATTGTTTCATAAATTGTCAACAACAAAAATTTCCACAAAAATTCCACCATTTGATTCCCTTGCCCCCCCCCCCCCAAGTTTTGGGGTTGACAGTTTATCTGAATCAAATTCCTTTGAGGAAAGTTTTTCTCTTATTTTGATAAGTTCTTCGAACTTTATCTCAGTGATTCTGTATCCTGAAGCAATTTGTGCTAAGTCATTTGCTTCCTGATTTTCAATCCTAGGCACATGTGGAATGTTTGCCCGATCAAAACGTTTCAATAAAGCAGTAGCAATGGCAAAGTAAATAATCAAATTTTCTTTAACATGTTTATACTCTTTTGTTAATTGCTTTATGACTAATTCAGAATCACCTCTAATTTCGACATCTTTTGCCCCCAGTTCAAGTAAAACCTCAAGTCCTACTATCAAGGCTTCGTATTCAGCCTCATTATTAGAGCAAAGCTTATCAAGTCGAAACTCAAGTTTGGGTGGAATATTTTTTAGGCGAAATGATTAAAATTCCAACTCTAGTGCCATTTTTATGACTAAAACCACTGAAATAGAGCTTCTAAGGTTGAATGTGTAACGCCCTACTTCTATTAAAGCGATAAAACACGCGAATAAACATTTATTCAAGAAATAGACGCTACGTCTACGCATCAACAAAATCCAAATGACATGCATTTATAAAATTCACAATACTCGCAGCGGATAAAAGTCTACACCTCCAAATACACATGTTATAGGATCCATATACATCACAATATAAATTCCAAATATAACAAAAGGTAAATCTCCACAAAAGGAATAAGTTCAACAAAACGACGACGACCCCTAATCAGGTAGGTAGGCGGTCAAAACCACTGGGGGTAAGCTTCACATCAATCATAATCAACAATTAAAGCATAAGCATATGAGCATTTATATATATAGGCATCATATATAAGCATATGCATGTACAATTCGACAATTATCACCAAGTGCAATTCAACAACTATCACAATGTACACTTTAACAATTACCACCAATGTACAATTCAACAATTACCACCAATGTACAATTCAACAATCATCACACAATGTACATTTCAACAATTATCACACAATTACTCAATGCATGCAATGTTCTAGACTCTTCTAGATGCATGTGGTACCAGATCACCTCGAGGTCGTCACCTTCGATGCATTAACACATCGTATGTAAGATTTCTCACCCCGTCTTACATTTGGATATAAA
>Ga0315913_1011131_pt1 | contig 10220 bp, 6 predicted proteins | sample MpolsnodulesMG_FD_207736 | JGI IMG/M metagenome (GOLD analysis project Ga0315913, IMG submission 207736) | Medicago polymorpha root nodule microbial communities from Los Angeles, California, United States - small nodules | ecosystem: Host-associated > Plants > Roots > Nodule | place: USA...
AAAGAGAAAGAGAAAATATAGTGCAATGAGACCATGATAAAATCAGTAATCTAATGGTTAAAACAAGCTTTCCCATCATGGGAAAGGATTCACCTTTCCCATGTTAAATGCCACCCATTTTTTGTGTCGGTAATGCAAATAGGGAAGGACAGTAGATACAAACAAAAATAAATTCAAGAATTCACAATAGTTTGCGTTCGATGGAAGATGAGGAATTGATTGAGAAATGGTGTTTTGTGGTAGTTTCATTTTTGGTTCAGTCAAATTATATTTTTGTGGTAGTTTCTGGGTTCACCTTTTGTGGATAAATCAATATCATATACTTCATCAAACCAGTGTTGGTGACGATAAACAATTGCTTCTGAGTTTTGAGTACAAGCAAGTTGACCAAATTGGAACAAAGCAAGATTCATGGCCACTGGCTGGAACATGTGAGGTGGGTATCGGAACAAAGAGGTATTCTTCCATGGTCACATGATCAAATCAATAATGTTTGGACACACACATAAAAAGATTCTCTTCAAAATATTAAATCATCTTTTTTATCAATTTCCTTTTTATTATTAAAAAATACTTCTTTATGTGTGTGTGACCAAACACTATTTCTTTGGTCCCGTGACCATATTAGAATTTCTCCCGAACAAAAGGATTTTTCATTGAAGATGGACAAAAAGAATTAGAGAACATGTGGAAGAAAGTACAACATCAGATAAATCCAATGGATGTTGTTTATTTGACTGCAGTGACTGTGGGAAATGATGACTGCAGTAAATCAGTATCCCTTGATTCTGCACATGCAGCACATCATTTAAACATGCACATTTTTTTTAGGGGATTAATTTTTTTTTCTTCGAGATTTGAACCTCGAACTTTGCTTTTTTTTTTGTGATGGTTGAAATTTGAACTTCGAACCTTATAATATGCATTGTTCCTAACAACTCAGTTAAGCTCACGAGTACACGTAAAAAAAATGTATTTAAACACACACATAAAAATGTATTTAATTTATTTCTTAAAAAAAAATATTGGTTACCTTTGCCCGATACTCTTACCATTCATATGATTTACTTTTTAAGAAGAAAAACATTTATATGATTGATTAATTCTTTTACTGAATAAATGAGTAGCAAGAGTAGTAAATAAGTTTTCATTTTTGTCTAACCATCCGATTTTTAGACACGATTTGTAATAAGTTCTCTTGTAACAATTTATCATTTGGTAGAGTTAATTAACTGCTTGATGTCAATTGTTTGATTAGTCTAAGTTTAATATTACTACCATCAGACCTAAGTTAAACTAACACTAATAATATTAATTTATTTATTAGTTAAATTTAAAGAAAATAAGTGTGTGGCCCAAAAAAAATTAGACCAACCATGGTTCCTTCAACGATTTCTCCTTCAACGAAGTCCAGTCCGTGATTTAAAAAAGAAAAGTAAAAATTTTCCTCCTTTACCCTCCTAAATCCTCAATCCAAACACACACTTAATGAGAACGAACTTCTAACCTTACCCTCCAAACACCATGCATCCTTTCGGTTCATTATGGAATGAGAATCCATCAACCAAATAAATTTTCCCAAAAGTCCCGCACAAAAAAGCGTCTCATCCATATTAACCGTCAAACCAGAGAAACACATTATACTCACAAACTAATTGGATATGACGAAAGAAAGATAGAAATCTCACTTGAGTTTTTTTATCTTATCACAACCAACATAAACTAAAATTATTGGAAGTGATATGAATGAATAAATATAAGAATTACTATTATTATTATTATTATTATTATTATTATTATTATTATTATTATTATTATTATTATTATTATTATTATTTTAAAAATAAAATATCATGATTTAAACACTACTAATGTGTATGTTCTATGTGTGACCCTACACTTTATTTTTTCAATTCAAATTGCATTAGTTTAAAGTCTTATCACCGGGTGTTTAATCTTCCAATTCATATACAATTCACGATTTTTTCTTTTAAAAATGCAAAAAAAAAAAAAAAAACTATGAATTAAGAGGGAGAGGATTCGGTGTCTTTGATGGCTTTTGTTCATATCTCTCTCTAAACCATTAATTCTCTCTCATCTAATTAATTTATTTTAATCATTCATCTAACTTTCTCTTTCATCTAAAATGAACTAAAGGCATCGAAAGACACCAAAGCCAAAGACACCGAATCCTCTCCCGAATTAAGAGAACAAGTAGTGCTAACGGTGTATATTATAGCATGACCAATTCTTTTTTCGAGCAAAACATCACCAATTCTTAGCAATATACATCTCATTACTTTTATCGTAATTTCCAAAGTTTTTATAATGATCAAAAAGGGCTACAAACTTTGTTACCTTAGAAGAGGATTTAGTGATAATATATAAGCAAGCACAAAATAATCATCCTTTTTATAACCATCAATGTCACTATATATAATAAAATCCCCTCCTTCTCCAACTCTTTTTATAAACAATTTATAGATAAGCTACTCAAAGCAATTTCTGATTTAAGCAATTTTTAAATTTCAAACGCTAAAACAAATGAATGAAAACTTCTAAAAGTGGTTTTTTCTGTTTGAAAAGGTGATTTTTTCACACACACAAAAAGTAACAAACGAACTCTCAATTGGTTCGAAAAAGCAGCATTTAAATGATTAATACAAATATTGCATATACATAATATAGCACATTAATAATACCACCATCTTAAATATTTTGCTAATGAAAATAAAGTAATTAGCTTGATTTCACATGAATCAATAAAAAAAGTATTGGTAATTAGGGCTTGCAAATACTAGTTGATCATGGCTTATCTAGCACACATTTTATTCAGGAATTATGAAGTATAGCATCATGAGCAATCAGCCTTGGTAGGTTTTTGAGCAGATTGACTGCTCATGATATTATATCAATTTCCATGAATTTAATTACCTATATGCATGCTAGAATATATTAATATTTTTTTTACTAAAGCATATATTAATATATATATGCTGCCCCATTAATAATTTAAATTTGGTCTCTACCGAAAGCCTCCTCCTAGGGCAGGTGCCCAATAATCAGCTCCATTGTCATTCCCAACTTGTAGTGTACATGACACTGGAACAAGACACAACCCTCTACTCTTTAGGTCCTTCTTTGGTTCTTCTTGAGAAACCTAATTAGTTATTACCAACAAGAAAAAACACATAAGAATTAAAAAAAAAAAAATTCACTATACTAGAAAAACTTGAATTGCTGATGAAAATTAGACTTGGAGGACAAATATTTTGATGTCTCTAACTCTTAATGATAAAATCAAAGACAAAATAATTTTTTGGTCTCTAATTTTTATTTGTAAGACAACTTTTTTAATAATGATAATTAATAATTATAAAAGAAAAGACAACTTTATTGAATTTGTACTTTGAGAACATATTTGATTACCTCTTCAGCTGCTTTCCTCTTCAAGCCATTTTCATTTAGGAGCTGTAATCAGAAAAGTAGATTAAAATGAGAATTTAATTAATTAATTAATTAATAAGCATTCAACTTGCATTTAACTTGTAATTAATTAGTAATTCTGTAAAGCAAACCCCCTTTTTTTTTTCTTTCTAAAGGAATCCCCTTGTTTTGATTATTCATATATTTGAGTTATATTAAAAATCTGATAAAGCTGGTAACATTTCTCTTTACTTATAATGGATCCAAAGGATTACCTGACCAGGGTCTTCAGGGAATAAACAATTATTTTCTCCTTGAACCTAAGATTAAACAATTACAATCATAACTCAATTAGTACCACATAATTATCCATAAACTAACACATTTTTGCACATGCAATATCAAACTATATGAAGCAAGAATTCAGAAGCATATGAAAGTAGAAAGAAGAGAGAGAGAAAGTGATTATTCTTTCTTAAGAAAGTGAGAAATGACTTTATGTTTTTGAATAATACTTATTTTTACAAAGGTATGGCCAAAGAAACACACGAAACAAATTTGACCCCTTGATTTAAAGACAACATGTGATTTCTGCCAAAGGGATAAACTACATTTTTTTTGTTCTTTTGATACTACAATTCCACATTCTTGCATTCATGTGGAGTTCCTTTCCTAATATTTAGCACTTCTCTTTTTATAAACTAAAGTATTTTAATTTTACGTACAACTATCAAAATTTATTTTTGATATATTATCGAGGATATTAGAGGCTTCTCTATTCATAAATGTTAATGATCGAACCCTGAATTTTTCGCTTTAAGGATCAAAGTCTCATCAACTTGGATCAACGATTACATCGTCATGTTGATGATGGCTAGCAACATACCCAATGTGATAATTTATTTCAATATTTACTCTCTAATTTGATGAAATTTACGTGGGTTCCATCATATTATAAATAAGCCTACAAAAAGGGTTGAAACAAGCATGATTTTCACCTAAAGAAATTGTGTGCTAAAAGTGTTAGAGTTAGTGTTCGCATCATAAAAATTTCATGTTTAGCCATTTGGTTGTTTATATTCAAAATCAGAGCTCTACGATGCAAGTTTTTTATTTAATACTCCATATGATCCATGATAATTGTTGTATTTGTAAAAAAAAAAAAAGTAAAAATTATCCTAAAATGACCATCATTTTTCAGTTTTTAAAAGTAATACTTCCTCAATCCCTAAAAAAAAAAGTAATACTTCCTCAAGTTCTTTTTAGAAGAGACAAATGTGTTAACTAAGATGGATATATTTGATCTTTATTATGAACCAAATACATCAACTTTTGTTGATTCGTTTGTCTTTTATAAAAAGAATTAAAGGGAGTATTAATTACATTTTACCATTCTTAAGTTATTAGTATTTTCAACTTCGCATTTATGATAATAAGAATAAATTAAATGAATAATTCGTAGTAAAATAGTAATTATCTATCATTGTTTATAACTTTTTATTTGGGTGTTAACATTCTAGTTTTTAGATAAGGGGGTTTAATGATCCAAAGTTCGGTTAGAAGATAAGTAAAGTCAATCGAAAATTATTTCATTTAAAAATTGAACTCTGATCCTCATGAATGATTTGTATTTTAGTGAAGTTCATTAATCATTTATTATTTAATGAAGTTCGTTAACCACTTGAATTCAATTATATTTAGTTAATGTATTTTTTAATGTGTGAAAATAATTAACTATGATTTTTTTTTTGGGGTACTTGAGGGAGTAATTGACCATATTAATTCTTACCGATTGTGGCTGCCTTGTGTTTCCTGATCCATTGCTCAAATATGGTAAGCTAAGAGTCTGCATAATTCCAAAGATAGGAAAAAGGATGAAAAAAATGCATGCATTTTAAGAACTTGAAATAACTAGCTAGTAAAAAAATATGTTGAACTTAATTAAGGAAAATGTGAAATGGAACTTTAACAGCGTGCTTGTGTTATGGTTGTTTGGGAAATTAAAGTGAAGAAAGAATCATCGATCACCTCAATATGACCCTGAAGGAATCTGATATAACCAATAGCTTCTAACAAGACAGAGGCTGTGTCAGTCTGAAAAAGTGAAATATACCATACCACTGTCATATTCCTAGTCACCACTTTCTATATATAATTTAATAAATTAAGTAACCTTTCCCCCCCCCCCAAAATATCATGCAGAAAGATAGAAGATAGAAAAAGAAAATTCTAACGATTATTTTAGGTATAAATAACAATATGTTATTAAAAAAATGAAGAAACAACACAAGATTAGGGATTAAAAATACAAAATTAGAGATTAAAAATACAAAATTCATCTCTAATTAATTTTCTCCTCAAATGTAGCAATAGATAAAAATTAAATGATACCGTTAACGAGTGTCCCCGATATTTTTTTTTTTTGGTGTTTGAGTTTCGAACCTCGGACCTTGCATATACTATGCATTGTCCTTACTAACTGAGTTAAGCTTACGAGAACGAATCCTTACCAAATGAGTTAAACTCATGAGGACGAGTGTCCCCGATTTAGTCTTTAAACATTCCAAAGCAAGATATTATTTTTAAGAAAAGTCAATTATTTTAATTTTCAATGCAACAACTAGTCATATTTTCACAAAAACATACTATTTAAGACCCTTAAATAGTTTCCCAAGAACACTCATTAACATTTTCATAAATTAAATAGCAATTTCATTTTATGTTTCAAACTTTTGTTGTTAATTTTTCTCTAATAGTGATGGTAAATAAATTTTTACCGATTCTTAGGGTTACAAATATTCCCTCTACTCCATTTTAGTTTTTGATTGTTGTAAAATAACAATTATTGTCACTTTAATTTATATTAATTTTATTTTCTTTTAAAGTTTTTTTGTTCCTTATTTTGGATTTAGTGGGGATTAGAAACTTATATTATAAAATATTCTGTATAAAGAAAATTAAAACGTTAATGCCTTTCTATTAAAAAGCATATAATAAATTTCTTATTGAATAAACTAGGATAATTTAATTACCTTTCCAAATGGGGAAACAAGCTGATGAAGGGCAGTAATTCTGTCACCTAACTTCTCCTTCCTAACCTGAAATTGAGAAGAAGATATCATGAAAACGTGTAGGACAAGTGCACATGCTAAAAAGTTGGCTATATTTTGTTGTTGTATTAGGCTCATTTTGATTCTTTTTTCTTTCTTTCTATGATAGCAAATTGATGAAACAAAGTAGATAAAGAATAATTGCAATTGAGAATTGGACAAACCAAGAAAGACAATAGTTACTCCCCACATGGTATTTGTATGTTTGTATGCATGAAAGAGAGTTAAGGAGTTGGAAGTTTCTCCATGGAAGTTTGCATTATACCTTGAAAGTAGCTTGGGTTGTAGATTGTTGAACCCTAGCTTTTTTCATTGCCCCACCAGATGCAGTACTGTTGCACTTGTAAAATTAAAGAAATTTTGGTTAATTAATATTTAAATTCTTACTTAATTTCCGAAAGTAATAAAGTAATTTAAATCTATATTTCATAAGAACTAATGTAAAATAAAAGATATTGATGTCGCGACACATCACAGTGTTGCTACGAAAAAATTTGAACGAACGAGTGAAATATGTCTAATTATGTCTCTAAAGAAGATAATAGAAACAAGTTTACCAAGCTTTTTCCCCACAATACATGAAGAAATCTTTGCCAAAAAAAGAAGAAAAAAATTAGAATGAAAGATCCCCTTATGATTTTTGGCTACTCTTGCCTTTCACGATTGCATATATAATTTTATATTGGAAATAAAAATATTATTTTTAATTAAATATTGTAAAACATGGTAAAGTTGTTTAAAGGTGCTAATATTGGTAAAGTTTCTTGAAAAGTGAGTTTAATTTGTGCAACTCATTGACCAAGAAAAAAAAGGTACATGGATTCATAAAAAGTCTAGCCATGGAGCCTCAATGAAGAAGCTTTTTTCATAATCAAAATTGATTATTAAGATATATATTCTCTTACATACCTCAGTAGATCGATCTAGTGGTGGTTGCCTCACATCTATATTACTATTGTTAGTGAAATCCAACATGTTGTTGTTGTTGAAACTTGTCACACATGAATTAAGTTCTTCATTTCCATGTCCATATGCATAGCTATTTCCTGAGCTCTCTTGTTTAACATCAACAAGAGAAGCATTTGGAGCTTGACTTATTAGCATTTGATTTTGAAATTGGCTCATACCAATCTTATCTTCCTCCCCCACAATTTCACCCCTTCAATTAGTCAAAAACAATTGATTAGATTTTGATCCTTCCTAATTAACCAAACACATACGTATGAATTTTAATTTTTTGAAACTTAAAAATAGATCTATTTATCAGAGAACGCAATACGAAATACACCATCATGCATGTACAATGTTCACCATAATGGTTATAGAACAAGTCTATATCCATATTATAGAAAAAATAGTAATCAGTTACAAAAATTAGTAATAAAAAAATTGAAATTCCCCTCTAATTGTCTTGTCACTAAATTTAGTGGCTAAATTTATTGAAAGATTTAGAGAGATTTTTCATTTTCTGTCTCTAAATTCCCCTCACTAATTTAGTAGTGATTATTGTCCCTTAAAAAAAAAATAGTTGAGAGAGAGAGAGAGAGAGAGAGATACATGAGTTGTTGACTCCATGGTTCGGGAAGCTCTTGATGAGTTTCATGCCATGAAGAAAAAGGAAGAAAAGATGAAGTTGGTGCATAATTAGGGTTGAGAAAGTTAGAAGGAGATGAAAATAAAGGAGGAGGTTGTGGAGATGGTGGCCTCATATTATTGATGTTCCACCAATTAGGGTTACTAGCCATCATTTGTTGCACTGGAGAGCTTTGAACAACACCTCTATTCATGCCTATAGCTTATTCAACCCTTTATGAATTTTATTACAAGGGAAGAAGATGAAGAAAAAGAGAGATCTTTTTTTTCCCTTTCTCTTGTCTCCCTTTCTTTCTAGATGTTCTTGCCTAAACAATGTCTTTGTAGAAACTTTGAGAGGTCTTATTGAGGTTGATTAAGTAGGGGGGGAGCACCACACCCTTTGGTTGGACTTATTTTTGAAAGAGTTTGAATAATAATCATGGAGTTTTGAGAACCTTTTGTCTTTGTTTACTATCTTTTCTTCCTTTCTTTATTGCTTTACTTTTCTTTTGTTTTACTTTCGTGTTATCTCTTTTCTTCAATTGCTTTTATTATTTCCTCCGATTACTTTTGCTTTATCTTAAAGCGTGTGACATATAAAAGGTAACAACAATTCCCGTAATTATAAAATTACCTATGTGTGGCTATATATGTGTCTATATATATATCTAAAAAAAATGTGTATCTACATTGTATTAAAAGAATAATTTTACAATTTTATAGACATAGAATAAACAACTAACAATATCACATTTCCATATCTCTTAAGGCCACTTATTAGCATTTGGCATACCTATGACTTTACTTTTGATATGTTGTCAAGTTTTACACTAAAAACCTGTTGAAAGTGTGCCCTAAAATTAGGGTTTTTCAACTTCAAGAGCATGTGATTTGAATTAGGGCTTTGTGTGATTCAAATCAAGATGAAAAATGAGTTTATGTTGATTTCTACCCTCTGTAATTCAAATTAGGTTGTTGAGTAATTTGAATTAGACCGTTAGATTCACTGCATGTGCCGCTTTAAAACATATGGCAAGATTTGTTCCATCAGGGTGCGCGAGGCGCACTAGGTTGTGCGAGCCTGCGAGGGGTACATACCAATATGTGGATGTGTGTGGTGCGCACAAACCAATATGTTTTTCCCTTTTTTTTTCTCTCTTCATTCTTCATGGATATATACTTGGTCTTTGATATGTGTTTCGGAACTTAGGACAAAATTCACCCAAGTTGTGTGGACTTCAAAACCTTTATTCTACTTGGTTTTTATGCTTCCATAACTTCTACGTGACATCTTCTGATCATATCAACCCGATGGACTATTCTAAGAAGACCATGATACCTATAGAATTTCCGGTTAGAAAATCATAAGCATTTAATTTGCATTTATACTTATATATAAGTGAAATATGATTGATAGTGTCACACTCTTTAACACGCACATTCCAACGTACTCTTTTATTGGTTAAAATTCACGTAGGTCCCACCAAATCATGTGAATCCCATATAAATTTGGTAGAACCTATATGAATTTCGACCAATAAAAAAGTGCGTTAGAAAGTGTGTGTGTGTCACGTTTATGATTTGTTATCATTATAATTTTGGTGCAATTATTTTTCTTTCATTTATACCCTTTATTTAAACTATTTTATTTATAATTTTATCTATTTTTTAATAATGTTAAATAAGTTTTTTGGAGGGGGGGGGGGCGTGGAGTCACATGTACGTTGTAAACAGAGTAATTTAAAATTTGACAAAAATGACAAACTTATGTTGACATCAGTAACATAACAACTTAAATTTTGCAAACGTAGGGGACTAACTTTAAACCTAAAATATAGGTAAGAGATCAAACATGCAAATTAACCTACAATTAAATACAGTAAAAAGAAACAAATTGGCACGTTAGTGTCCATGTGTCTATCTTTCCGCTGATATTAAATAAAGTAAACATCATTTTACATGTATGTTATGACATTCATTTCAAGCACACTTTTTCATCTCAATTAAATGTAGAGTAAATTACACTCCCCTCCCCTCAAAGATGCTTGAATTACACTCCCCTCCCCTCTTTTGTTAAAATATACACTCCTCTCCCCTCTTATTCAAAAC
>Ga0315913_1011138_pt1 | contig 10214 bp, 6 predicted proteins | sample MpolsnodulesMG_FD_207736 | JGI IMG/M metagenome (GOLD analysis project Ga0315913, IMG submission 207736) | Medicago polymorpha root nodule microbial communities from Los Angeles, California, United States - small nodules | ecosystem: Host-associated > Plants > Roots > Nodule | place: USA...
CTCCTAGAATCAATCACAAAAGGAAATAAAGATTCACGGAATAACAACTGTTATAGAAATGTCTGATTTTCATGCATCGGCGCAAATCACACTATTACAAGTGGCATCAAATGCACAAACACACCAGAACAAATCTTCATTGACGCATACATCTACACGTGCAGCCACAACCAACATATGCACAAATATTCATATAGCCAGTAACTTAAAAAACCTAAACTGTTTGAAACATCCGAACAAATCTACACAATCACACCAGAAGCATCTGAACATAAAAGCATATAAACCCACTAGGTAACTAGGCGTAAGCGAAGAGCGCTTACCAGGGCTCAGACAAAGGAATAGGTGGTATGTTAAGTTAGATTTATCTCTTTTGATAAAGCATTGAATGATTCCGTCTCGTGGCCCTGGCTGAAAAGTGAAACGAACAAGAAAGTCAGCATGTTGCTACCTTATCAACTATCATTGTTACTTCAACATAAATGTAATTGATTCTTAATAAAAAAAAAAGTGAGATAATCTGCAACTAACCTGCTTCAGGGACACGGGGAATGTTAGTTTGCCGCAGAACTCTGGGCTCTTAACGATGTCCTTGCACATATTCCTCCAAGACTGGCAAACAGAAGCACATGCAACTACATGCTTCCTTGAAGGCCATGTATTCTCACTCTCCTCTAGTCGCCGAATGACATCAAATAGTAATTCTGGGGGTAAGTTCGCCCAGCAACTATTTTGAATTACAAGAGGCTGATCATGCAAATCCTGTACAGAACCATGAGACTTTCCTCTATGATGATGGCCAGTAAGTTTGACATCAAAACTACGCCTAGATAAGCTCCCAAAACTATCACGAACGTCACGAACTATGCTACGGAAAGACATTCCTTAGTAGGATCCCAAGAATAAGTATCTCTTTTGTGAACTTTTGATGGACTATAACCAACCAGTACAAGCATATGCTGCCATCAAAGAAGAGTATCAGTTCAACAGTCACATTATTATAGTTGAATTTAGCTATTACTGTTCATTTTCCTACCAAAATACTATCCAAAAACTAAGAACCAAATCAGAAAGCTTCCGATATTTCAATATTTACACACAATCCAGTTCATGCATCCTAGCCATGAATCAAATGCAAACAAATATTTAAACATTTTAAGTTAGTGTAGATTACTGAAGTAAAGTTTGCATTGTTTTGCTTCTACTTACGGAAAAAAAAACATAATTTTGTTACATTACAAATCTTAATTAGATTTTATATGGTTTATGGAACACCTTAGAAGGCAATAAATTATTACAATAAATCTTGAAAAATTTATCACATATTTACCAACTAAAATTGCATATATCAAAGGGAAAAAAATCACTTGTAAATTTCTTTCTTTTAACGATCATCGTTAACACATGTAAGATAAGCATAATGTAAGGGATGAAGGAAGAGAAACTACCTCATAAAACTTGCTAGTTAATGTAAGTTGACCATAACTCCTAAGCTAGATCACAAAGCACCCTTTATCTGCAAAACACAATTACATCAAATTATTATCAAGAAATTCCAAATCACACAATCTTGATTAAGATTTCATCATACAAACAGTTGAATAAATTTGCCTCATTACTATGCTTACAAATTTCAATCCATAAACCTAAAAATTAGATTTTTAAAAGCTGAAAAATACATAAAAAATTCTCTTGGTAATTTCAACAGAAACCCAGTTGACCAAAGGCTTCAGATTTGAAGAAAAACTTCACAAATAGTTTGAATGAAAAAAAAAAAAAAACTTACGATTTGGAAGACAAACTTACCCAGAATAAATAGATCTAGAGAAACCTTGTATTGTATGAAGCTGAGATGAAAGATACAAAGTTGAAACAAAGCAGAAAGATAAAAGCTTTAGGTCAGAAAATGCTAACATACTCAGTTTCTTACACCTCCCTCATCTCTCTCTCACTCTCTCTCTTTCTTCCCACTCTTGTACCCGGACTCAAAAATTTCATTCAATCTAGTTCATAAAACTAAATGTAAAAGCATGAATCAAGTTCAATTATTTTATTATTTTACTATGAATTTAAAATATTAAATTTGTTTCTTTGAAAAAAAAATATTAAATGTGTTGGTCAAAAATAATAATTAATGTAAAATATTTTATTTGCTTTAAATGTAATAGTCAAAAAATAATAATTAATGTAAAATATTTTCTATCAAAAAAATTAATGTAAAATATTTTATTTAATTTAAATTTTCTCCACGTAAAGTATTCATAATCGAGATGTGTGAGACATTAAACGTGATTATGTTTAGATAAACGAAATGACAAAGTAATTAGAAACCTACACTCACAACATCTGACTTAACAATTTCAACATTTTTTCAGTTGAGTTAAAATTTATCGACAATGTGATATATTTTCTAATTAAGAGTCAAACATTAATTTGCTACGTTATAGCAATCTACTAGCATTTCCATTATATGTATTATACTTACTTTTTCATTATTTCAATTATACCCTTAAATAACTTTTTCTATTAAAAAGGAATTTAAATTATATTTTTTTCTTATAATGTTGATGTCAATGAAATAGATAATAGTTGTTAGTTTGATTTATTATAACTTGAAAACAACAAACATTTATATTTTTAATTTTAATTAAAATCAAAATTTTTTTAAAAAAACAACGTTGATAACGTGTCCGTCTTTTCGTCAATAATAATAATATAATGATAGTGGTATAATCATGTTAATAATAAAGTGTTTTAAGTATCTTTCAGCAACAAAAAAAAAGTGTTTTAAGTAACGTATCCACCTGTTGTCCACCACCACAACAAAATCCTGTCGAAAAGGTTGCGGCGATCTACAAGGAATGCAATGTCATGCACTTTCCTTTCCTTACCTTAGTTCCTAATATTACAAGAGGTGTGATATTTAAACAACTAAAATCAAACAATTTTAGTCACAGTATTTTTTCCTCCCTTTTTATTGAACAAGAATAATAAAGAGAAAAAAAGAAAGAGAGAGAATAAAAATACAACGAAAGTATGAGAGAAAAAGTTACCATAAAAATTATTTAAAAGTGATTGTTTAAATATCATTTCTCCTATTATTCCTTATCTTGTCTAAGTTACATCCTTTTTATTTTCGGACATATTTTCGAAAACATTGATAACTATTTTCTCGGTGTTTTTCTTTTCTTTTGAGGAATTTCTTTTAGAAGTATCTCTAAAGTGTGGTTTGAGTATTTTCCCTTCCAATTTGAAAAAACTTTTACCAACTAAATTTCCTTTTATTTACGTATCTTTTTTCAACGTTTCTTTAATTATATGTATATATATATATATTAATATTTTTAGTCTTTTATTTATTACTTTTTTTGACAAATTTAATTTATTAAAATTAAAGACTATTTACTTTTTTGTGTGAATAAAGACTACATTTACTTTTAAAACTATCAGTAATAATATTTAAATGATTTTTTTAACTTATTGAATTAAAAAATAATGTTATTTTTGCAATAAATGAGACTCATAATTCTGAAATTAATTCAATAGATGAGTACTAATTGATGTACTTGAGACAAAAATAATAAATTAAAAATGTTTTTTTATATAAACAAATATTACTTTTCAGTCCCTAAAAAAATATTACTTTTTAGATTCATCAGATAATCGATATATCTAAGTTGTATTATAACTTAAATAGATCAATTATTCAATGAATTTAAAAAATGAATCGTAACTTGTTATAATTATGAGAGACTATACCAAATAAAAGAGATTTTTTTTTGACACAAAATGAAATGACAAGGTTGAAACCACAATTAACTCACGTTAGTAAGCATAATCATTGATATCGAACACCTCATTCCAAGAAAAATTAATAGTTGTTTAAGGTTTGTTCACGATTTTTAAGAAAAATGATTAATTATGTTGATTTAGGTGGTAGAATTAGTGACATTTACTAAAATATCCTTATTAATTGTAGTTAGTTTAGTAGTTAAGTTGGATGAAATTCAATAAATAAAAGTTTAGTAGCGGAAAAAAAAATGTTGCATTGATATTCAAAAGTGACAATCATTTTAAGATTGAGAAAAAAATACTAAAGAGACAATTATTTTGAGTCGGAGAGACTATATATAATTAAAGAGTCGTAAATGAAAGATTAAAAATAATGAATGTAAAAACCATTAGTTATATTTTTAAAATAACTTATAAATAAGTTTTTTTTGGTAGTGAAATAACTTATAAATAAGTTGTCAAAAAAGAAACAAATTCTAAATTAATCTCTAAAAAATTGATAAATAGATTTGAATTGTTCGGTTTCATTTTTTATTTATAGCTTCTTTCATAAATTTACTTTAAAAAAAAAAACTATATTGCTAGGTGAAATGAAAATCATCTGGACGAAATTTTATCATTTTTTATCTTACAAGTTCCATACGAGCTTAAGGGAATAGTCTTTCATATACACAAGTCCAAATAAATATTATTTGGGCATACTCACATAAAACTAACAAATTTAAATAAAAAGTATTTAGTGATATACTATAATTTTATTTTTCTTTTATTTTTTTCTTGATTTTGTGTGTCCAAATATTTTTATTTGGATTTGTGCCCAACCAAATATGCCTCCGACCTTAAGTTGTTTCCGTTCAAGCCTCCTAGCATAATCATGCGCAACATGTAAATAACATATTAGCTTAAAATCAAGTCTTATATCTACACGGAACCAACATGTGCAACATGGACATGTAAATAGAAGAAGAATTCTTTTATAGTCACAAACACAAGTGAATAGTACGATGGCATACAAGCAAGCATCGTGCATTCATCTTGAATGTCCAAGTTGTATTTTTGTTAACACTGTTTGAAACCATATACGTCGAAAGTTCATAGGAGAGCTTGAAATACCAGTTTCACGAGGCTCCTTTCAAATCGTATATGAACTTCATTAAGAGACAAACTAGTTCCTGATTCGATGTTTTGTAACCTTGTGGGATACTTATGCATACTTGATCATCTTGTTCCTCATACATACTATTTTGTCGTAATTTTCAAAAGACAAAAAGTGTGATCCTAGCTATAATTTTGAGTGGCAAAATGACTATTTACTTGAACTCTAATTTAGGATGAAAACCAATAATCATGCGTGTAATTGTTCATAATGTGTTGAATTTTCGTACTACAACTATCTAGTCCTTTTGATCAAATTTGATTAATGCCAGTAGTTACTACTGGTAGTTGGAGTTCTAATGTCAAAGTTTGACTTTGTTGACTCTCGCTCAGCTATAATTAAGGAAGCTTCACACATGTTGTTTGTTGCTACTTTACGTTGAATTTTAGTAGCCGTAGTATTTTTGTTATCTTTATAGTCTATATAATTCTTGAGAATAAAATAGAATAGTCTATATATGATGATTTTAAATTTTGTTTTTTACTCTCGTAAGCATAACTCGATCGATGAACACATTGCATATAATAAGCGAAGTTGAGGTTCAAATTTTAAATTATCCACTTATTCACTTTAATGGGAATGTGTAAAAGCAATTGTTATTAGTAATTGGTTATATAGAAGATGTGAAGAGAGAGCAAATTATGAGAACAAGTAAAAATATTGTTGAAAAAGATGATTTTTTGGAATAATATTATAAAAGAGATCAATGTTAATCTTTTTTTCTTTATGATTTAGGACAAGAAAAATTTATTTTTTTCTTGTAATTGAGACCGAGGGAGTATTTTCCTATGCCACAAATTTGCATGATTTTGAATAAAAAAGAAAAATGCCAACAAGTGTCTTAGTATCACCCCTTATTTATTCATTCTCTTCTAGGATCCCACTTTTTTTTTTATCTTCAAGTGATAGAGCACGGCTAATTCGTGCCCTCATTATGAGATCAAGACCTCATATAAACCCCCAACTACTTTTTGATTTTCGGTCAATATCTCCCTTCAATTCATGAACCTAATAATGATGGTGTATGATCTGCTTCATGCTTTCTCTCTTTGCTTTGGATCATGAGATTATAAACCGAACTTAGTGTTTCAGATGAAATTTGTTTTCTTTTACTTTAATCTTAATCTTTGAGATCAAATTCTTAAGTTCGATCGATTTTATGGTAAAAGTGTTGATTTAATGGTAAAAGTTTAACATTGTAAACCGATTTGAATCTTTTAAAGGTATAGAGTTTGAATCTATTCAAAATTTAACATTGTAACTCGTTACAGTAAAAGTGATGAGTTAGAATATCTTCAAAATCGTTGTAAACCATTAACGCTATTTGAATTAATAAAAAGTTTCCAATTTTCTACTTTTTTTTTAAGGTCACGCTAACCGGTGCCTCCGAAACACTGGTTAAAGATAAAAAAAAAAAAAATTATGTGTACATATCCATGAAATAAGTGAGTTTGTATCCCGTCAATTTTCCCATTTGGTTCAGTTAATCAGTTCCCTTGACTGATCATTGGCACATGGATTTTTCAGTGGCATAGATTGAAAGTTACAAAATTTGTATTGTTTTAGTGAAAAATAGAAATCCATATATATATTTTTGGAATAAAAAGGGCCTAAGCACAAAAGAGGAAGAGAAGATATGAGCTGAAGGTTGGTCATAAACAATCAAACTAGATCCCAAAGCATCTAATGCATCAACACAAGAGTTTGCTTCATAGTAAGTACCTTGACCTCCCACTTAAGTTCCAATAAGCGACGAATTTGTTGAACTAGTCTAAAACCAGCAACCTTACTAAATCCACACACTCCTAGCCAACCGTAAGCTCTTCAACACACTCCAAGATTAGAGTCAATCGAAGATGTATTGTTATAGCAGAATTGGTATTAAATTGCCTTAAGCAATTACTACTTATTACAAGTAAGAACAAATTTGATCTTAAAAAGATTTCTACATTCAACCAGCAAACATTGTATAGGTAGCTAAGATTTATTTCAATACTAATACTAATACTAATAATATAACCAAGAAGCACTGAGAGAGATAGTTGACAAGTTGAAGCAGGAAAAGTGAGTAATGCTTCTTGCTTGCTTATTCAATTCAATCCATGCCTTTCTCCACCATAGAATCTGCAAAATTAAATACAAACAAAAAATACATTAAAAAATGCAAAAATATATTGTCTGAGCCCAGGTTCGAACTGGGGACCTCTAGTGTGTGAGACTAGCGTGATAACCGACTACACCACCCAGACCTTGTTGTTACTGATCATTCAAATAATTTAATTAAACCAAAGGTATTTTATTTTTAACAGAAAAGAAAAAGAAATAGTAGTATTATTTGGGTAATGTTAATTACCTGGACCGCATCTAATTGAGCACTTGCGCTCACACCTTGCCGTGAGCCTTGCTGCATGTCACATACATATAAGTCTTAGCTCAAATCATTGAAGCTTTTTAATTTGATAAACATCATTGAGGTTTTTATGCATACAATATAACTACTACGCTATAAGTAAGAGTCAATAATGAAGCCTTAAATTAAAAAAAGAAGAAGAAGAAAATGAATTAAGAAAAGTAAAAGGATGATTGAGATTAGAAGAGTGACTAACAGTCCCTTTGAACGCAACCAGTTTGGCAACCATCAAGGCAATCAGAAGCATCAGGAACAACGTTATCCATTTGAGAAAATATCACAAATAAAACCATCATAGCAACCACAGTCTTCTTCATCATCATCTTCACAAACTTTGCTTTCTCTTTCTCTTTGATCGTTAGGTAGATATTTATTGATTGTACTTAAAGAAATGACCATAATAATCTTGAGAAACTACGGAAATGCCAAAGTCATAAATGCACACCTATCCAAAATAGAAGCATCATGCATGTGCAAGCAAGTGTATGCTTGCCTAATTGCCTAGTACATTGCCATCCATCTTATCCTAAGCCGCCTATATTGAACCATTTTATTTTACTTCTTTAATTTGGGTCTAATATTCATTAAGTAAGGATCTCATTGGTCTAAATTTCTTTTTTACTATTATGTACTAGTTGATATATAAATTTTTTTAGGGGTTATAAATTCATTTTTAAGATGAAAAAATAAAGTATCTGAGATTTAAACCACAAATGTTTTATATATTACACAACGTTTATATTTATTGCGCGAGTATATTGGTTGCTCTCTTGAAATATTTTAGACACATTAATTAGTGTTTTTCATTGTTCTCTCCAAAATATATATTTTTTATTCACACGGCGCTTTGTTCGAAAGATGGACTCTAAATTTATTTCAAGCGCAACAATTTTGTAAGATCCATAATTTTTTTTTTTAAAACCTATCTTTCAACAGTTTTCAAAATACGATAACATAGATTCTAGTTGTTTTAAGATAGCATCAATGCACATACACTTAGATCACAATTTTTTGCTAACCATAATAATAGCAAGCAAAATATCATACCGAAAATCCATACCATGCAAAAACTTAACTTTCTACTGCATTAATCAAACTCTTCACCCCACTTTCTGTTTTTGCATCATTATCACAACATTCATATAATTTCAACTGAGCCAATCTTCTTTGAGGACATTGAAATCTAATGATTTTAACACTCTTGATTCGACTCTCCCAGTCTTATTTTCTTCTGCATTTTAGGTTTTACTTCTCAATTTTGTGTGGCAAATGAAATATAGGGGGTGTGAAAATGAAACCACTGGGGTGTGAAAAGGAAATTCTTCTAAGTTGCAAAAAGAAACGGTGAAGGGCTGCTGGGCCGATAAATGTTTGAGCCCGCATAGTGCTCTTTACGATACACACCACATATAAAATAGCCCTTGTTATATACACCCCCTGTACAAGAAAAATTCCTTAGACCCCCTACAGGGCTCAAGAAATTATCTGGTTCAATAATAGTTCAAACACAATTCAATCGGTTGATCCTTGACCCATAGATCAGCCGGTTCAACCTCCAATCCTATTTTAAAAACATTGGTATTTAAAAGCTCTAGAATTTGTGAAAACATTTTCTAAAATATGTGTCAATTTTACTCATTTCATCCTTAATCATCAGTCCCATTTGATGAAAATTTGTGTCCGTAAATTTAAGTTTTTATGCAATTTACTAAGTGTATTATTCTTTTTTTCCCTTTCAAACATATAATCACTTTTATTAAATGCATGTAAAAAAAGTATGAGATGCTACTAAAAAAGAGGGGGAGGGGGGCTATTGAAGTGAACAATTCAATGCAATTTTTGAAATAATGAAAAGATCAAAAAAATTATTTCATCTCTTATTCCTTAAAGTTAACCCGAACGTAAAATGTTGTCATAGATTTAACCTAACATCAATGATTAATTTTACTGTATTACCCCTATTTAATTAATTCTATTTAATTTAATCAAAATGTTATTTTCAAATACTTCTGAAATATCTTATCTCTTATTCCTTAAAGTTAATCCGAACGCAAAATGTTGCCCTAGATTTAGCCTAACTTCAATGATTAATTTAACTGTATTACTCCTATTTAATTAACCCTATTTAATTTAATCAAAATGTTATTTTCAAATACTTCTGGAATCTCTCATCTCTTATTCCTTAAAGTTAACCCGAACGCAAAATGTTGCCCTAGATTTAACCTAACTTGAATGATTAATTTTACTGTATTACCCCTATTTAATTAATCCTATTTAATTTAATCAAAATGTTATTTTCAAATACTTATGAAATCTCTTATCTTTTATTCCTTAAAGTTAACCCGAACGCAAAATGTTGCCCTAGATTTAACCTAACTTCAATGATTTATTTTACTGTATTACCCCTATTTAATTAACCCTATTTAATTTAATCAAAATGTTATTTTCAAATACTTCTGAAATCTCTTATTCCTTAAAGTTAACCCGAACGCAAAATGTTGTCCTAAATTTAACCTAACTTCAATGATTAATTTTACTGTATTACCCCTATTTAATTAACCCTATTTGATTTAATCAAAATGTTATTTTCAAATATTTCTGAAATCTCTTATCTCTTATTCCTTAATGTTAACCTGAACGCAAAATGTTGCCCTATATTTATCCTAACTTCAATGATGAATTTTACTGTATTACCCCTATTTTTTTTATGGTACAAATTAACCCTATTTAATTTAATCAAAATGTTATTTTCAAATACTTCTGAAATCAAAAACAACAGATCACTCCTAAATCCAATCCAATCCTATTTTCGCTCCTATTTTTTTGAAATAAGAGATCGCTCCTATTTTGTTAACA
>Ga0315913_1011140_pt1 | contig 10212 bp, 12 predicted proteins | sample MpolsnodulesMG_FD_207736 | JGI IMG/M metagenome (GOLD analysis project Ga0315913, IMG submission 207736) | Medicago polymorpha root nodule microbial communities from Los Angeles, California, United States - small nodules | ecosystem: Host-associated > Plants > Roots > Nodule | place: USA...
ATATTTATATATATATATATTTTAAATTTTTTTTTTAAAAATTAAAATATATATATATATATATATATATATATATATATATATAGTTCTGATTAATAAGCATTGTAAAATTATTTCTCTCGTAGTTTCTCAAAAGAAGAAGAAATGAAGGCACGTGTGAAAGAAGGAGAAAGCAAAACACATTGCTATTATCTAGGCTTAAGACAAAGCAATTAACTACTCACAACCAATGATTTTGTAACTGAAATTCAAAACAAAAAACCGATGTTTCCTCTAAGCCTTTACCGTGCACATGTATTAGTTCACCACACGTTAGTGTTGCTGATGAAATTTCGGAAACACCTTACTAAGCATTATCAATTCTTCCATACCCTCACTTTTAACTTTCATGTTTCACATCATTTTTTATCTTTAACTTTTCTCTCTTTCATATGGAATTACTTAAATTAATTAATATGTCTTTAACTCTCAAACTTCTTTCTATTACCTTCCTTTCCATCATCAGCATAGTTTGTGCTCAAAAAACCCCACAAACAGTCACTTACGATGGTCGCTCACTCCTTATCGATGGAAAAAGAGAACTTTTCTTCTCCGGTTCCGTCCATTATCCACGAAGCACCCCCGATGTATGTTACTTCTTTCTCAAGTAACATTATATTTATCTGTCTTGTAAATGTGATGATATTAAATGATGATTGTTAATGATAAAATGGATATTTGTGTGTGTATTTGTTTTCAGATGTGGCCAGATATTCTTGATAAGGCAAGACGTGGAGGACTAAACTTGATCCAAACTTATGTGTTTTGGAATGGTCATGAACCTGAGAAAGGCAAGGTACGTAAAAAAATTCTTAAACCAGATTTATTGGAGGTATATTCAGATTAATTAATGTCCTAGTTTGTGACATGGTAATTTGTTCCACTATATATATGCAGGTGAATTTCGAGGGCCGGTATGATTTGGTAAAATTCCTTAAGCTTGTACAAGAGAAAGACATGTATGTTACCCTTAGAATTGGTCCTTTCATCCAAGCTGAATGGAATCACGGGTATGTGTATATATATATTGATTCTGCAAAATTATTTATATGCTTAGTATTGATTTAATACATCAAGATTTGATTGCTACAATGTTAATATAATAGAGGACTTCCATATTGGCTAAGAGAGGTCCCTGACATCATATTCCGTTCTAACAATGAACCATTTAAGGTAATCAACCATAACCTGTTCTCAAAATTAATTAGTGATTGATTAAGATTGATGAAATGCGGAATTAATACTTTATAATTTGCAGAAATACATGAAAGAATATGCATCAATTGTTATAAATAGAATGAAAGAAGAAAAACTATTTGCTCCTCAAGGAGGCCCTATCATCTTGGCTCAGGTTCTGATTTTAATATGTGATCCTTTTCTTTATTACAAAAATTATGGTTCGTGCAGCATTACATTACTTTATTTTTTGAAGAGGCAGCATTACATTACATTATATATAAAAAATCCTAACATTTGTCTTATGTATGCACTGCAGATTGAGAATGAGTACAACCACATCCAACTTGCTTATGAAGCTGATGGAGATAATTATGTTCAGTGGGCTGCAAAAATGGCAGCTTCACTATATAATGGAGTTCCATGGGTCATGTGCAAGCAGAAGGATGCTCCTGATCCAGTTGTAAGTTCATTAAATTATTTTGATTAAACAGCCATTTGAGTCCTTGAATATGTCGGGATGTGTCACTATAGTCCCTGAATATATCAAAAACACCTTCGAACCGCATGTGTATCTTACTAGTTGGTTTCGTCCTCAAATATGTCTTTTGTTAAATTGTTTGATCATCGAATGTGATTTTGGCTCATGAAATTACTAACAGAAGCCAGACTGAGTGATGTTTTTGAGGTTTCGTTATATTGAGAAACTATAATATATTCTGAAACTATAGTGACACCGCCTCCCGCATTTAGAGACTAAAGCCTGTATATAACTTCTGATCTGAATTCTATTTACTTTATTGGCAGATTAATGCATGCAATGGAAGGCACTGTGGTGATACCTTTACAGGTCCAAACAAACCATACAAACCTTTCTTATGGACTGAAAACTGGACTGCTCAGTAAGTATAATTCTTTAGCCTTGCCAATCACTGATAGTTTTAGGTAACATAGTAAACAAGTTCAAATGGGACAAGGCATAACACATGAGCTCTATTCTATATGTTGTGCATATTATGAACAAAACAAAATGTAACAAAGGTATAAAGTATAAACAGTAGTGTATTTTGATTCTATTAAAGAGGTAAAACCTGTATTTATGTTTGCATTACAAAAAGGAACGTAGTATATTTTTATATAAGCTATAAGCTGTTTTCATAAGTTATCCTGGAGAGCTTGCGAAAATAAGCTAAAAACAGCTTATGGATATGTCATAAGTAGTTTTTATAAGCTCTCTTAAACAATCTCACAAGTGTTAATACCACTTGATTGGCTCAAATAAGTCAATTCAAGCATGCCCTAAGTATGTTTATTGGTAATTTGCAATTACAGGTATAGAGTATTTGGAGATCCACCATCTCAAAGATCTGCAGAAGACATTGCCTTCTCAGTTGCTCGCTTCTTCTCTAAGCATGGATCTTTAGTCAACTACTATATGGTAAATAGCCTTATCTTTGTCAAGACCTTCTTTAAATGAAACTGATCATAGGCATAGTGTGTCTCAACTCAATTTGAAACTCTTGTAGTATCACGGTGGAACAAATTTTGATAGAACAACCTCTGCCTTTACAACAACACGTTACTACGACGAAGCTCCTCTTGATGAGTTTGGCCTACAAAGAGAACCAAAATATAGTCACCTAAGGGATGTGCACAAGGCTGTGAACCTATGTAAGAAGCCTCTACTCAATGGTGACCCTACCACACAAAAAATTAGCCAGTATCATGAGGTAAGCATCTCAGGTAGCCTTCTCAAAAAATTATAGCAGTGTTGTCAATCGCAGATCGTACAAAATATTGGTTTGATCGAATTCAGTATAGTGTAGTAATAACTTCTATTTGACCATACTTTGTACTAAATAGCGAGTTGTAGAACAATAGCAATTAGTTCAAATTCTGCTATTTTATAGTACTATAGTGCCGCTATAACTACTATTTGACAACAAAGCATTATACGGAAGAAATGTATGTCACGGACAAATTAAGCTAATCTAAAATTTACAAACTATGCAGGTGATAGTCTATGAAAAGAAAGGAAGTAATTTATGTGCTGCTTTCATCACTAACAACCACACCCAAACACCAAAAACAATAAGTTTCAGAGGTTCAGACTATTATTTGCCACCACGTTCCATCAGCATTCTTCCTGATTGCAAGACTGTGGTCTTCAACACTCAAAATGTAAAATGGTTATCCCTTAAGTTATTACAAGTAACTTTGTTATCTTTGAGTAGTCTTTAGCCTTCAGTTCTTGTAGCTAACTACTTTTAATAATCAGATTGCTTCACAACACAATTCAAGAAGCTTAGAGAAATCAAAGACTGCAAACAATTTCAAGTGGGAGGTGTTCTCTGAGCCTATACCAAAGGAATTGTCATCCAAACAAAAACTTCCTGCAGAACTTTACAGCTTGCTTAAGGACAAAACTGATTATGGATGGTACACCACAAGGTGAGTTCATCTTCAGTCCACATTCCCAAGCATCGAGTTATTTTGAGGCCTTTTGCGAGTGTTTATGTAATAAAATAAACTCAAATAAACTCTTCAAAACGCGTCTTTTATTGTGCAGTTTCTAATTCTAAATGAGAATTGGTGAAACTGAACTTCTTTCTTTTTTAATGCAGTGTGGAGTTGGGTCCAGAAGACATACCAAAGAAGAGTGATGTATCACCCGTTCTTCGTATTCTGAGTCTTGGACATTCATTGCAGGCCTTTGTAAACGGAGAATACATCGGTAAGCATACAACATAGAAATTTGATTTGTAAAAGGAAAATGCTCAATCCAATGTACTTAAATTGATGTCTTACTAATCAAGTAATTATAATAATTTTCTTCATGTTTTTAAGGATCCAAACATGGTAGCCATGAAGAGAAAGGTTTTGAATTCCAGAAACCTGTAAGCTTCAAGGTTGGAGTTAACCACATAGCTATCTTGGCTAATTTAGTAGGACTACCTGTAAGAGGCCTAACTTTTTTCATTCTTTTTAATTCAAATTTGTTTCACTTTGGCTTAGTTCTTTATGTTTCAAAGGAGAACAATAACATTTTTGTATCCCTTTTATTACACAGGATAGTGGAGCATACATGGAACACAGATATGCTGGACCTAAGACTATAACCATCCTAGGTTTGAATTCTGGAAAACTTGACCTCACTTCTAACGGTTGGGGTCATCAGGTATTTTAATCTGTCTTTAAAAACATATTTTAATTAAAGATCCAAACTATGATTGAATTGGTAGGATTGTATTGTTAATTGAATTGATGACAATTTGTAGGTTGGTCTTGAAGGTGAGAAGGATAGTGTTTTCACTGAGAAGGGATCGAAGAAAGTAGAATGGAAAGATGGCAAGGGAAAAGGATCAGCTCTCTCCTGGTACAAGGTATTGGCCATTTAGATTAAAACATATCTTTCGTCCTATAAAATTACGAATTTATAAGTTTAGTCCCTAGAAGAAGAAAAAATCATTTTTAATCCTTTGGCAATACATGTCTAAGTTTACCTCTTGTATGATTTGACAAAATTTATGTAAAGGCTAAATTCAAAAAGTCACGAAGTTTATAGGAACTAAAAATATATATAACTCTAGTTTTTATTTATAACAAGATTCAATCAAACACCTTTGAATTCTTTATGATTCAATATATTCATTTTGCAGACAAATTTTGATACACCAGAAGGAACAAACCCAGTTGCCATCGGAATGGAAGGTATGGCAAAAGGAATGATCTGGGTCAATGGCGAAAGCATTGGTCGTCACTGGATGAGCTACCTCTCTCCTCTTGGAAAGCCTACTCAATCAGAGTAAGAAAATCTGAATCAATTACCAATTTAGTGACTGAATTTTTTATCCACTCGAATCTTGTTAAGAGTCGCACATTAGATCATATTTGACATGAAAATGTATTTATAAGTGGTGGACAGTCATCGCCTTATAAATCAGTTTTGTATGAGTTAAGTTAGATGGTATAACAGTTTGTCCAATATCTGTTGGAGCATCCATAACGGGTCACTGCTATTGGATCACTCGCGTTCACGCGCTCTAGATGTCCAGTCTGCTGGCCTTGAAATCAAATGAAAAACTAACTATGGTTGCTTTCATTATTTCTTTCTTTTCTGTACATTTTAAGATTTTTTCTTGTATCAGGTACCACATTCCAAGAGCTTTCCTTAAACCAAAAGACAACTTGCTTGTAATATTCGAAGAAGAGGTAGTAAATACAGACAAGATTGCTATACTAATTGTCAACAGAGATACAGTATGTAGTCTCATCACAGAGAATCACCCTCCCAATATTAGGTCATTTGCAAGTAAGAGCCAAAAACTCGAACCTGTGGGGGAGAATCTGACTCCAGAAGCTTTTATCACGTGTCCGGACCAGAAAAAAATTACGGCTGTTGAGTTTGCAAGCTTTGGTGATCCTTCGGGTTTCTGTGGAGGCTTTACTATGGGAAAATGTAATGCACCTTCCTCCAAGAAGATTGTTGAGCAGGTAGAGCTCTCGTTTCTCTGAAAACTAACTAACTTTGGTCATGTTTGGATTAACGGCTTCATTAAGCGCTTATAGTACTATAAGTGTTTGCTATTTCTATAATAAAACATAAAATAAGTCAAGTTATTTTTGGTAAAAGCGATATTTTTTTTTACAAGCTATCTTGAAGTGCTTATGGAAATCATTTGAAAACAGTTTATGGACATGTCATAAGTTATTTCCATAAGTTCTCTCAAACAGTCTTATATGTGCTTATCTCAGTAGATAAGCTCAAATAAGTCGGTCTAAACAAACTCTTTCTCTCTTTTATTTTTATCAGTTTCTGTTTTATATGCTGTGACAAATATGAAGGTGGTAAATAACATGTTCTGTGTGACTGAAATTTGAGCAGCTATGCTTAGGAAAAGAAACTTGTTCGGTTCCAATGGTCAAAGCAACTTTCACTGGTGGCAATGATGGTTGTCCAGATGTTATGAAGACGCTTGCAATCCAAGTGAAGTGTGGATGAGTAGAGCTAGTGATTTGGTTGGTGAAGTTGATGGAGTCCATGAGCTCAATTTTTTGTTAGTTTTTATTTTTTTTTTGTAGCAAACAATACCTGGGAAGATTCATGTTTGTATTTGACAGACAAACATTTTGTCAGCTCATTTAGTATTTACATCTAAAACACAAATAAAGTATTTATAAGAATTCAATTTTGTTTCATTTTCACTGCCTTGTCCTTGTTGGAGTATAGTCCCTTTAAATTCCTAATAACTCAAACAATTTTAAGTAAACGGTGCATTGGTGATGAATCACATGTTTCATGGCTTCAAGTTGAACCTTCAATTTTAAGTAATAGTACTTTGAAAACTTGAATTGTGCTTCGGTGGTACCAGTACTATTACTTACTTACAACACCATATGAAACAGCAGAAAAGATTGAAAATTTGCATTTTATCTTGAAACTGCATTTTTCTGATGGATAAAATTACAAACAATACCAAAACTTTCTTTCAAAAAATACATATTACATGAGTAACAAGTAACTGATTTGATTTAGCAGAAGCATTGAACTGTGAAACAAATCACCTCACTAATTCAAATGAGCACAATAATAGATCTTCAATTGTAAATAGAAAACTACAAAACTTCCAATTATCATATGGTTGAAACTAACATTGAGAAATTGCGACATGTTAATCTCGTTCGGTAACTGCTAAACAAATCACCTCATCACTGATTCAATTGAGCACAATAATAGATCTTCAATTGTAAATAGAAAACTACAAAACTTCTCGTTATCATATTAATCAGCTCAAATGATATTCAAACCTAAGCACCAATATAGAGAAAAAACTTGAACAATAAACTATGCATGTATATAGAAAAGAAAAAGGACATCCAACTCATTACATCTGTGAACACATTCAGAATATCAATGGAAAAACAAATCATTTCCTTTGCATAGAACAATGAGTTCAAATGACCTAAATAATACAATGAAAGACCAATTGGTTTCATTCATGTGAAACATCCTCTGTTGGAAGCTCATTCAAATCAAAGTTCATAGCAGCTCCTTTTGGCTTCAATTCATTAGAACTCTCTTCCATCCCAGTTTCATCACCTTCCTTATTTTTCTTCTTTTCTTCACCTTGGCTGCATTGCCAGACCTTGTTGTCTTTAATCTTGAATATCAGTCTCAAACTCTTTTCACTGTTATTATTATTATTGTCCTTCACCTTGGTCGCCAGTGTTTCATCAAGGTCACCAACTTGTTTCTCGATCTTGTCATTATCCACATTGCTTGAAACTTTGAGCTTTTTATGTATGTGACCATGATCACCACCACCACCAGCTGTGGCGCAAGACATATCGAAGAGTGTATGTGCTCCATTAAGATGTTCATGATCAATGATATTTCTCCTCCTGATAGAACGTTTATAGGTTTTATAGGACTTTGGTGGGGAATACTTGGTTAAGTCAATCGCTGGTGGTGCAATACCAACTTAAAATTGAAATTGTTCCAAGGATGTGGTTGGCGGTTGAATACTCTTGGAACACTTTTCACGGTGCAATATCATATGTCCGGAGAAATCCTTGTTGGATGAAAAAACCTTGTTGCAAACAGGACAACTATGTTTCTGTTTCTCATCGTCGTCCTTATTGCCAGAGTTGAACGTTTTTCCGCACAACTCACACTCATACATTCTTGGACCTTGAGATTTCTCACTATCATAGAATGAATGAAATGAAGAACATGGATTATAAAAGGAACAAGAAGGAGTACCTTTCTTCCTCATGATTGCAGCAGGGTTTATGAAATATGAAAGGCAAATTGATGAGTTAGCGATGCTTATTAATAGGATTTCTGTAAGTTTGACAGAGTCTTCCATTATTTTAAAGAAGAGTACACTCTAAAGTCTCAAGTCAACGTCATCATATCAATCTAATAGTTTCATCTATATCTTCCTTCAAAAAATATAAAATAAATAGTTCCATATATCTATTTCATATCAACCGCGAAAGATGCATTCAATTATAGACGAGAAGATACATCTGAGTTTGGTCATATTGCTGCAACTTCTCGTTCAATTTTTCAACTTTGGAGTAGAGTTTGTTGGACGACAAGCCAATGTGGTAGCTCATACTCTCGCTGAAAAAGACCATATTATTAGCACATATTATTATGTTAGTCTCGCAGTTTATTATGCTAATACCCAATTGTATTGAAACTTTGATTATAAATGAAATGTTATAAGCATATTTTTTTAAAATATATAAAAAAAAATAGTAAGGGTTTTTTACAGGGTAAAGTAAGGTTTTTTTAAGTAATGTGTCATTTTCACATTTATTTTCAATATTTTTTATTTTTTTTATTTTAGTTTTTTAAAATGGATAGTTTGATTTGTCATTTTGAATCAACCAATTCACTAATTTATCTAGGTGTTATAGGCTCTTTTTACCGAGCATTTCAGCACTTTTTGTCAAATTTATAGACCACAATGTTTGAGTGTGTTCAGTTTTATCATTTCATCTCAAACAAGTATTGGGTATCTTTAAGATCACAAACACAAACCTTAGATCTTGTAGGATTCAATTCATGAGACCTAATTTGATTGGCAGTATCAATATCGGTATGCTAGGCATCTTATTTGGATTCGAACTCAGGACCTTTGAAATGTGAATTTTTGTGGTGTTTGTCCCTATATGTTTACATAAACAAAAGTGTGGATTCAAATACATTACAGCCTATAACTTTCTTTAATGGTCAGGATAAGGGGGATAATTTGGCTCGTGTGAAAGATAGCCCTATATTTCGAACTAATAAGTCTTGTTTAGTCATTATTGTAGATACTAATATTTTTTATATAGTTAATTAAGCTTTTGATTTAGATTGTAGATACTAATATAGTAAAACGATCTGTCAAAAAAATAAACTAATATAGTAAAACGAATTAATGATATCTCTTTTTTCCTCTTCAAAAAAAAAATGATATCTCTTTTTTAAGGACAAAGTGACAAATAGTTGGTGACTCCATCTCTGACCTTATAATTTTTTTTCATTCATTGGAAAAACAAAATAATAGAGAAAAAAGCAATAAAATCATTTATAGAAAGAGCCAATGACATTAAAAAATAAAATGTCTAGCAGAAATAATTATAGAAGGAAAAAAACATCAAATATCTGTAGTATTCTCATTCATTCATCAATGCACAATTTAAATTGGATATAACAATTCAAACAGTAAGAGTGTTCATGGATCCTTTGCCAAATCCCTGCCAAAAATGAAGTAAAAGAAATGACAATAAATGTAAGGAACTGAAAATTTGCAGGTTAAATGCAAACTTTTGACTGCAATAAGATATGCATGTTACACAGGAGCATCTATACATGTACATAATTTAGGCAAGAGGCCCTGCATACATTGATCCGAAACTCGTAAGTTACAGCGAACAAAAATGGACTACTTTAGTCAGCTCCGCATTCGTTTTCTTTGGCTGCCTTCTTCATAGGTGCCCTGCATACAAAGAGGAAAACAAAAGAATAAACATTTGCTCTGCTTGAAGATCATCAGCACATGCAATAGTCCACTTGAAATAATAACATCATGTGAAGTTGGCAGCCATTAAATAGGCACATATATTTGCAGTTTTTACCACGCCTAGTGTTGCAAGCTATTTTAAACCATGATATCCTCATTTGCAAGACATGACATAGAAGAAGACAGAAAAAACAGGACATTGCATTTGGATTTCAGCCAAAATGTGTGATTTACGATATAATGGATTGATTCTCACTTGAAGAGAAGTCACCAAAAGAACAATAAGGCTGCCGAATTCTGAACATCTCCCCCAAAAACACGTTTTACCAATAGGAAAAGAAAAAACATAAAGTTGTGAAGAAATCTAGTCAACCAGTATTGTTCTCCCCCAAAAACATAAGTTGGTCAATGAGTTAAAGACATCAAGTGGAACAAAAAAAAAAACAATGCATAGAAAAGTAATAATATGAGAAACACA
>Ga0315913_1011141_pt1 | contig 10212 bp, 4 predicted proteins | sample MpolsnodulesMG_FD_207736 | JGI IMG/M metagenome (GOLD analysis project Ga0315913, IMG submission 207736) | Medicago polymorpha root nodule microbial communities from Los Angeles, California, United States - small nodules | ecosystem: Host-associated > Plants > Roots > Nodule | place: USA...
TTAATTTTATCAAAAAAAATCTTGGTAATTGTGGTTCGATTCTTTTATTTTTTTGTTAAATTAAAAATATTTAAAATTTCGATAATTGCTTATGTAATGTCACATCCAAACACTTGAATTTATGTAAGTACTTTTTAGTGTACATATCCAAACATAAATAGCTTATCAAGTATAAGAGCTTATGATGTAAGCTCTAATGTTATAAGCCTAATGCTATAAGCATCTATATAAGCTGTTTATCCAAACGGGGCTTAAATATCAAAGACTTATGATTAATTAACTAAATTTAATATAAATAAGATTATTGGTATAGTCAATATAATGTGCGGGTATGGGGCGGGGTAGGCACTAAAGTGCCCGTACTCGCACCCATATCTGTTCAAATTTGCGGGCAATTACCCGTGCCCAAGCCCATACCCAACAATGCGGGTATTTACCCGCCCATCATGGATATTTTTTGCGGGTGCCCATTGAACTTGGGTAGAATTGTCATCCCTACCTACAATTCATCAAAAATTCCAATATTACCCTTTTTATCATTTAATGTTTTACCCTTTTTTTTTCACCCTTACATCAATATTTCCGAATCTAGATGAGTTCACCCCCACATGACAATCATGGATGTATTTCCCAAAAACCTTTTTTAATCATTTCAAGTATGTAACTTTGTTTACCGGAAAGTGGTGAAACACCATTCCAAAAATTCGTTAATCCTTCTTTTTATAATCATTCATGCGATCATCACAAGGGTGTACAACGTAAGAGAAATCCAATTTTGCAGCTTTGGACTTCATTATTCTGAAAAGTATTTGATTAATAAAGTCTTCATCACAAACAAACAAAAAGTTGTATTTCCTCTTTTATGTTTTTACAAATTGAAGTTGTGATTTCTTGAAATGATGTAAATTTTCATCCCAAATAATGCAACAATAAAAAGAAGTGTTGAAAAAGTGTCGTTATACTCATTGCTCATCGTAACCATTGTTCTTTGTCAAAAACAAAAAAAAAAACATTTACAATAAACTATTAAATCAAATAAAAGTAGGTCATCGTTATACTGACCATAACCATTGTTAACAGTAACAATTGAATCCAAAACGGGATGGTGAAAATAATGATTAAGTTTTCCAGAAATACATATAAACCGGAAATGATGGTTTAAGTTTACTGAAACCCCAATCAGAAAGCTGATGATTCTGGATAGGAAGGCGTTGAACACGATTTCATGCTTTGCCCTACTTCGAAAACTTAGAATGTTTCCGGGTAGTTTTCCACTGCAAAGTGAACTGGCAACTTTGGTAGTGAGAAATTTTTTTGTTTGAACTTTATTTATATTGAAGGGTAAAGTAGGCAATTCAATTAAAATGTAGGGGTACATGGTAAAATTTCCAAATATGAGTTTTTATGTTTGTATGATAAAAATTTGGGTTTGTCTATGTGTTTGATGGATTTTTTATAAGTTTTTTTTTTATAAACAAGGATAACAATGTTGACATTTATAACATAAAAGATTAAATTGAAAAGAAAAAAAAAATATATATATATATATATATAATGAAAGTATTATTTGATTATAACATAAAACATCAAATTAAAAAGAAATAAAAAAAAGATAAATGATGAAAGTGTTGCATGGAAAAATAGAACGAATTGTGTAGTTTGCCTGTTTTTTTTTTTTTTGACATTACATTATTAGAACTATACGATTGGCCTCTTAATTTTTTTTCCCATCGGTTTTTTCCTTTCAATTTTTTTCCCATCGGTTTTCCTGATTTTTAAATATTATTACTAGTACGAATATATGTGGCCAAGCTCTAGTTTTCTTTCCGTGATTAGACAAAAATAGAATTACGTATGTGAGTTCGCAAAACAAAATGAATTCACATTTCTAGCAGGTAGTTTATTAGTGATCATTACATTGAGATCGAATCATCTACGTTTTTATTTTAATTTTAATTTAAAAACACGAAGTATCAATCTACTAACAATATATAAAAGTTGAAGTACATTAAAATTTCATAATCGTCCTCTTTAAAACTCAGGATCTTCTTGATTTTATGTGTATAGTGGTCATTTTACAAAATTTAATTTAATTGTTTTAAATCTAGTAACAATATATAAAAGTTGAAGTACAGCAAAATTTCATAATCGTCCTTTTAAAACTCATGATCTTCTTATTTTATGTGTATAATGGTCATTTTGTTGAAATTTGGGGTCTAACTCATCCTTACAAAACCGGCTTGTAAGGTGAGGATTGTCTCCTTTTTATAAACTCTTCTCAAGAGTCTTATCTATCCGATGTGGGACTCGGGTTTTTTCCAATACACCCCCTCACGCCCAACACTCTTTGGGCTTGGTGCATGAATAGGTTTAGGAGGCCCTTGAATTCGACAAGCTCTGATACCATGTTGAAATTTGGGGCGTAAGGATGAGTTAGACCCCAAATTTCAACATACAAAATTTAATTTAATTGTTTTTAAAAAAAAATTAATTATGGATAATTGACATCACAACTGTAACAAATTTCTACGGATAAATATGAAATTAATAAATTTGTTAAAAAAAGTCACGGATAATGATCATCACGAGTCTAACAAATTTTCCCGGATACCTATAAAATCAATTTATTTGTTTTTTAAAAAATGATATAAAAACAAATATTCTTAACTTTTTGGATGCGAAAACTAATAAGTCTTCGAAATATTTTTATTTGTTTTTTTAATCTACTTTTTCCACCATATTTGTTTTTTGGATGCAAAACTAATAAGTCTACGAAATATTCTTAATTTTTTGGATGCAAAATTAATAAGTCTTCGAAATATTCTTGATTTAAAATTTTATTTGTTTTTTTAATCTGCTTTTCTTTGGTGGTGTTCAGGGTTCGAACCCTGGACCTTGATGTATTATGCATTGCCCTTACCAACTGAGCTAAGTTTACGGGGATAATTTTTTAATCTTTTTTTTTGTGGTGGCCGGAGTTTGATTTGCATTGCCCCTACTAGTTGAGCTAAGTTCACTAACAATACATAAGAAAATTCTTTCAAAAAAAAAAATATATATATATAAAAATTGAAATCCAATTTTTTTTTCATAATTGTCCTTTTTAAAATCCAATATATTATCATGATAATCACAGATGACTATCTTTTCAATTCAAGATAAAAGATTTCATAATTGTCCTTTTTAAAAAGCCAATATATTATCATGATAATTACTGATGACTATCTTTTCAATTCAACATAACAAATTTAAATATTTACTTTTACTATTAATCTACTACTTCTACTATAATAAGAAAATAAGAAAATCTTACTCCAGTAAATTTCATAATTATCCTCGATTAAACCCATAATCTTCTTAATTGTATGAGTTCAATTGTCATTTTACAAAATAAAAATTTAATTTATTCATCTTTAAAAAATTATTATATATATCTTTGTTTATCTTCCTAGCCAAACTTATTCCCTATGTGTTGTCATTTTTCAGATTTATTACTTTCAAGCTTAACTAATTTTCTATAACGTCATTTTGTATATTTATCACTTCGGAGCCTCTATATCGTCATTTTGTAGATTTAGCACTTCCAAGCATAACTAATTCATTTGGTTTATCACTTCCAAACCTAACATTAATCATCTCAATCTTGCAAATAAAAAATGTCAATTTGTTTCATCTTTCTTCTCCTTATGATCTGATTCCCTTTTTTTTTGGTTTATCATTACGAAGCCTACAACTAATTTCCTATATTTTGCAAATATAAAAGTCAATTTGTTTCTTCTTTCTTCTCATTTGTTAAATAAATTGCACAAAAAATCCTTGGTCAGACTTCTAATATCACTAATTTAGTGGGTTTCATGGTCAATTTTCTATTAATTAATTAGAAAAAACAGTGTATTATAGAATAAATATAGGAAAAAATTCTTTATATTACTCTTTTATGCCATAAGTATAGGAAAATAGTTTATCCTGATCTCTTTTAATCTACCTAATTTGCATATAAAAAAATTAATAGAAACGATACATTAATTTCTTCAAAAAAGAAACAATACATTAATGTTAATATTTTTAAAATAATAATTCGTTTTCAAAATTCAATCATATCAACTTTCTCATATTGGTGTACATAAAATTTGATTTTGGAGATATAAGCACATAAATTCTACAATGAGTGCGGTGTTAATATTTAATGGTATTTTGGAGAAAAAACACAATGATGTTGATATTTTGAAAATGGTCACGAGTTTTCCAAATTTTATCATATCGATTATCATATATCGTTAAATAAAAAATTTCCTCTGCATATATAAGCTTATAAAATCCTCAACGAGTGCGGTGCAAATATTTATTAGTGTTTTAAATATAAAATAAAAAGTTTTTTAATAGAAACACTTCATTAATATTGATATTTTAAAAATAGTCATGGGTTTTCAAAATTTTATCATTTTGAAAATAGTCACGAGTTTTCAAAATTTTATTGTATCGATTTTCTCATATATGTACAAAAAAAATTATTTAAGCATATATAAGCACATAAAATCTGCAACAGGTGCGGTTAAACATTGAACGGTGTTTTGCATGTAAAATAAAAAGTTATTCACTAGAAACACAATATTAATGTTTATATTTTGACAATATTAATGAGTTTCCACGATTTTATCATATCAACTTTCTCATATATTTAGATAAAAATTTGTTTCTTCACATAAAATACATAAAATCTGCAACGGGTGCGGTGCAAACATTGAACGATGTTTTGCATATAAAATAAAAGTTATTTAATAAAAACACTACATTGATGTTGATATTTTGAAAATAGTTTTCAAAATTTTATCATATCACTTTTTTCATATATGTGCATAAAAAATTATTTATGCATATACAAGCACATAAAATCTGCAACAGGTGCGGTGCAAACATTAAACTGTATTGCATGTAAAATAAAAATTTATTCAATACAAACACCGTTATATTTTGATAATATTAATGAGTTTCCACAATTTTTTCATATCAACTTTCTCATATATTTACGTAAAAATTTATTTATGCAGATAAAACACATAAAATCTACAACGGACGCGATGCAAACATTGAACGATGTTTTGCATATAAAATAAAAAGTTGTTTAATAGAAATATTACATTAATTTTGATATTTTGAAAATAATCATGAGTTTTAAAAAAATTAGTTTGTTAACTTTCTCAAATATGTATATAAAAATTTGTTTTTGTGTACATTAGAAAATAAAATCCATAACATACGCAATTCAAATTATTAACATATTTTACTATATATAAGAAAAAAAATATTCAATAAAAACATTATATTAATGTTGATAATTTTCATTTAATATTTTTAAACATTTCATAATATTAACAATGTAATTTTAATTTATATAATTAACATAATGTCACGTGACACGTGTCTATTATTAGTTTTAATTAAATAAATTTTAAATTGTTCAATCTCAATCAAACAACTATTGACATGGTTAACACATAGTTCTCCCTTAAAAAAAATTGATTAACGCATAGTTTGATAACTATAGCAAATCCAAAAACATTTCATGTTCCTTGGCAATTAGTAACACGTATATTTTTTTTACACACATTTATTGTGAAGGGAGTCATGTTGTGCACACAAAATTATCAATCTTGATCTCCATCATGTGCAGAGTAACTAATAAGGTTTATCTCTTCATCATTTAAATGACCAACAAGAATACAATCTTTCAACTTTAGCCTCATCTGATGGGTTGTGTGCTCCATACACAACACCGAGACTCCATTGCTTGCCTACCAAAATAATCATGCAACCTATGTGAACATTCACATTTCCTCGACCCTATGTCTTCTCATTTCAAATTCTTCTAGTCCTTTAATACACACCATACCTTCATAACAACAACAACCACCAAGTTTTATCCTACTAAATCGAGTCGGTTACATAAATCAAACGATATCGTACCTTCACAACCCAATATAAAATATTGCTAACTTTGGTCAGGACCATGATCAAATTTATCCATAACTACCGTCAATCCTAGATTTGTTGCTTCCCAAAGAATCCAATTAATCAAATCCTCTTGAACACTATATTTCTTATATGTGAGAAAAGAATCCCACAGTAAAAACTTGTACCTGAAGCTCAACAATGTCTATTTTACAATCAATGAAAGGTTCAACCATAACTACAATATATGACATTTGACTAAACAAAAACTTTGAAAGGTTATATTAGGTTGAGTGTAGAAGATGTAATACGAGAAATGGACCGAAAGGAAGATAACTTACGATATCATTGAAACGTAACTTCTGATAGGTATACAAAGGGCATTTTAGGAAAATACGGGCGTAAACAGCAATTTAATTTTTTGACTTGTGAACCAACAAAGCCCAGGCAACAGTGAAAACGCAAAATCACTCATTTGTGTTCGTTAAATCCCTAACAATTCTCAACCTCGCTCGTATCTCTCCGACAGCCGCCGTAGCTCTCCGACAGCCGCCGTAGCCACCGCCGTGATTCATTCTCTCATTTCATCTTATCTGCGATATTTCGGAACAGGTGAGTAGCAAATTTCCCAGCCAACACTATTTTCATATTCTCAATTCCGCATTGCATCTCTTTCATTCAAAATATAGCTTGGTAATATCACAGTGCAAGTAAAATTGGGATGTGGGATTTTGTTAATAAAATGTGGAACCAAACAAATGCTTATTTCCCAAATACATACATACATACATACATACATAGTGATAGATGGAAGATGGGTTCTACAAGTTACGTTTGCTTGATTTTATAGTTGTTGGCTTCATGTGACTCCTTTGTTATAATTATAACTAAATTGAACTCTGATCCATCCATGTCTTAAAAATTAATAGAGAATTCTGACAAAATACAAATTGAAGCTTAAAAACCATTGCTTTATTGTAAAGGATATTGTAAGACAAATCATTCAAAAATTAAAAAATAAAAAATAAAAAATAAAAGAAAGGAAGATATGCGAGAGAAGCAGAGTGTATGTAGTTGTGGAGGTCAAAAATCAGAGGTGACCAACATACTTCAACAAGGAGATTGAATCTAGTCAAGGAAAAAAACATGTAAACGAGGAGAAAAAAAACACAGTGATCATAAGAAACAATTGATCCACAAGTTACGTTCAATCTTTACATACATATATATTGATAGATTGAACATGGATTCCACAAGCAGGCACATAAGAAACAATCAATCCACAAGTTACATAAATATACATATCAAGTTATGGTTTTGCTACTAGCTGCGAACGAACGTGAGTCTGTCTACCAGCATCAAGCAAACGTGATTTTATGGTTTCGGGGGAGGATGTTTGGTATCCAGTTATGAATGTGAGTCTTCCTTTCCTTTCAAAATCGATTCTAGCTAAAATCAATTTTGTGGAAAAAGTTTTCAGCTCTACCCCTCCTTTGTTTTCCTACTGTTGGCTGCTTATCTTCGAATCCAATCACAGATAAAAGACAATTATGTGATTATTTTGACATTATGAGAGGAAAAAAAGACAATTAAAAGGCTAGATCCTTTCACGGTTAGAAGCTTCACGTTCCTGACGACGCCTCTCCCTCTGTAAATTAGATTATGTAAAGAATCAGTCAAACAGACTAATTAACAAATCAGTTGCGTATAGTTGTAAAACTAGTCATCAGCAAGCAAGATGCCACACACATACTGAATTACTTGAGGCTTGCCCATTTCCATACATCTAACAGAACAATGCTTATCTTGCATAGGCCACATGGAGAATATATGTTACACATATTGCTACAAATTCAATCAATTTGCATTTTTCTTTTCTATTCTTTTTTTTTTTTTTTTTTGTGGAAAGGGATCTAGACAAATTCTCCTGAAAAACTACCAATTACTGGAACCAGCCAGGTTAAGGGAAGTATTATTTAGCACTATCCTTATAAGTTATTACTCTCTACAATGACCGAGCTGCATTTTTCAACTATCTTATCTTCATTGAATTTTACATATATATAGCATAAGATTACATGGCTTTGGTTCACAGTTCTGTAAACTGCAATATGATTCTCAAACAGTTAAGTTAAACGATCCTAATTAATAATGCATATTTCAAAATCAGATGGCAATTGAAGGAGAAAGCAAAGCTTATTTACTTTTCTTCAAGTGGTAGTAAAACATGCCACATACAAAGCATCCAATAATATATCACATAGAATTGGCCAATTCTGGATCAAAAAGCCATATTAACTATAAATGTTATAATATGATCAGGAAATGCATATATTCTCAATTCGACAGTCCTTAATAGTTAATTCCCTAACACCAACAACAAGAACCAAGTTTTATCCCACTAACTAGTGCCAGCTACATGGATCCAACGACGCCATAATGTTCTGTCATATATCATATCTCTATCTAACTCGCTAATATCTAGGTCTTTACTAATAGTTTTTCTACACAATTATCTGCCTCTAGCGATTTGGCTATACTCCATATGATCTACTCTCTTTCCTGTTTTTGGTAGAAAGATCTATTCTCTTTACTATAACAACAACAACAACAATAATAATGATGAACTTGGGGAAAAAAGAGAAATGTGAGTGAGTGACTGACCCTTCTTTCCCAGAAAGGAAGAAAGCAAACAAAATCATAGACTGGAGTGATGGTTGCACACAAAACTGCATTTAATGTTGTAAACAGCACAATTGCAGTCATGGGTCGGGTTTGATGCGGCATACTTAACTGTTTCTTATCTGAACCTGCAATCAATAAAACAAACAAACATTTGCATCAATCGTGTTGCGGAGTACAACAGGAGGGAGAGAGGGGAAGGAAAATCCAAACCTAGACTAGACAGATGACTTTCTCACTGATTCTGGCTGCCTGCTCGGAAGCCCCTACATTTTGTTTATTTATTTCAATTGAAGTTCTGAATTTTGTTGTTTTAGGCTTTTAATTGTTAAAAGATAAATTAAAGCGCTATTTTTTTCCTAAGAAAAATGTTTAAGAGTATCATTGGACATTGGGAAACTTGTTAAAGAAGGGAACTTTAGGTTTTTTGTTAGCATGTAGTTTTAACAGATTAGATAGAAGGGACAACAAATAAAATCTACAACAACATATAAAGAAGGCCAAATACTTCCCGGGTCCTTTAAGTTTCATGTTTGTTTCAGATAGATCCTTTAAGTTTCTAAGCCTTCAGATAAGTCCTTTAAGTTTCGAGTTTGTTTCGGATAGGTCTTTTAAGTTTATAAGGTTTCAGATAGGTCCTTTAACTTTCGAGTTTGTTTTGGATAGGTCCTTTAAGTTTTTAAGGTTTCAGATAGGTCCTTTAAGTTTAGAGTTTGTTTCAGATAGGTCCTTTCTATCAACCTCTGTTAAGCCAAAGTTAAAAGGACCTATCTGAAACCTTAGAAACTTAAAGGACCCAGGGAGGTATTTGGCCTATAAAAAATTGTACTCTTCATTCAAACTATTGTAACAATATCATTATAATAGAATTGTCCCCGTTAGCATAGCTGAGTTGGTAGGGGACAATGCAGTGCAATATGCAGGGTTGGATTCGAACTCTGGATCCCGGGTGAAATTCTAGCCACTAGCCAATTTGACCAAAAAATAATAATTTAACTACAACCGGAACAATATTAGTTAAACTTGTGGTATATTCTAGAATATTGAGAACATACCATAAATATACACGTAAACACGAATACAATAGTTCTAGTCTTGACGCTAGTGACGACAATTTCTTTCTTCCACAAGCATAATTAAGCAAAAATGATATAATTATTAGTTAAAGCAAACGAACATAGAATGAAAGAGATGCAATGCGGAATTGAGAATATGAAAATAGTGTTGGCTCGGAAATTTGCTACCCACCTGTTCCGAAATATCGCAGATAAGATGAAATGAGAGAATGAATCACGGCGGCGGCTACGGCGGATGTTGGAGAGATACGAGCGAGGTTGAGAATTGTTAGGGATTTTGCGTTTTCACTGTTGCCTGGGCTTTGTTGGTTCACAAGTCAAAAAATTAAATTTCTGTTTACGCCCGTATTTTTCTAAAATGCCCTTTGTATACCTATCAGAAGTTACATTTCAATGATATCGTAAGTTATCTTCCTTTCGGTCCATTTCTCGTATTACATCTTCTACACTCAACCTAATATAACCTTTCAAAGTTTTTGTTTAGTCAAATGTCATATATTGTAGT
>Ga0315913_1011146_pt1 | contig 10208 bp, 3 predicted proteins | sample MpolsnodulesMG_FD_207736 | JGI IMG/M metagenome (GOLD analysis project Ga0315913, IMG submission 207736) | Medicago polymorpha root nodule microbial communities from Los Angeles, California, United States - small nodules | ecosystem: Host-associated > Plants > Roots > Nodule | place: USA...
GATTGTTCAAGTCAAGCCAGCCGGCTCAGCAAGTCTTCAGGAAGTCTTCAGCCCACGCTGGATTGAGTGTTCAAGTCCAGCCAGCTCAGCAAGTCTTCAGTAAGTCTTCAGTCGACGCTGGATTGATTGTTCAAGTCAAGCCAGCCAGCTCATCTCATTTTAACTTGGTACCACGTGTCCTGTACGGACGATCATCGCGTCTAAACTCCACGCTCGGCCGTACTCAAAGCAGACAACCAATAGGAGGGTCTGGATCACAACTTAATGGGCCTAGAATGATCAGAGAAAGGCCCATTAAGCCAACACTCTGAGGTCTATAAAAGGGGGACATTTAGATGTGACGGAGGGGGATTTCCAAGCAGAAAAGAACAGAGTATCATTCATTTACTTCTTAAGAGTGCTCTTGTGACTCCATCCAGGACGTTTCATTGAGCAGCTCATCCATTGTAATTAACTTGTGTTTACATACGTGAACAATTTCTAACTTATATATTACCACCTAACCTGTTATGTTTTGATCCACCTAACCTTCAATAAAACTTGTATGGTAAAATATGGAAATGAAGAAAAAAATATTAGCATCATATAGAAAAAATCCCTGCACAATCCTGCCATTACTTTGGCGTGAAAGACACTGAGAGGAACCAATCACAATGGTTATATCAGGCTAAATGGTCAGAATATTAAACAATGGATTTGATGCTTCTTAAATGACTGTTACTTCTTGCATATTTTAATTTTGACTATTGACTTGACAAAGACATGGCACACTTTGCTTCTTACTCATTCTTATTGTGTATAAGTTTAAACGTGTTCGTAGAATATATCAACAGATCAGATTTCAAATTAAACAAGAGTAGCGAGTACAATTAGAAGGAAACAGATATAATTGATCTAACTAAAAATTCAATTTAACAATAAATTGATTCTGCAGAAGAGCAACTGATTTAAAAATTTTAGGTAGAGCTTTCCAATTACATTCAACTTCCAACCATTCTCCATGAGGAAAACCTGAAAAAAGTGGATGTGGTGTAGGAAATTTAGAATGATATTGTGAAGTTTAGTTATATTTTGTTCAAGAACTGAGGTTCAAACTCCATTCAGTTTAGGATCAGTTTGACTTTCATTCATTTTACACAGCTAAACTTTTTTTTTTTTAAATAAGGAAACTTGCCAAAGATATATATTGATAAAGAGAAACAAAGATACAAAAGAGAGAGGGGACAAACAACCTAACCCTCTAGAGAATTAACAAAATCTGAAATAGAGTAACTGATCCCACCAAACAAGAGAGGAGAGGATATGTAAGAAGTTATCCTATCTATTCCTTAATCGCCAAGGAACAGTGGATTTTGACTGGAAAGCTTGAGTAACCAACAGCTAAACTTGTTATGTTTAAGCATACTCTATGTAATTACTAATATATGATAGCTTAGTTTATATTTCCACCGGGTGTCGATGATTTACTGGGAAAATATGGCGATCGTATGGAGCATTTAACGAATTTTTTGACACAATGTGAAAAGAATCACGCTGAGCTTCACGAAAAACCAACGTATGTAGGCGATTTTGTTCAAGGGTCATCAAATCTTTTATGAGATAAAAATTGCTGGACCATTTTGTTGCTAGAACTAACCATGAATGCTTGAAATGTGATTCCAATTTGTTAGCAGTTTAACGATCAATGATTAGAAAAGGGATTAAGAACTCATCACTATTTTACCAAGCAATGCAACCTGTCACAAACTCGAATTTGTTCTTCACACATATTCTTTGTTTTGAAACGATGTGCATGTCCTAATGTGACTTAGCACTCACTTCCTATAATTTCCCCTTCATGTCTTATTCCTCAAAACAATATTTGATCTATCTCTCTTAAAAAATACGAATTTTGGCCAAAATAATTCAAAATTAATTTCAAGTTATCTAGTGTGAATAAACTCTGATTTGACTGGGTAAAAATTCCTGTTTTCGTTGTGTAAAAAAAGTGTTTCTTTTTCTTTTACAAAATGTATGATAGTGTTTTGTCGATATAAGTCTGACATATTTCTATAAAGAGGCAGGATCCGTTGACACCAGGTGTAAGTTATAAAACTTACACCAAATCTCAACCATTACACATAATATATCAAATGGCTCATAACACTCCATCTATAAATAAGTTTTGTCAATATAATAACCTAGCGTACATTTTGGGGGATTAGGCTTTGGTCTAGTTGTGATCTCATAGTGAACAGATTTCTTTTTTGGCACAACAAAAATTATTCTATAAAAAAAATAGTTGGTTCAATAGTTAGATGTAGAGATTGGGAGTTCTATCCTTATTCAAAACACAATATTAACGTATTAACATTTATCATTTAAAAAAATAAACTCCAGATTAAAATTGAACTCCATTAATGAAATAAGATCAAGGGACACCAAGTTGGTTCAATAGTTTTATGTATAGATTGAGAGTTCTATCCTTATTCATAGCACAATATTAACATATTAACATTTATCATTTTTTTTTAAAGTTTAAGCCATAATTAAATAAACTTTAATTTAATATACCATTTTTTTATGAGAATTAAAAGCCAAATCGACTATATTTATATTGACATAAAACTTATTTAACCTTGTTAGATTCTATCAATATTATTTTAAGGAGAATTCTTCCATGGAAAGAAATATTTTACCACACAATTTCATACAAGGAAAATAAAAAGGTATGCTTGTATTGAATCATACGATTGATTGATACAACAACACATATATAGGATGGCAGAGTACGAACATGTGATAAGGGACTTAGGCACCCTATCACATATGGACAAAGTTGGTTGGGAAGGAAAAATATCGTAGAATGGAGATTAATCACCACTAAACAGCAGTAAATACGGCTACTACCATTGATCTGCACTATTAATTCTCACCCTTTTTCTCTAAAGAAGATTTTTATAGAGAAAAGGTTCAATCTATATCCTTTATTTTTCTGTTATCAATTAGCAACAAGCATCCTTGGTCGTCATAATCTCCATACTAAAATTCATTTATGTTAGTTGATGACATCTCGTCATTACGTAATTTTTAATGTGATTTTCTAAAGAATATTGGAGTTCACAGCTATTTTGAGCATGATAAAGTGCGAAAAACAGGAAAACTTGAAGATCTGAAGCAAGACCAAAAACGTGTCACGATTTGTCAAAAACGTGACACGATTTCACAAGCCAAAATACATGCATTCGACATTGGGCAAAACGTGTCACGATGGCAAAAACGTGACACGATTTTGGAAACCCTAATTTTGGTGGTTTATTACACAACGCAAAAACGTGTCACGATTTACTAAAAACGTGACACGATTGGGCGAATTTCTGAGTCTATTTATGTTGAAGCTTGGTCTGAAAACAAGGGTTACGAATTCTGGAGAGAAAGTACGATTTGCAGACCTGGAGATTGAAGAAAGGGGTGATTTCCTCCAATCTTTACCAGTTTATGTATGTTTTAATTCTTTCATTGATAATGTTATTTGTAAACTCAATTATGAGTAGCTAAATCTCTTAGAGATTAGGTCTGAGATGATTATGTGTAACCCTAATTGAAACATGTTGCTGTGAAACTCTATCTATTGTGAATGACAATCTAGTTTTTATTTAATTCAATTCAATTGTTCTTAATGCTTTTTATATCCTGGTCAAATATAAACACGATTTCGTGAGAACGAATGACTACTGACTCTAGCTTTCAACTTAGACCTAATTGAATTGTTCAAATAAACATGGTTAGTCTAGGAATGGATAATCGTTTATTTGTGATATTAAGTTAACGTTCTTAAAACCTTCAAAGAATATTAGACCACCTAAGGAATTAGGGGTTGTAATCGGAGAAGAGAGTCCTAAGTCAAGGGATTGATTAGGGCTATTTTGTTAACCATAGTGAAACTAGAAAATCATTCATAAGAAATAGGTGCAGTATACCAATTAGGGGAAACAGATGATTCGAAAGACCTGATCTCATCTCTCTCATAATTTTTAATCAAATCTTTACTTTCTGTTATTTAAAATTTTATGCAATCAAACCAAATCTACTACCTAGGGCAACCAAAATAACTTTTACACGTCCAAAGTAATAACGCTACTATTTTATTGAAGTTAACACAGTCCTCGTGGATACGATCTTTTCTTTATTACTTTGATAGTTTTTGATACACTTGTCAGATATCTATCATTAGTGTAACTGCTGAGAGGGTGTTTTATTCTTTTCAGTCAAAAATGGTGTAAACATCAATAGAACTCCAAGTCCTCCAGCAATATTCAGGACAAAAAAGACCATATGAGTTCCTGCAGTTATGCATAACATAGAGCTTCAGGAATTCTGGTAATTATTTAATCTAGTAAAAGAAATTAATGTTAAAATGTTCTTTAGTATTTTCTAGGGTTAATATGTGTTTACCCTGTAATATTAGCTGTTTCTGGTTTACCCCTGTAATTTTATTTTTTATATTCTAACCATGTAATTTGACCGTACAAAATCAATGATATGACATTGGGTAAATCAAAACTCGCTTAAATCACAAGGGGTAAAAGTACCTTAAATTTTAAAATTTAAAATCAAGAATGTTCAAAACTAAAGAATTTTAAAATTACAAGATTGAAATCTATTTTTTTACGGACGTAAACCAGAAACCGCTAATATTACATGGCTAAACATATATTAATAATATTTTCTATTAGCCTGAATTCATAGAAGAGTACATATATCATTCTATTGTTGCAGTTTTTCTTTCTATTACTTATGTGTAGGAATTAAACTCTTTATTTTGTAAGTAAAAAAAAACATAAATATTGTTGTGTTGTAGCATACAATAAGTGAAAAGTAACCAAAAAAAAATAAAAATACAATAAGTGAAAAAATTGAACAGTTAGATATGTGATGTAAATATTGACTCATTAAAATTAGTTGAACATCATACCTGGGAGGAAAGATGCATTCATCCGTTTTTGTGACCAAGCTAATCTGGAATGAACAAAATATCATATCAGAATAAGAAAACTGAATATATTATACTGTTTTCAATATATTGTTGTAGTCGAAAATGAATTATATATATGCCAAGTATGCACTATATTTTACCAAGGCATGAGTTAGTCACAACATTTAACATTTAAGATGGTATCAGAGCATAGAAATATATAATTCTCCTATTGATAATAAAATTTCAGATAAATCAATGGTACACTCACACTGCACCACCTCCAGCTGGACCAATTGTTTTGAATATTGACATTCCAGTCATAGCAATGCCATTAGCTGCCCCTCTTTGACGTTGTTCCTATTGTTTCAAATCAACATGCCATTTATGCCACAATTTTCTTAAAATATGATCTCAACTTTTGGAATGAAATAGTTTAGAATGGAACCAAACATTACCACTGCTCTATTTTGCATTAGAAATAAGCCAGTGATTATGGTCGCCTGAAATCCAGCCAAGTAATACAATGAGGTAAGCTTGTAATATAAATAACTATTGTTAGAATCCTAGTCTAGGTCAATTTATTACATAAGCATTTTATGTTAATTACAAAGATTGTTGATTGTTAACTTCAATCTGATGGTTCATGAGGTGTCGGCTCAGTGGTAAGAGTTTGGTCTTGTAACATCAAGGGACAAAGTTCAAATTCCCTCGAGAACGGTTGTAAATTAACTATTAACGACACTTTAATTAATAATACTTTTCTCATTATTCGATTTATAAGAAAATAATTAGTCTACACAATTAGTCTTAATTGGGTCTTTGATTACTCTTATAATACATTTATGTATGGGGGCATCAAGTTAGCCTACTTTAAAGAGAGAGTCTTGGTGAAATGAAAAAAGTTGTTGGCTTGTGACTTTAAGGTCATAGGTTCAAATCTCGGAAAGAGCCATTCTGCTTGCAAGAGCTTGACCTCATACATCAAGTCTAACCTGTCTGGTGGAGCCTCACATATGACATCAAATCCTAGAACACTTTTCAAAATACTTTGTACTTCAACAAAATATTCAATCAATGAAATTGGACTCCTTTTCAATGTTTAACGAAGTCAATGCAATACATTTTGAAACTGCATCACTAATGATTGGTTAAATAAACAAAACATAATAAACTTACACTCAGAAGATTCTTCAGAAGAGAAGCAATATTAATCACTAGGTATAATGTGATTCCAGAAAGCATTGCTATGAAGGGGTAACTTTGCAAAAGAGGTATGGATAACACCTACATAAGGTGACAAAATAGCAAGACAATTTCAGAACAAGAAACAATGTAATGCTGAGTTGCATTAACCACTATGAATGGTGAAATATTACCCCGGAGATGCGAGCAAATCTTACAGGTCCAAAAGTTTTTTCTAATGATGGGTACAAGGAAAGTTGGTAGACAATAAGACCAATACCTGACCATTGATCATTTGAGAAGAGCTCAATAATTAAGCATTATATCTTGTGAAAAGAATTCACAAAATAAAGTATATCTAGGGATGCATACACATATCAAAGATGTACCTGATATTGCAAGAACATCACCAACATTTCCAGTTGTGAAGTTCAAACCACCTAACCTTCTAGGACTAACCGCCCATAATGAGAAGACCTATCAAAAAGTAGAATGATGTTTTCTTATTTATAAAGCCAATTATATGAAATATCAGTTCTTCTGCAAGTTAGTTAGAATGAGACATCAAGATAAACAGAGCCATTGATGTATAAAAGGAAAGCAAAACTCTGTAGCACCGACACTTCAAATAGAAATTGTTCCCGACATTGACATGATACTGTCACATGAGATTTCATTCAATTAATTTATTTTCTCAAATTATTATCAGTGTCATGTTCGTGTATGCGTCAGTGCTTTATAGGAGAAAACTCAAAACAACATCTATTAAATATTCATAAACTAACTTTATTAAGTAGGAATGGTACCTCTTGATAAGAAATATTATAAAGTGAGAAAATGCAATACACAACAATAGATGACATTAAGGGCCAGTTTAGGAAGAGGTTTTCATCTTTTTGGATTATCTTGTCTTTGCCTGCTCTCCCATTTCTTCCAGTTTCTAAAGCCTCAGCATCATCAATGGACTCATTGCTAAGAGGGTGGTTGTGTAATGTTTCCTACAGTCGAGCAGGTATGCATTTATAGAAACTGTATTGATTGTAAATTAAAGAGAAATATATATTGTTCGCGTGAGAATAAAAAGGGAAGTAAAAGCAGGGCTGAGCTAAAAAACCTACACAAAAAATGTCGCTAACATTAGAAAAATGCCGCTATATTGTGATCAAATGGTTATACTTGTTTAACAAACTATTAATTTATTTATATCACAACCGATAATTTTATAACCAACGCCTATATGCGTTTAAAGTGAACTATCACTTCTGAAGAGACAAGTGAGAATTGAGTTGATTTTGGATGCTTGTTTCTGAACCAAAGTGGAATCTGAAAGAACTTTCTATCTATCATTCAGACCCCTACTTTTAGTGATACCACATCAAAATCAGTAATAAACTTGAGGAATTTGTATTTGTAAATCAATGATATATATTAGTATCCAATCAGATATACATACCGGAAGCCAGATGCAGGCAATTGCTACCGCAAACGCAAAAGCTGATATTGAAATGGAAGGCAAGAAATATGGAAACCTGCAACAAGATTTATGATTTGATAATGACAATCAGTATCAACGATACGCTTGGAAGAAAAAACTAAATTGTAAATTTTATGAAACTAAAAATCAAGATAAATTCACTTACTTGTCCCAAAAGGAATCCTTTGGAAATAGATTTGGGTATTTTATAGTTGGCTGCAATATAATTTTCACACAAATTATTAGAGAAAGAAGTAAAAGTGTGCTAAACAAAATAGACATGTAACAAGTCTATGTTTGAATATACAAGAAAGATTTCTAAGCTCTATAAGTTTCAATCCTTGATCATGACATATATAGTTAAGGTATAGTATTACTCATGCCATTTTCCTATGTCTACAATCTAAGGCTATTCTCAGGATCTATTTTCATTACAAAAGGAAAAGGAATAAAGAAATACCTGAGCCAAATAACCTCCCAAAGCTGGTCCAATTATTAAACCTATGCCCCAAGCTGCACTCAACTGAAATCATATCATATCATTATGAACTATTATTGTTGAATGAGAGAGACCTGAGACAAGAGATGGTGAAACTGTGTGTATCAACTATACAACAGAGTCAATTTATATATACTCAAGGCGATAAATACTGATTAAATATAAAAGACATTATCTAGGAAGCGTACATGATCATCAGACATGACACTAACATGTAGACATCGATAAGAACTGAAGAAAACATAAGTTACTAATGTTACCACATGTGTCAATGCCTTATAGGTGTCGGACATTGACACTTTTCGGACAAAGATTATAGAAGCTTACAGTTGAGAGTCCAAGAGCTTGCTTTTCTTCTCGAAAAATTTCAGAGCAGTAAGCCTGTTATTAAAAAAGGATGCGACAAAAAAAATTAACTAATATCTAAATATACAAATGACAGACATATGATTGGTCTCTGATGTGGAAGGATGAAACTTTCAGGTATTATTGTGTTGATTGGTACCTTCATTGGTCCAAGCAAACCATTTAAACTTCCAAGAAAAAACCGCGTTGTAACAGCCATCCAAAAACTTGTGCTAAGACCAAATAGTGTGTTGAAAATGATACTGAAATAAAGTAATCATCATCATCAATGATGTAATGGGAAACTATATTCGCTCAACAACTTATAGTTTAGCACTTATAGCATAGACGCTTGATATATAAGTACTTATGTACAAGCTATTTTTATAACACAAGATAAAGTAAAGTCAAAAATTTTCATAAGCTATGATGGACAACTTATGGAAATTAGCTGAAAACAACTGACGCACATGTCATAAGTAGTTTCCATAAGATATCTCAAACAGTCCTGCGAGTAGACAAACTCAAATACATACGTCTATTCGAAGAAAACATCAATGACATATATACTTACACCGAGATAATCCCTAAAATTGCAACAGGTTTTCTACCATAACGATCTGCTATGACTCCCCACAATATTGATGTCAAAGATCTTCCAAGCATGTATGCAGATCCTACAACATTTTCACAGTCATAGATCAGAAATAAAGAACTTATGAAGATAAAACACATCAAAGGAAGTTTAAAAAAACAAAATAAAATCTTACCCACATAACCAGCATAAGCACTTATGTCCTCCTCCCTTTCTGCAATATTGAAATCTCTTATCTAAATAAAAATACTGTTCATATTAAATGTTGGAATACCTTAGCCAAAATGTAGCAACTTTATATAACAAACATTGATTTACCTATTATGCCAGAGATACTTCAAAGAAATAATAATGTCACAAAATTAAAATATATACTATGATGAATTAAAGTTATTAAACTTACCATGAAATATTGGTAAGGAAAGAGAGATGATATAGGCAGAGCTGTAAAGCACAAATACAATGACGTCAGAGATGTATCAATAAGCAATAGTTATCATGACTAAATTAAAAGAACAATCATGATTCTTTAACAAAGTGAAAATTAATTTCAATGCATAGCTTACAGCTGCATAAAACCACCATCCATATGTTCAAGAGATTTCGAAATGAAACATCAGTTTTGAGCTCTTTTGCTTTGTCAACTTTACAACCAGGGCAATTCTCATAGTATTGTTTTTTCAACAATGTCTCTCCAATATTTCCATCTTCCATTTTTTGCAACACAAATCCACAAACTTTTTCTTGCTTTCAGAAAACAATGGTTACAATGTTTGCAATAGGAAAAGGACTAATCAGAAAGACACAAAAAATACAAGAAAATAAATTGGCACTTGTTCTTGAACCAAAAGTCAAAAACAAAGATTTGTCACACAACTGAAAGGACAATTGTAGAGCTATGAGAAGAAAATAACAAAATTCATATAACATTAAAATGTGTTGAAAGAGACATGATTGGATCTGTAAAGCCTGACATCATTGCACACAACAAGTAACAAAAAAAGACCAAGTCATGAGAAAGGAAAATTACAATTTGGTCACAAATAGGGATGGCAATGGGTACCCATTGGGTAGGGTACCATAGTGCCCATCCCCGTACCCGCGTTTTGAAAAAATCCCCATACCCGAGCCCATACCCTCGTGGGCAATAAGTTTG
>Ga0315913_1011147_pt1 | contig 10208 bp, 7 predicted proteins | sample MpolsnodulesMG_FD_207736 | JGI IMG/M metagenome (GOLD analysis project Ga0315913, IMG submission 207736) | Medicago polymorpha root nodule microbial communities from Los Angeles, California, United States - small nodules | ecosystem: Host-associated > Plants > Roots > Nodule | place: USA...
TTTCCCTTTTACATAGGTTGCAAGTGTTTGCATCAATTTCCGTTTGATCCTCAGAAGTAATCTGTGTTAAATGAATTGTTAACTTCAATACGTCTTAGAAAAATTCAAAAGCAAATAGTTATGCATATATGTATATCTCAAACTAAAAATAATTCAGAAAAAAATGAAAATTGCAGAAATTGACAAATGTAAATAGAATCTGTCAGCTGAGCATGCACAAACATAGACATTCAAAGTTTCATATATAACATCCAAGGGTTAATATCTAAACAAATCATGGTAATTGAAATTACTAGAAGGTGGTGTACCAACCTGATCAGATTCCTTTCTCAGACTACTAATATGTTCTTCTATTTGGTCACGTCTGAACGAATCAGTCAAGGAAACGGCAACTTTTGGGGGAATTGTCTTGTGAATCGATTGATCATAACGTTTGTATACCATTTCAGGATGATACCTCCAGTTCGTGGAGAATCCTACTTGATTGCTTAATTCATCAAAACATCTTTTTCTCGAGATGTTTGAGACAACTGAAGAAGTATTCGCACCCTTGGCAAGCATCTTCTCTTTTGATCAGAAGCTATTTAAATTCTGAAGCCATAAGAAATAATTAACACATATAAATACCAATGTGAACAGCAAACAGAAATTGGATGATCAAGAAATGTTAGCAGAAATTGGATGAACACGAGAAAAAAATAAATTAAAGAAGACCAATCTGAAATGCATTATTAAAGTATTGAGTATTGATTAACCATAGACTATTTTACTGTTAACAATCCTACGAGCCATTCAGCACGATACATCTTTTAATCTATTCAAATTTCACTTAGAAAAAACACTTAGCCAACTTAAACCTCAGCTCATTAATGCTAAAAGTTAGGTCATAACATGAAAGCAAAATCTTTTTTTTTTTTGAGAGATGAAAGCAAAATCTTTGAAAATTAAAAAGTATCAAACAATGTTGTTAAATAACAGATCTAGTGGCACAATATCGTAGAAAAATTTAGACAAACCTCATACGCTATTTAATAAAAAATATTATCAAATAGATATTGCACTGTGGAATTTCAACAATTTGGTATTGTCAATCGCGGATCACGGATAAATAGAAATTAAAGGGTTATTAGAATTCCACTATGCGCCGCAGTAGCCGCAAAATTCACATTGTTTTCAAAGATTCTTGGAACCATTCATTAATTTCATTCAAATTCAATACCCCCTTTATCATTATTTATTAAACCCACTATTATTAATCAACATTCATAATTCAAATTCATTAATTCAAAGAAAAAAAACTCATTAATTTGATTTCAGAATACAAATAAATTTTCTGAATTAAAACAAGATTTAATTAAAAAGTTTGAAGTTATTATGATCAATTCATAAGCATACCAACATTACAAAAAGGTGAATTGAATAATCTCTTCATTTAAAAAAAATTCAAATCAATAAAATTAGGGTTAGGGTTTAAGAATTGGAAAAAACCTTCATTCAACAACATCAAAAAATTAGGGTTAGGGTTTTAGATTCTTGGAACAATTAACATTATTTACATTCATATTTAATACTCAAATTCATCATCATCATCATCATTAATATTAAACCCATTATTATTATCAACATCAAAACCCTCAGATTCATTAATTCAATTTCAGAGAACAGTGATTAATTAAAAAGATTGAAGTTGTTACCTTTAATTCATCGTCATTCCAACATTACAAAACTGTGGATTGAATAATCACTTCATTTAAAACAAAATCCCCAAATTCAAATCAATAAAATTAGGTTTAAGGTTTAAGAATTGGAATAAACCTCCATTCAACAACAATAATAAATTAGGGTCAGGGTTTAAGATTCTTGGAACCATTAACATTAATTCCATTCAAATTTAACACTCAGATTCATTATCATTATCATCATCATTGTTCTTAAACCCATTATTATTATCAACATTAAAACACTCAAATTCATTTATTCAAAGAGAAAAAACAAACTTGTTTATTCAGATCCATGTTACGAATTAAATATATGAATGAAAACAGGAAATAAGAGCAAGATTGAAGTTGTTAACATCATTTAAAGTAAATTGAATAATCACTTGATTTAAAAAAAAAAAACCCAAATTTGAATGAATAAAATTAGGGTTAGGGTTTAAGAATTGAGAAAAACCTCTATTCAACAATAAAAAAAGTTGGAGAGAAAAAAAAAGAACATACAAGTCTACTACGTGTTGTTAAGTTGAAGCTCTCAAGTTGACGCAGGCATGCAGCTGTTGTTGATTTCAAATCCTCTTTCTTACAGCTATGACAAATGATACTAATATTTATATATCTAGGGTTTCCATTAATAAGTTTCATTTCAAATTATCAAAATTAATGTGATCCTCGTCATTTTTAATTGTAGCCGTTGATAGAGTTTGATCCAACAGTTGTTGTTTATTTTAAGGTGAATCCGATTGAAGTAATTAGTCTTAATAGCTACTTTATCTAAAAAATTTAAGGAACTTTATCTAAATTTTAGTGACCGTTGTTACCGAAAAATACTCTCATCAGTATCTAACTTAGCGTACTTTGAGGTTTTAGTAAATTTACTTAAATTTTTTGAAAAACGAAAAAAAAGGTAGTAGTAAATAAATTTAGTTAGGAATTATAAAAAAAAATCTTGTTTATATATAGTTGTATCTTATTAAGTTAAAAATCTCCAACGCCCTTGATTTGAAGTTTTGCAATGACTCTTAATGCACTGACACTCTTCTCCAATGTCCTTGATTTGAAGTTTTACAATGACTCTTAATGTGTTGACACTCTTCTCCAACGTCTCTCAAATCTTTGTCTATATAAGGAGCTGAAGACCTGAAGAAGATTAACAAGACTGTTATTTTTCTGTGTCATTACTCTGTCAAAATCATATAGCGCAAAAACTTTATGAATTTCTTATCAACTTTTGTATCTTAGAAATCCTAAAGTCTTACGAGTCTGTTCAACATTGTTTGGTTTACACTACCAATTGTATATCTAGTGTAAGAACAAATTTGTTTATTTATAAACAAATAGAAGTCTCTTGCTTGTGAAGCTTAAGCATCAGAAGTCTCTTTTAGTTATGATTGAGCAATAGAAGTCTCTTGGATTTGTCCTTTAGCATTAGAAGTCTCTTGCCTACATGCTTGAGGATTAGAAGTATCTTGGAGAGTTGTCCTTGAGCATTGGAAGTTTCTTGAAGTTGTGTTTGGGCATTAGAAGTCTCTTGGTAGTGACCTTGAGCATTGGAAGTCTCTTGGAGTTGTCCTTGAGCATTAAAAGTCTCTTGCAAGTGTGCTTGAGCAATTGGAAGTCTTTTGGAAGAGTCCTTGAGCAATTGTAATGTAGTGGGATTATAGTGAAATCTCTTGGAAATGCAAGGGGACTGGACTACTCATGTGTTGTGGGAGAAACTTGTATAAGTTGCTTGTGTTTGCTCTCTCTCTCTCTCTCTCTCTCTATCAATCTATCTCTCTCTCTCTCTCATATATCTGTGTTCTGTTATTATTCACTGCACCCAAACTCTGAGTTAGACTCTGAACCCACCACACTTTGAACAATATTAACACTCAGATAAAGAAACTAAAAGAAGATAACACAATTCAACCTCCCTTCTTGTGTTTTTCTCACCTTTCAGACATACTAAGATGGTGAAGGTTCAATAAGTGGTGTTTGGATGACCTCTGAAATGTAGCTAATTCTATAAGACTAAAGCAAGTGATGAAGAATAAAGAAAAAAAGGATTGAACAAATGCGGCGTGATCAAGAGCGCGACAGAAGCTAGAGCATGAGTTAGTTCTAGAGCGACAATGTCGGTGCCATACAAACCTCCCGAAGACTCTACTTCAAGAGAAGATATTTTTCAAATAATTATTAGTCTTAAATGAAGTGTTGGTCCCCTTGTTTTAACAAATCTTTAATTTTAGTTCCCCTATTTTTAATTTTGCAATTCCGGTCCCTCAATTTTTAAAACTTCGTACATTTGCTCCTTCCCATTAATTTACCTCTCACTTTTGATGATGTAACAACTAATTGAGTGATGCGGCATTAACAATATGTTTAATGGAAGTCATGTCATAATTTGACCATTTTAAACTAAACAATACAATTTAAATACCTTTGCAGGTTAATTCTAATTTTAACAATATGCTTTGCAGGTCAATTCTAATTTTAATTCAATATATTATTTATGTATAATTTTATTTTAATGCATCTTTTTGTAGTTTATCATAAATTCGTGATAATTAAAATTAATACTTTTGATATATTATTAAATCATATAAATCATAAATATTTTAAAAAATAATTTAATCAAAATTGATTTTAATTTATTAAATATTAATTTGGTTTTTTTTATTACTTTTGATATAGTACAGTTTTTAATTATTTTCAAAAACAAATTTTTTAAATCTTGATATTTAAAAAAAAGTGTTGACCCTTGAAAATGAATTGGTTCACTTTGGTCTAACATGTTGTCTTTTCTACTGGCAAAGTTATCCATGAAAAATTTCGTAAAAAATACAGTGACACATTATCAAGTCGGATAATAGACTGACATACCCACTTACGTTGTTTCCAAAGTGTTGCACCTGAGTAATTTATGAGGAGAGAAATTTGTTTGAAATGTGTTTCGAGGGGTAAAATCCCTGGATAAAATGGTTTACAAACAAACGTTTTTTGTGTTTCATAGGAGTGTCAATCGCTAGAAAACACAAGAAAGAGGAAATTGAATTATGTTGATCGCTTTTCAAAAATTTATTTAAAACATTAGTTAATTCTTAACTTAAAGCAAACTTGTTTAAAAACATTTTAAAGACATCAATGTAAAAACAAAAATAGAAAAGAAGAACACACGATTCTTTTTACTTCACAATCAAACTATTGCTACATCAAGCCGTCTCTTGAAAGTGTGATTTCTCGTTCACTCGAAGAACTGGGGGATGGAGATTGACTTGGCGTAGAGAGCTTTTTGTTTGGGAAACGGAGCTGCTTCAAAACTTGATGTGCTTGTTGGATGGTTTTGTGCTTCAAGATGGGATGGATGAGTTAGGGTGTGGAGGCCGGAAGATGGGGGAGGATTTACGGTGAAGTCTTGTTACAAGCTACTAGAGAGATTATTTTTGTTAAATGACGAGGTTAGTGTAGGCGAGGAGGTGGTGTTTAGTTCTCTTTGGAAGTGTCGAGCACCGTCTAAAGTGCTAGCCTTCTCTTGTACTTTGCAACTTGACCGAATCCCAACAAGGATGAACCTACCTGCTAGAGAAGTTTTGGAACCGGATTCCTCCAATAATTATGTGTTTTGCAGAAGGAGGGGGGAAACGGCGGTACACCTTTTCATCCATTGTGAGGTGGTATCAAGGGTAAGGCTTGGAGTGATGAGTTGGTTACAGTTTAGTTTTATAACCCCACATAACCTCTTTGTACATTTCGAGTGTTGGGAAAACGAGGCCAAATCAAAGAAACTTACACTTAGTTTTCGGTTGATTTGGAATGCTTCGATTTGGGCGATTTGGAACATGAGGAATGAGATAATCTTAATAAATGATGCTTTAGAGGTAGAGGAATTGGTGGAGAGGATCAAGAGGCTTTCTTGGTTTTAGAGTATGAGCCGGTTAAAAATTGCATCATGTTTGTATTACGAATGGTGTTGGAACACTCGGGAATGCTTAAAGCCCAATCAATGTGGCACTTCAAAAATTTAGTATTGATGTAGATCAGTAGAAGCAATGAAAAATAAAGTTGAGACTTATTAAATTGAATATATATTCACAACAATACAAAATTGATTCTCTTGTTTTAAGAGATTAAAAAGTAAGGCTATTGCAACCCTAATCTATGTATATACAGATAAAGCGAAAGATGAAAATCACAACACTTGGATATATATTCACAACTATTTTTTACATACACTTAGCTTCAACGAAATTTAATACGCTTCATCGAAGCTGATAAAAACTTAATTTGATAAGCTTAATCACTAACTATTTGAAAGCTGTATAGTAGCTTTTTGTTGTTTACTGTGAACTCTATATATTCACGAAGATTCATTGATCAACGACTCTGCTGTTAAGTGACTAACTATATTTATGCATAGTTTAGCCAATGAACAAAATGACACCTGCACCGTGGTATATAATTCACATTTTGAGTCTTTGCAATTCCTAGAGTGAGCAGTTAGTATCTTTTTACAGTGCTGGCTGCACCGATTCACTCGAATTTTGCATTTACTAGCATGAGTGAACATCTTCTTGTTTGAGAACAGTTTGGATGAGAGCATGGTTCAGCCTTAGTTGCGCGGCATTGAGACGCATGCTTCAAAACGTTCAGCAGTTCACCATCTGTGTGCAAGTCAGCACCGGTTTCTTATTTAACTCATCTTGATTCAACTTGTGTTGATGGCAATCAGCATCTCTCTGCTTATATTCTTGATTTCAAACTGTCCTCAGAATAGTATTCTTTAGATGATAGAGGATCATCATTGAGGAATACTTGGCGTGGCGGAGTGTGTCAAACTGAAAATGATTCTGCTGGCAGAAGCTCAGAAAGTTACTTCTGTTTTCAAATAATGCATTCTCAAGGATGATATCATTCTCTTTAGTGTTGAGGGGGATATCATCTACCAAGACCTGAAAACGGCATAAAATTCAAAGATTATACTAATTTGCATGGAACTACTAATGATGAGAAAATCATATGAACTTAACTTCAGGTTTAGACTGTTACCTCACTAAGTGGATGGACCTCATTTTTAATTGAAGTGTGTTCGTCAGCGGTATGACATCTGAAATAACACCAAATCATTAAGAAAATCTACACACTTATATCTCATATTTGAATAGAAGAATCAAAGGGAACAAAGAAGGCAGAGAACAACTAGTGCACATGTGTAACCAAATATGAATAGAAGTTACCTTTCGCACTCCTGAACTTTCTTGCACTTGGTGCAACACCATCGCTTCCTAGACACTATTGGTTTACAGCAGTGCATGCATGAATACTGCAAGTGTGCTACAATGAAGTTTTGCTTCGTAGGCAATATAATTTGGCCGAGCTGATAGATATTGATTGAAAAAGAAAAGGAAGAATTATCAGATTATACGACATATAATGTAAATAACTTAAAAACTCATACATAAGAATATTGTAAAAGAGAGGTCAGTAATGTCCCGAATGCGTTAATGCAGCAGGGAATCCAGTTTTTTAATACAATTAGATGAAGTTAAAAGAGAAGGTTGACATACCTTTTGCATCACCAGAATGTCTTTAGCTTTGGCTTTGCCTTTGGGAGGATTGACATATCCCATGGCCTTTAGAGATCGACTTTTCAGTACTTTCTTCAATGCATTTCCATAGTCGCTTCCACACTCTTTTTCAATGATCACGGCTTGATCCATAGCAGCACCAGACCAGCAGTCTCCATCAAAGTACGGCATACGAGCAGTTGTTGCCTTGGAGTACCGTGTTTCGGTAGAAACAAAGAAATGATCATACATGTTGGTTAAACCAACAACTACATTTTCTTTACTGGCCTTTGTAAGCATAGAAATATACCTGCAAAAACAAAGAATATAAATACTCAATTGTTACACAAGCTCATGAAAATTCAACAAACACATGCGCATACATAGGGAGGGGAAAAAAAGAGAGGGACTGACCACTTCCGTAGCTTATCATCCTTCGGCGTCTTCTGAGTTTTCGGATGGCAATTTAGAATGTAATCATCCCCTTTTTTTTTAGGAGCACATGCATGAATGTAGCAAGTTGTGAAACCTCGTTTCTTACAGAAGTCAAGGTACCCAATCTGATGATAGAAAAAATAGAGCATAAATACATTGACCGATATGTCATGGTAAACAATTAGCAACAATTCTTAAAATCAAATTACCAATATCTCATGGTAAACAAGTGTACGAAGAGCTTCTCCGCTTGTAGTCTGTCTTCGAGGTGTAAAATGATTGACAGAATCGAGATATGAAATATATACGCAGCGTTGATTGGGATTGTCACATTCTGAGCCATACTCCTGGACATACATTGCAAATATGCATACATCTGCTCCTTCAATCTTCTGAAATAGAAGAATAACCTAAAACCACAAGAAATTCTGTTATTTAATCTGAAATAGAATAGACACAAAGAGAAAGCTAATCTGTTAATCACTTTAGACTTACTCTTGATCGATAAGAGAATTCAGCAGGGTAATTCTCCTCCGGAATGATGTCCCAAAACTGCTTCTTCACTGTCAGTTGTTTGTCAACAGATATCACTTCTCTAACAGTGAGACTTTCCGCAACTTTAACCTACAGTTTTGGAGTCATGCGTGACAAATCAGACAATAATATTCAGTAAATAAGAATCTGAATCAACAATATTAAGAAATAAAGATGACTATTTATGGTAGACTACTATTTTCAATTTATTGATCGGAGTCGGACTGATAGTTATCTAATTAACTATTTGGGAGAGAAGTTGTTACTGAGATGCTAAAGCTGAAATAATAAGGCACTGAAAAATAATATATTTCCGTACAGTATTCAACCATTTTAAAGGTATAGTTTGCTTAATCTTACCTCGTCAAGATTTTCGTTCCCTTCAATTTTCTGCCTTTCTTCTCTCTCTTGCATTAGGCGCTCAAAAAGTCTTTTCTCTATATGGTCACTAAGCACGGTTTTCGGCAGGTCTTTAGCGCCAAAAGCAGTCCGAATCTCTTTTAAGGGGATTTTCATTCCATTTTCAATCCCTTTTAAGAGGCATAAAGGACATGTATACTCAGAATTGCAGTCCAAATCTTTGTTATAGAGTGCACATATTTGATGCTGCCATCCTTTGCAAGTATTGCATTGAACCCACTAGAAGAAACAACAGTTATAAAGAGTTAGTTTGAATTTCTCTATATCAAACTGAATAATATATTAAAGGGTAATAAAACTTACAGGTTCATTAATTATTTCATCATTTTTCATTTTTTCAAGAAGTGTCTTTGAAACAGATGTCCCATTGAATGTGATGCACTTGTCTTTAGACTTCTTATGGCAATCAGAGCAAAAGCAACACTCTGGATCAAATTCTTCTCCTTTTTTACCGAAATAGTTAGCATTTCGATTGATGCATTTGCCACAATGTGAACAAAAGATTTGTACGGGTGAATAGGGAAGTTCTTTCATTGCACATAGTTGGCATGTGTCGTTGTCGCCCGCAATTGTACTCTGTGTTAAAAAAAGTGTCAACTTCAGGTTAAAGGCTTAAAGCTATAAACACATAATCTACCCTCATTTTCATAACAAAATCCTCATTAGGCTTATACAATGTAATTGAAAACACAGGAAGGTGGTGTACTAACCTGAACAGATTGCTTTTTCAGACTATCAATATGTTCAGTTATTTGATCATGTGTGAACATATCAATCATCGAAACAGCATCATTCACTTGATCGGCATCTGTCCCCTCCTGGTTGAATTCAATTCTGTCTTCTTTTTTCTCTACATCAATAGGAATTGGAACCTTGCTTATGACAGCATGCATATTGTCATTGGCTCCAATGTCAATTTCCATTGGATTATGATTGGTTTTGTCTGTCATGCCATGTCTTTCAAGATCATCTGCCCCTTCCTGGCTAAATACCGTTCTGTCTTGAATGTCCTCTTCATCATCATCATCAATAATAATAACATCCTTATGTTGAATAGAGACGTCACAACCAGACTCCATTTTCCGTCTTTTGTTGTTGATATCGTGAGCAAGATTATCCTGAATATCTAACTTCTGTGATTGACATTCACAGAAGAAATCACAGAAGTCTATACAAGACCAGATGTCAGGAAAATCATTGGAAAATTCTTCAGGCTGGAGGGGTTTTCCCATTGTCATATCAATCTCCACTGCAAAATTAAAACAGGAAACAGAAAGTCAATAATATAGCAGCAAAGACGATATCAATATTCCACAAATAAGGATTGAAACTTGAAAAGAAATCACAATCTAATTTTAACATACAATTATTTGCATGTTTTTGAGGAACATAGCTTCCACCACCAGAAACAGTTACGTTATAAAGCACATCCGTATCAGCACATGTGGGGATTGATTCAGGCAAAGGAGGCAGATCATGAGATAGTCCCGCTTCAGGCACGCCATAATAAGCATTGGCAAAAGAGATTGCATCATCCAGTCGAGCTGCCACACGTTGA
>Ga0315913_1011149_pt1 | contig 10208 bp, 4 predicted proteins | sample MpolsnodulesMG_FD_207736 | JGI IMG/M metagenome (GOLD analysis project Ga0315913, IMG submission 207736) | Medicago polymorpha root nodule microbial communities from Los Angeles, California, United States - small nodules | ecosystem: Host-associated > Plants > Roots > Nodule | place: USA...
CGAAACAATCGAGAATTGCTAAGAGTTAAAAGTGTTTCCAGGTCTTCAGGAAACCTGAAGAAACTTGATATAGTGTTTGAAAAAGTTCAGCAAGTACACGATTGAATTTCGAGCCAACTGGTTTGCGCCCCTGCATAAATCATAGATGACAGCATTATGCCAAAAATATAAACAACGAAAGAGGTCGGTCAAAATATTAAAACAAAGTTCAGAGAGTTTTCAAAGAATGGGAAAACATATTGCAATAATTCAAAGATGACAAAAATTATACTTCATAAGGCAAAGAGAACATTAGTGTAACTGTAAAGTGTCTACAAACAATCCACCAAAAACATTGACCGCCAACAATATTGAAAGACAGGTACTAAGACAATGTAAATATAAAAGGTTAAGTGCACTACTGCCATTTGCAAAAAAAGAAAATTATCAGCTTCATTACGGAAAAATCATTATCACCTGCATGATAATAAGATTTTCTCTATATAGAAAGAAAGAAGGATATATTTGAACTCAACTATAAATTGAAATTGTTGATTAACTTACCATTGGATCAAAGGGATTTCCAACCGTATCCACTGGCTCAACTCCAAGTGAGTTTAGAATTTCAATGAACTGCTTATATATGCTTTGATAGCTGTTGTTTATTTTCTCCTCTCCCTCTGTCTCCACCTTGATCTGAGCTTTAGCTCTCTCAAAATTATCCAATACAGGCAACAAACTCTCCACAACTTCCCCCTGAGCATTTGTGACCAGTGAAAGGCGATCTCTATCGGTTCTCTTTCGATAATTGTCAAAGTCTGCACCGATCCTTAGTTTTCGATCTTTTTCTATTGATAACTCTTCGGATAAGGAAGCTATTTTCCCTTCAAGACCTACTATCTCATCATCAATGGATTTTAATGATGATTGCAACTCAGCGACTTTGACTGCATCGTTATTAGCTAATGCTTCTTTGTATGACTGAAGTAATACTATCAGAGGTGAAGCAGGTATTTCACCAGCATCGCTGACCTCATCATCACCTGTACTCTCCTCCACATCAGCAGCACCATCTGTAGAATCCTGTTGAATTGGTGTACCAGCAAATTAACACAAACAAGGAACTATGACAAAACTTCAATTTCCACAAAAAAAAATCATAAATCATAATAATAATAACACAAATAACAACACCAACAACAAAACAATACTAATAATAATGACAACAACAACAATAATAATAGTAATAATAAAAACTTCAAATTATTGACCCAACTATTTCCTTTGTTTAAGTTACTCAAAATTCCAATGCCGGAAGATATAAAATGTAACGGTCACAAATAAGCTTTAACTAAGGCTTCATGCAATTTAAAATGTCTCTAAATTAGGAAGAACAAGAGATACGATGATAGCGATAGTACTGCATATGCTAAAGAAGCGAATAATATACAAACACAATATTTTTGGCAAAAAAATGGAAGATATTGAGAGAGATGGAAATCAATTAAATTATATAAAGATAAAATAATACCAAACATCATTGTATACTTTCTTTCAAGGTTGTTAACAGAGAGTTCAGGTAAACTTATGGAGGGAGAGTAGCAGATATAGTGGAGGTGAAAATGAATATAACTATTTGTGGAATATTTATATTTCCAAAATCTTGTAATTTATATTTGTGGTTTCTGTTTATGGGCAATACTTTAGCTTAGTATCATGTTAATTAATTGTTATAGTTATCTAGTACTTGTAAGCCCCCAAGGACTCATGATGCTAATGGGCTAGCGTTGGTACTAATAAGTGCTAAGGATTACGATTCAAGAGTTGTTCCCTTGTACTTGGTTTCTTTTAGGTTGTACCTAAAACTTTGTAGTTCTATAATTCCAATTTGGAATTTCTAGGAGATTGGATACATCTTTGGATTAGCTTATTACAGGAAATAATCATGACTTTCTTTTTGTCAGCTTCTCGAGAGGACTTTAGAAAAACAATTACAACAAAGAAAACAACAACCATCAAAGCCTTTTCCCATTAAATGGAGACAACAAGTTTTGTCATAATATTCAATCAAAATCTTAATGATTAGACAACAAGTTTCAGTTCAAAAACAAAAATTATTTCTCCAAAAATCAAGCTCAAACAAGCGTGCACTACGTTGGAAGGTCATGGAGTCTGAAAGATCTTAGCTTGCACTATAAAAGCCAAATTGTCTTCTTTACAGGACAGTTACACCAGAAAAAGAAGTCATTTTTATGTTAACTCTTTCTCCGCCAGACCCTTCTCTACTCTTTGCTAACAGTTACTCCCACCGTTTTTTATCTTTTGATGTTTTAGCTCTTGGCACAAGTCTTAAGGAGTAATTAAAGTATAGAAATATTGGTATGTATTGGACTAAAATATCCATATTTATGATTAAACTCACTTGTGATGAGCTAAAGGTCACAACTCCTTTAATAGTTTTATGGTGTGTTTTTCAACAAGGGTAAACTTGGGAAAAAATAGTAAATATACTAAAACATCAAATATTTTGGAATATAGTTGAAGTTCTAAAACATCAAAAGAAAAATAAAATTGAGGGAGTAGTAACCTACCTAGATTCTACCCTCAAATCACTTCTACACCCAATTCAAAATTTAAACCATGCATTGCTCTCAGACACCTTACACTACAAGATAGCCAATGCAATAAAAACAACAATACGAAAAAGACAAACCAATATATAAAGAAAGAGAGAGCAAATGACCAGAAACAACAAATTCCCCCTTTGATTTTAATTTTTTTGTTTCCCGTTGTCTGTTTTAATTACCAAAACCTTTTCTAGTATCCAGTTTGTTTCTTGTTCTCGAAGTTTTGTACAAAGAATAGCAAAAAATACCGAAAACAAGTTGAAAACCATGGTTTTAAACTGCAGTCTGCAACTGCAATCGTGGCTGTATATAAAGGTTTTAGAGCCCCCTGCAACAGTATCACAACTGCAACTGCGGCTGCATCAGCTGCATTTCCCTACTATTTGTCCCAATATCAAAGTTCGCAAATTAAACACAATTTAAAACTATGTCTAAAAACAAGGGACACTTTTGTAATTTGCAATTAAACTGAAAACAAACGATCCAAACAAATACAAAACTACTGAAAACAGAACCAAAGCTTAACCTAATAGTTGATTCTGTAGCAGAAACAAATACAACTTTGAAATTCGATCTAATTAACGACTATGCACACGAAAAACACAAACTTTGAACAGCAATTTACAATCTAAAAGTAAAATTCAACTAAGTAGTGAACAAATTAAGTATTCACAAAACAAAAATACATTAGAAGACATACCAGAACCTGAACCTCAGGTGAATCTTGAACTTGCGGTGCCTCGGTATCTCCGTCAAAAGCAAAAGGTACTAACTTGACGAACCGGGGGGTGGGAATTGAACGGAACCGGTGGGATTTAAGTGGTGAAGGTCTTCTTCTGGAGGATGCGACGGAAACGCGTGAGGTTCTGGAGTGATTAGAAGAGGTGGCGGCGGTGGTGAGAAGGGTTGGAGATGGCCGGAATGTGGGAGTTCGGAGGACGGTGGCCATCGGAAGAAGATAAGGGTAAGGTGGCGATTGGCGAATTGAGTTGAAGAGGAAATGAAATTGGTGGGAAATGAGGGTCGTTTGATGGGGTATTATGTAGTCTAATCTAATGGTTGTGATTTTTCCACCAAAAACCCTTTAGAAAATTCTCGAAAATATATTGATATCTGAGTTTAATTTAATGGTTGGATATAACAGTGTCAATGTAAAAATAGATTTTTTTTATAAAAATAAACGATACTCATTCATTTAAATTGATAAAGTACATTGATACAATACGAATTCAAAATTGCTAAATGCAACAAAGATGAATCTATCAACAAACTCACAACATTCACGTTAATAACATAAAACAACAGAGTACTTATCCTTACAAATATGACTATATATATTCAAGTCTCCGGAATACTCTTGTCTCCAGATCTGCAACGTTGACGACTGTAACATTGATGAAAACAAAGTCATTGATTGAATTTGCATTTGCTGAAAGCTTACTTTTCAACCTGAATCAAATAAACACTGCATTAAAACGGTGAATAAAAAATACACCGCGTAAAGACGAAAAATCAAAACAAACACAATTGTTCAAAGACTATGAAATCACAAAAACAAACGAAATAAGATTGAAAACATGTGGAAATCGCTTATTTAACTAAAAAAGAAAGAAAAACAATTCGGAGGGGTGATTATATTTAGGAAGGAGAAGAGAGAGGAGGCAAAAAAAAATTTTTTTTACGATTGACACATATTTAAATATTTTTTGTAAAAAGAGATTTATATTTCGAATGAATTACAATAAATCACATGATTGACACATATTTAAAAAAATTGAAGAAAAATATTTATATTTAATTGTATCATCTCTCACAAGAAAACTCTTCTCATTCGATACACTCTCTCTCTCGCTATATATATAAATAGAGAGAGAGGGAGGTAGAGTACATATAAGCATGAGATGTTGGACAGTCTGAGGTTAATGCTTGATGATTGTAGTATCTCTATGAGGGGGATTTTTCTTCATGGAAGTATGACACGGATGGGGTATACTCAATTAGTACGAAGTACACAATTATATCGGTTGCTCGACATGGAGAGAGCGTGACATGAGGAGGAGGTCCAACTTCTTCTTAAGTTTTGGAAAAGTTGGGGCCCCTTCAAAGTAATTAATTATCTTCTCTTGGCATATACACCACAACAATGTTCCTACCTTTCAGAATCTCTTAAGTAGTAATGTTATCATTGATGTTATAGTGGTACACTGTGTGTATTTTGTGGGGATCCTGTCCAATCTTATAGTAATCTATTTGTCATTTGTGTCTTCGTTTGTCATAGGTGATACATCCTCTGATCACTATTATAAGCAAAAATTTACATTTTGGATTCATTCAATTAATGTTGTATGTGGTCTGACCCTACATACAACAAGTATGTCTGCGCAGAAACTAATTTACATTTCCTCCATAGGCGATTTTCGTTGCAAAAAGTATGTCTACGCAGAAACGATCATGTGCTGTAAGACGGACTTGCTTCATTTTCTCCTTAAAGGGATCGTTTTCGAATTCAAAATTGTTATTTGCTTGTTTCCACATTAGACGACGAGAATTGGATTCCTTGATAATATGAATAGAGGTTAAGTCACCTTGTAAACAACATTCTTGGTACATAGCCACTAGTTGATCACAAACCTGTTGAAGGCTGTTATCACAAGGAATCCATGTGGAAGGAAAGAAGTAAGGTGTGCCTTGAGTGCAATTTTTGCAGAAGGCAAGTCTTTGGGTGAAAGAAACAAGAAAAAAGGCGGTCATAAAAGTTGTTGAGTCTTAGCTCGGGCTGATGACCATAGTATCCCAAGCGAGCCCTTCCTCGAATCAGCCACCATGAATTCATACTCAAACTAATCCCTTCCCTCAATGCTTTCATTGAATCCTCTTCTGAACCTTCCACATCTCTAGAACAACCTTCCATCTAAGAATTTACAATAATTCATTATTATTCTATGCATCGATATAAAAACAAACGACGAGAAAGAACGAGAATAACATTACATTACCTTCCAAAAGAACCAAGGATTCAAAGCAGATCAGATAAATGGAAGGAGAACGATAAGCAATTGATCATTAGGGTTTTCAGGTTTTTATTTTGAAAATTTCATATCAAGTAAACTAGGTGTAATACCGTGCAAAACATGAGGAGGAATTAACGTATTTATAAAAGTAATAAAAAATATATTATTTTAAATTAAGTTAAAAAAATTACAAAAAAAAGTATATTTCTAAGCTAAAAATAGTGTATTTTTAAGTTATTTGATATATAAGTTTGTTTATTTAAATTTAAGTGTGTGTGTACACACACAATTATGTGTTAAGCGGTAGATGACTCACTTAATAAGCAGTTGATTCACCCGTAAGATCGTGTAGATTCGATTCCCGCTAATGATGTGTGAACCTCTTTAGTGAATGATATGTAAGTATCTTGATAACCACTCTTTGAGTTTTGAAGCTGAACGTTGTGAGCTCAACCTACAAAAACTTTTTTAATAAAAAAAATTACGACTCTTTTACAATTTTAGAATAATTATAAACAAACAGTTTTTACAAACAACGTTCAATCTACCCTGATCCTCTTGTAGTTATTTTTTTTTCAAAACTAATTACAAATAATATTCACTTAAATATACACCTTTTGAACTTTTTAGAGTCATAATAAAATAATCGAAGTATTATATGTTTTTTTAACACATTAACCAATATAGTGTAAAAATATTTGTAAACATGAATTATCAAGGTTTAATCATAAACTTAATAGGTTATAGGAAGCCAAGTATTGAGATATGTTGCATGAAATTCTATAGTCCCTCGTTTTTTTAAGAAATATAAAATTTCAGACTTAGTTATATCAAAGCTATATGAAAATATTTAGCTCAACGTGTTTTTTATGAATATCAAACATTCAACTTAATGATATAAAAGACTACATTAAACTCTATAGCCTCCCTCATGTTTTTTAGAAATATGAAATTCTATAGTCCCTCGAAGTATTTTGTTTGTTATGAATATCAAACATTGAACTTAATTATGCCGAGGCAATATCAAATTTATAGCCCCGTGTTTTTTTAGGAATATAAAACCTTGAATTTAATGCTAACAAAATTACATAAAACTTTATAGCCCTCATATTTTTTAGAAATATAAAAATTTAGACTTAATCAATGGCATCGATCTTATATAAAACTATATAGCCCCGTGTTTTTTTAGGAGTATAAAATTTTGGACTTAACTATATAAAACTCTATAGCCTCTGGTGTTTTTTAGGAACATAAAGCTTTGGACTTAGTTATACCAAGATTATATGAAACCCCCGCATTTTTGGGGAATAAAACACTTTGGACTTAATGATACCAACTCTATATAAAAAAACTTTGTAGTTGTATCTGTTTCTGAAAAGAGTTGTGTTATTTGAACAACTTTTTGGACAACCATAATTTTACAAAGAAAAAAAGGTATTAACACAAAAATCAAAACAATAGAGAGAAAAAGTAAAAACATAATGTAAATATGAGAGATAAGATTGTCACAAACGTTGTCAAAAAGTGGTTGTATAAATATCATTTCTCTTCTGAAAACGTACGGCCATATCAAGTGAATATGATATCTTTGCAAGAACACTATAAATAAATGGTATAACCCCATATTAAAAGAAAGAAATGGTTGTGATTAAAACATACTAACTTAAAAGAGTTAGTTCTCGCTTCTTCGCTTATTCACCAACACATTAATGCTTCTTTTTTCTCGCCATTAAAAAACACGCTTCTTTTGTTTCAGCATCTCTCTTGCTATTCAGTATTTTCTTCTCTAAATAAAGATAATGACTAAATTTCTTGCTCTTGAGACGTTGGATTCTAACTTGAATTTTGATTTTAATCATATTGAAGAAGATGAAGACATTGATCTTGATTTTAATGGAGATGAATAATCGGAGGGGAAGAAGAAATTTGAAGCAACAAAAGGAACGATTTTAAAAATAAAACAAAAATAATTGGTATTATAAAAAATATTAAAATTATGGAGTAGAAAATAAGAAGAAAATAGAGAAAAATATGATAGATAAGAGAATGACACTTATAAATTGTTCTAACAAAAATAACCTTTCTTTAATGAAATGTCCACACAAAAAAAAAAACTTGTCTCACTTCACCCATGTGATGCTGGGAATAGTGTTTTATGTATGTTTGGTTTTACAACGTCATAAATCAAGTAAATTTGCTTTATAAATTGATTCTAGTTAAATTAAGTGTAAAACAATTTATATATTTAGATACATGTAAAATTGAGTTGAACAATAACTTTAAAAGTAAAAATCGTTTATAGAATCAAAATCACCAATTTTCAACCTCAAACAGTCAATATGAGAAACAGAGTCAATTCTACTAAAAAGCAGCCATTACATTCAAATCCAATTACCTTTTGGAATTATTTAAAGGTTGCTCCTCTCGTTTTTTTAATGACGAAAAATGTTGTTATTCTTGTACCTTGTGAAGACATATGTGGAGACTTATGATTTGAGGCGTCTAATCTTTTCTATGGATGTGTTATATTAGCAAAAAAAAAATAAAAAGACCAATAATTTTCGACAGAGCATCTCGATTGGCAAAATAATAAAATTGTAAAGTCAACATTGAGTTAAAACAACCTAAATGATAACATTTCTTCAAAAAAAAAAAAACTAAATTATAACATGTTTCAGATAATTCAAGTATGTACAAAACAGGGCACTCCACACAAGAGAGTACGATAAATAAAATACAAAAAATTTGATCATTACAACATATACTAAGAAAACGTTTGAAGTTTTAAAATGGTACATTCTTCAATACCTGCATAATACAAAATGGACAATAAGAATAATATACAATAAAATAATAATATAAAAATAATAAATATTATGAATCACTAAACATGTGGATGCCATGTCAATAAAAATGATTATATGGCAATGCTGAGAGTAGGGGCTGGTGTATTTTTTGATAGGGACTATATTTGAAATATCTTAGATTTCATAGGGACTAAACATATTTAACCTTGAGAAGAATATACAACAAAAAAAAAATATAATTGTACACCTCACCTACCATACATATACCACAACAAATAAAAAAAATGTGAGTATGATGTTTCTAGTTTTAAGACTGACTTTTTTTTTATTGTTGTAAGTTAGTTTTAGGACTAATTAATAATTTAATATAGTATTTGATTAACATCTATTAAAAAGCTACAAAAGAGACATCATATTGATGAGCAAGAGTAGAATAACGGAGTTGACAAATCAAAATTGACTGTATCATGTTTGATTTCAAAACTGGTAATGAGGCAAGACATAAACAATGTACAAGAGGCAACACCACATTCAAATAAGTGTCTCATACACTTTTTTGATATCGCTTATAGGCAAACACAATCTAAACTATACGCAACATTCAACTAATTTTACTATATTTAATGTAATTATTTTTAGAATACCTACATAATACATTTAATTATTTTCATACACGATAGTTAGGCTTATAACGTTGATGATAAAATGCACTTACTGCATCTCAAGTTTATTTGGGTTTATTCCCTTCTTCATGAAGGGTAGCTTGACTAGCTTCAGATATCAACTCATGTCATCTTTTTTGACAGCAATGTTACCCTTGGTCACGATTCAAATCGTGACCAAGCATTAGGGAGTTACATATATTCTTGGTTTGGGAGAAATGTTCTCAACGATTCCTTTATTGTTTCATGCGTTCCTTCAAGAAGAAGGCTTCCATCCTCACCACACATATATCTGAGGTCCAACTACGTGAACTCAAAGGTGTACTAAACTCCCTCCTCCTCCTCTTGGCCCTAAGTTTTGGTTGTTGGTGAGAAGTGCTAGAGTACATGTTATGTCCTCGATCACCTTAAGCAAATCAGTTTTGTAAATAACCATAGATAGAACGGTGTGTTAGTTATTTCATCTGTTTTTGAAGGTTGATCACAAATCTTTTTGAAGCAGTTGCTACATTATCTAAGTATCAATCTATCACATATAGTGATCTCTAGATATAGACCGGTTCTAAGCTTTTCTCTTGAGTTATTTCATTCTCTAAATCTAATATAGATACAGACTATATACATACAGGAATAAACTAGGCTAAGGTAAAAATAATAACAAAATTCTCAGCTTAAAAAGGAGGAAGGGAGAGAGAGAGAGAAAGAGGGTGTGTGCGTGTTCAAAGTTACTCTTATTGGTTGATCCATTAAAAGATCAAATCAATTCCAACATTTATTATGTTGGTAAATAAATCACAATATCTGAAGTACACCATATTCCGTTTTTATAATGTTAAAAGTTAAACTACGCTTCTCAAACTTTTTTCTCCTCGCTTCCAAGAACATTTTTTGGAATACGTTTGAGGTTGAATAAGGATTCTGTGAAGCATTTTAAAAGGAAACATATGCGCTATCACTTGCAAACTATCAACAGATAAAGAGATTTGCTAAATTAATTAAGTTATGCCGCGTTTAGGATTGAAAAAGTGCAATATCTAAATAACATTACCGGCCGAAATCAAGGGCTGTTGACAATAAGATCTCTGAATCGATATTACTTTGCCCTGACATGTGCAATTTAGA
>Ga0315913_1011152_pt1 | contig 10207 bp, 4 predicted proteins | sample MpolsnodulesMG_FD_207736 | JGI IMG/M metagenome (GOLD analysis project Ga0315913, IMG submission 207736) | Medicago polymorpha root nodule microbial communities from Los Angeles, California, United States - small nodules | ecosystem: Host-associated > Plants > Roots > Nodule | place: USA...
AAAAACAAAAAAAAAAACATTGACAGGTTGGTCAACCTGTCGGTCTGTCATAAAATGGGGTGGGGTGAGATTTTCAACCCTACATCTCTAGTTGGCCTACCCCACTCCGCCCCTTTTTAAATGGGTTATTGACGGAGCGGGGCGGGTTGGCTCTTTTTGTCATCCCTATCCAAAACAAAAGTTCACTGATTATGTGAAATACATTGAGGAAGAACTCTTTCAAAACAATGAGCAAGCACTTTAGAGATCAGCTTATACAAAACATTTCACAAGGAAATCGGGTACCAGTCTTTCATAATTTTTATGAATTGAACCTTTAGGAATGAGGGAAATCTTAATAATAGTTCTTTTTTTTTTCAATGGAGCGCATACCTTGAGTGCAAGAAATTTTGTTCAATTAACCTTTTCCCGAGGGGTTGCACCCGCGTGAAAAAAATTGTGTTTTGATCATCGTCTTTATATCAATGTGTGTTTGCTCGTTGTTTCCAGTACGCATCATATTGCCACATCAACATGTTCATCCTCTTTCGTAGAACCCACATTTGAACCTGATCCTCCCATGTACTAATGCTACGAGTATGATCCAACTGGCGACAACAATCCTTAACGTCGACTTTCCTCTTATTACAATGTTTCCTGCTCGACATGGCCTCTACGCACATATGCAGCCTAGGAAGCACATAACGAACCATGTACTCCTGCCAACTCACCTTAACCATATGTCAAAACCAGGTTCAAGCTTCTAAGCATTTTCAAATCTAAAGATACGTCTAGACAAATGAGGTCGTTGCACAGGGACACGGTCTAACAAAATAGGGTAGTGATCTAACACCGGGGCTACCAAATTTGCAAGCTTTGCTTCCAGAAATATATTGAACCAAGCTGAATTAGCCAAGGCACAATCTAAACATCCCGGGGGTGCTCATACTTTTAAACCAAGTGTACAGATATCCCCTTACCTGCACATCAGAAAAACCAGAGTCGAGAACCGCTTGCCTAAATTCGTTAATCAACCAATTTAAATGACTAGGTCTACCCCGCTTCTCATTAGCATCCATAATCTCATTAAAGTCCCAAAAAATACACCACAGACCAGTAGTCTGACTAACTAACTGACGCAGAATTTCCCACGCATTATCCATAAATTGATGATGTGATATGAAGAGAGGTATAGAGAAAATTAAGTGTTGAATAAGTGTACAAAAATTAAGAGCGTGTAAATATAAGTTTTCTATTAGTATATAAAATGTTATCGGTTACTATTTTATGGTCTAATATATTTGTCTTTTATGTGTCTAATGATGAAAATTTGGAATAGGAGGTCGCAATACTTCAATATGAACAAAATCACAACATGGAAATTCCTAACTATCATTTGCCTTCTAAAATTTTATGCATAGTTGTGGGTGTTCAATTAAAGGTATTGTCATATTTCTATAAGTTTATTGTTTTTATTAACTTAAAATGTTTAATGCATGTCCTTAATAATATACTTATTTGGTATTGTAGGTAAAAATTGACACAGATGAGATTTTTACTCTAGTTACATTATTTCCATTGCTCGAGGTTAGTTATTTTAAATTTGGTGGTAAAAAAAATTTTTAGTGTCAATAGATATTCATTTTTTCTCTATCTTAAATAAAACATGAGGTTTTTTAATCCATACTTTTTTATAAAAACGACTAATTTTAATCTCTCTCGGTAGGGACTCAAAGCACATGTTTTTATAAAATATATAATGACTCAAAAATTATATAGAGACTCAATTTGAAAGATCCATAATTTTATTTAAATTAAAAACATATTTAACTCTTCTAATATCGTGTGTGTGTGAAGATAAAAAAAATATGAATATAATTTGAGTTATTACTGTCGATGATTGCAGCAACAAGAATATGTATTAGAGGAAAATCATGCACTTCATAGTCCTAATGAAATCTACTCTTTTAGTAAGTTGCTCACTTCAATGGAAACAAGTACACATGGTGGACTTTATATTCCAAAGCAACATGCAGATAGATGCTTCCCCCAACTGGTTTGTTTTAGTTGATGCTTGTGATTCTTTATTGTCTTTGATAATGTTATTGTATATTTTCATTGATTGACTTGAAATTATTTTCAACTGTCACTGTCATTCTACCTTTCATCATATGTGTATATGCAAGGTTAAATATATTTTTAGTTATAAAATTACAATTTTTTGTTAATACTGATAAAAGTTTTATTCAAATTTTGTCCTCTCATATTTTTATCAATTTATAAAATAAAAAAAAATTAGTACTTGAAATTGTTTTCTTAAACAACAAATGTTAGTATTTTGTTAGTATTTATTCCTTATAAAGCAAAATAAGGATGAAAGTTGTACAAACTTTATGACGAGACCAAACATCAAAAATAATAAATTCTAAACGGACATATTGAACTCATCTGCAGGGACATATTGAAATCATGAATGTTACTTATCTACACTTGTGTTAAGTTTTTACCAAAAAAATTTCGTTTATTTTTGTAAGAATTTTGTTTAAGTTTCATGTTTTTGTTACTTTGTTATAGGATATGACCCTTCAACCACCAATGCAAGATCTAGTGGCGAAGGACATGCATGAAATTGAATGGAATTTTCGACATATTTATCGTGGTAAGTTTAAGTTGTTTTATTTAAACATTAGTATTACCTTTATTGTTAACCTAAAAGAGTTTATGATGGATCTATATAACTACTCGTCATGCATAAAATCATCTTTGTTTCATATATATAGAAAGGGAGGTATTTTGGGGTTGATGATATGGTTTGGTGATAATTGAGTCTCTCTGATGTTGTCCAATGTCTACGAGAGTTTAAAATTTAAAACAACTTAATTGGTATGGAAAAACTTAAAGGACTAATTTGTTGCAATTAATTAACTTAAAAGACCTAAGTGGTAGAAAATAAAACTTAAAGATCAATTTGTTACAATTAAATGACTTAAAGAACCTTTGATGTAATTTAGCCTTTAAATTCTTTATGAGAAAATTGTAAAATGATTGCAGTGTCCCTATAATAATGATTGCCCATTCTCCCAGTTTTATGTTTTTTTTCTCCCAAAATACAACTATTTTATTTCAAGAATGGAATCATTGTTGATTTATTTTTCTTTCTAAGTTATATATTCTTATAACATGAAATGCAGATCATGAGAGAGCACACTTGCTTACTAATGGTTGGAGCACATTTGTAAACTCTAAAAATCTTCTTCCTGGAGATTCATGCATTTTTGTCAGGTTCTCTCTTTTTTCTTCATTTTTATTTCATTGTATTTTATGGGATTCAGGAATGCATTTCAATCTATAAATTCTCTAGTGATTGACAATTTATGCATCTACCAATAACATTATTACTCATTTTGTACACATTAATTTTATGTCATAGAAATTTACTTGGACATTACTTATGTTATTGTAGGGGAGAGAATGGTGAAATTGGTATTGGGATTCGTAGAGCAATGAAACAACATAACCACATATGCACAAAATTGTATCAACAATCAAGTCAAAACATTCAACTTGGAGCATTGGCTGCTGTTGTCCATGCTGTTTCTATTGGAAGTTTGTTCCATGCCCAATACCACCCTTGGTGAGATACCAATGATTTTACAATTTGAAATATAAATGAACATTTTTTTCCAACATTACAAATTTATAAAAATATGCCCTTAATTTGAGAATAAGTTTTAAAAAAATGTTAGCACTAATACACATCTTTTGTAGGATTACTCCCTTTGAATTTATGATTCCTCTGAAAATTTATGTTGAGTCCATTGAAAAAGACTACTCAGTTGGAAGGAGGGTACATATGTTGTCTGAAGTTGAAGGATGTCCAAGAAGGTGATCATAATGTCAAATTATTGTGGTTGATTCATGATTTTTTTTTATCACTTTTATGAGAAGTGTGAACAATATACATTTTAACATACATTTTTCAATACCTATCTTTCTGTAAGTTGAAATTTAAATTAGATTGAATTTCACATTAATTTAGTCAGATCCATATGAACTTTAATAAATACAAAGACATAATAAAAAGAGTGTATTGCTAGTATTTCTCTTGTTTTAATTTAAAATATATGCATCTATGAGAAAATTGTTTATGATACTTGTAGTCAATAAGGTAACTATTTGTAATAATTATGTCTTTTTACATTTTTGTTTTACTTTATAGGTATGGTACAATAGTTGGTAATGAAGATATTGATCCCATTAGGTGGCCTGGTTCAGAATGGAGATGTATCAAGGTAAAAACAAATATCTTACTATCCTTTAGAATTAGTACCCATGGCATTTTAATTAACATATTTTTCTTTTAACTTAATTGATTTAAATAAATTTGATTAAATCTCCTCCTAGGTGCAATGGGATTCCATACCAAATATTGAGAGGGTTTGTCCATGGTGGATTGAGCCCTTGGGATCTCCCAAGATTATGTTGAAGGGCATTTCAATTCTCCCTTTACCAAATAAAACAGATGCACCTAACTCATCATTGCTTGGATTAAATAACTTTGTTAATGAGGGTCAGTTATTATCCATTCATTTCTTTACTTTTAGATGTTTTTATATTAATTTTATGTTTTTGCTAATATGTTGTGTTTACTATAATCATTGTGCTGATTGAATTCTCTTATTGTTATCAGATATAGTGTGGAGTTCCTCTAAACCTGAATATCACAAAGTGGATATGGACTTGGAAGGTCAACAAAACAATACTGGAAATGATAATAAGTCAATCTTTTCCATTTTTGCTTTCTTTATATGTCTTTGCTTTTTTATATTTGTAATTTTTGTCTTTCGTCCTCTTCTATAATTCTTTATTTTCAATATAAAAAAATCTAAGTAACAAAGACATATCAGATTGAGTGATTAAACTTGAACTAGTTCTATGTTGCATAAGTGAAACAAATATTGTATCCTGTATAAGTTTGTTCCTGCCGATAGATTAATAAAGTTCATCATTAGATGAAGAAAACACAAAAATAAAGGGAGTTTAATGTGTTTAGTTAGACTCGACTATTTTTATATTCTATTTTATATCTATTTTATGTGAGTACCTTTCTATGTTGGGATAGATCGTTGAACATGGAATGAAAATGGAGAGAGAGGGAGGAACACATATATATGTTTATACTAGTTCACAACTCAAATTGAATGCTACATCTAATCCTCCCTCACAAAAGAGATTTGTCTCATTCAACGATGACTTAATCCACTATAACCAAACTAGTTAATCCCAAACTAGTTGCATGTTATTGATGCTTCTCCAAACAATTTGTTCAGTAGAACTTCGTTGCTACTATTGAGCCTTTTACAAAGTTTTGAGTTTATGTTTAGAATTCTTTATAGTTTATTATAGTTCTTTTTTGTTTACAAGTATAGTTTATTGTAGCTTATGTGCTTCATTTATTAGCATACAAATCTATAATGTTCAACCAAATTAATTATATTTAGACTTTTAGAAGTAAGTTTCTAAAATTATTAACTCGATTGAACCGATTCAAACCTACTCTCTCCATCCCAAATTATAAGCAAAAAAAAAAAATCATACTTATTAAAAAAACTAAAACATAAGAATTTGGAGTATAGTTTTTTGTGTTTTCTTTGGAAAAAGTTTTATAGGAAGATGTAAAAACAATTTTCATTGGCTATTGGTTATGGAAAAAATGAAAGAGAGAGAAAATTGAATGTAATTTACATTTAATTTTATGAGAATAAACAAAAGTTTTTCTTGGAAAAAAGATTTTTTTTTCTTAAAAACAAGATTAAATAGGATAAAAGTTTGTCTTTTTTGCTTATATTTTGGGACAAAGAAAATGAGTTTTTTTTTGCTTATATTATAGGACGGAGGGAGTACATATTTTTCATTGGTTTAGATTACTTATTTGCAAAGGATTTAGAATTTGGTTCGTATTTCATAAGAAAATATTATAAAACCCAATCCAAATTAATTATTTTTATTGGTTGAAATTTAATTTCTTTTAACAGTTGAACCAAGTCATCCCAATACACCTTATCTTCTTAATAGAGGACGTTTTGTTGTCAATTCATCTACGACAAATGTTAAATGTAGAAATATCTATCTTTGTGAGCATAACTTAAATGATAGAGACATTGTAATATACACATATCTGAGTTCGAATCAGAGATCACCACTTATTTATATTAAAAGGTGAAATTCTCACCACTAGACTACTTGACAAAACAAAATGTAAAAAGTTTTGTCTTTTAAGTCGTGCATTAAACTTTCGAAAAGTCAAAATATTGTTTTTTTCAATGCAAAATTTTTACTTTTAAATTTCTTAACTAATGTCTCATGGTTCGAACTCTGAAGCACTCGTCAACATTCTACTTTGTCTAGACATTATTTCTTTATAACCTCAAATCCAATGTTTACCATCTACACCGTGAGTCATGAAACCAGATCATTTGTATAATCGTCCTTCTAAGCTTGCTAACCTTTGGACACACTAGGGGAGATGATTTGGAGTCCAATGTTATTTTTGTAGTCTCCAGAAGTTTTTTTTTAGGACCGTTTTAGGTTGCCTAACTTTCGGTTTCTGTAATTTTTATTTTCTGCTTTTGTTTTTCTTCTTTTGGCCTTTTTCAGAGGGTTTTGTTTTGGTCCCCCCTCTTGTACATATTTTTTCATTTTTTTCTATTTATATTTATATTTATATTTTTAGTGAGTGGAAGAGGATAAGGGTTTCCTAGGACTGTCGACCTAGTCGGGACTCTCAGTTCCCTCCTTAATGTCTTCATCACTCTTGATTCAGTAAAAAAGATTGTGTCAAAAAAATATATCACTTGACCAATCATGGTCCAAAAGAAATGGACGTATTGCCGACATACTATGAACATGTTAAATACCAAATTCGATAATAAATGGACCTATGAGAATCAACAATTTATAAGTGGCATTCTTCTTGAAACCAAAAAGAAAGAAAAAAAAATGTTCCTCAAGCAGATACTAACACAAGTCAACACAACTAAAAGTAGCTAAAAATATTTTTTTCTAAATTTTATCAAAATAAAATGAAGTAATAAAATAAAAATTACATATCAAAATTCAAAATAATAAAAAGAAAGTTAAAAGTCATTGAGATTGTTATGTATGGCTGAGTTCGAGTTCAGAACTCTCGTCTTCTCTACACTTAAAGTGTGTGAGTCTAGTACTCTAAAAAAATGTGTGTTTAACTCTAAACTACTTTACCAAAAAAAATCAAAGAAAACAAAAAAATATATAAAATTCATCACATATATATTTTACCTTAGATTTGAATGCGATCGATTTTAAAGCTTAATTTGTTATTTTATAATTTAAAGAGTCAAATTGGCCAACCCCTAAAATTTCAAAGATCAAAAGTAATTCACTCATTGCAAAGGAGAGTGGGAAAAGAAAATCAAATCTATTATATAATTAAATATCGCATTGTCCTTGTTACCCTTATGTTTTATGTTGATTTTCTTATCTGGACCTGCAGTGGTTGATCATAAAAAATTAAACTACATACCCTTTTTTTATAGGATTAAACTACATACCTAAAAAATTTTAAAAAATTACGTATTTCAAATGACTTATAAGCGTGAGAATAACACGTACTAAGATGGAGAACATGGTGGTTTACAAGGTAATTTTATTGAAAAGTAAAGGATATTTTGTAATTTCTTCTATAAAAAATTTAACTTTTTTAGCAGGGTGGACCGTGACCCATCCGAGCATTAATGTGGCTCGGCAACTGTGGATATGATTATGTTTTTCATTTTGTTCTTGATTAGTTCAGCTTATAATAGGGATGTCAATGGATATCCATGGATACGGATAGTATGATACCCGTTTCCGCCCCGTTTGACAAATATGATACCCGTGCCCGGCCCATACCCTCGGGGGTACCCACTATACGGGTACCCGCGGGTATTGAGGTATCCATAGGTATTCATGGGCACCCATGGATTTTTTAATTGATTTTTTTTAAGAAGAATTTTTTAATTTATTTATTTTTTTGTACAAATAATAACTTTTTTTTAACTACCAAAACACTTCAACTTTTAAACATCCATACATAATCCATTCAAAATTTCATTAATCATACATAATCCATAGAAAAATCATGATTCTTACACAATCCATATGATATGTTTTATGATGTTAATAAACTAAAAGCGGTGAACTTAATAAGATGAATCTAAAAAATTAAAAATAAAAATAAGTTATTAATGAGGAATCTTAGGTGGACGGTAAAATTTCCTTCAATAAGGTAACAACTTTAAGTAATAAGACAAGATATATAAAGATATTTTAGTAATTTACTTAATTTATTATCGGGTATGGGTACCCATGGGTATGGATACAATCAAATCTGTGTTTGTACCCATATAATAATGGGTAGTCAAATACCTGTTTATTATACCCGTGGATACCCGTTTAGCTACCCGTCTCGTGCCTGTGATGGATTTTACCCATGGGTACCCGTGGGCATGAGTATTTTTTCCAACCCTAGCTTATAACTTGTCTATTAATGATTTATGTTTTGTTCTTATTTTAACAGCAAAATGACAGTGGTGAGGTTGATGACTGTGGTGAGGTTAGAGTCTTCACCGCCGTCATCAAAATCATATATCAGTCTCAAATAAGAGTTTCAAAATTTGTTTATTTTATTTTATTTTTCAAATGTGTTATATAATTGTAATGTTTTAATTTCATAATTAATTTTTCTTTTGTTAATTTTGGTGATTTTCTATTTTTGTTAATACATTATATAATAGGTCTAACGAGGAGGATAAAAGAAAACAAGTGTTTCTATTTTTTACGAAGAATGTTTTCACGAAGGAAAATGTTGACGAGTGTCCCCGGGACACTCTTTAAGCACTTTAAATGGTAAGTTTTAATGAAAAGTTGTGTATTGGATGCAATGGAAATTGTAATAGTTGACTTTTTAAAAGAATAATTACTAAATTTGGAATGCTTAAAGAGTGCTCCAGGAGAACTCGTTAACGAGACTCTTTCACGAAATGCAAGAATGCATGCGGCTCTCACGTGCTTACCAACTCATGCCATGGGTTTTCATAAATAAATAAATCAAATTTTTCAACTACCACTGTTCCAAAACATGAGTTTTTCCAATTTTCATTTTATAAATAAATAAATAAAAACTTCCAATCAAGTTAGAAGCTCTATAACAATTTTTCATGCCAGTGATGGTCGGATTTACGCAAGTGACCAAATCGTTTACCAAGTAATAAAGTATAAGTAGAGTATCGTATTCACATGGATTTCCGTTTCAATCAAACAATTTGCGTTACTTATTTGGAAAGAAAATAATTAAGATAAGGGTTTAGAGTTTTGCAATTTAATATGTTTGTAACAGAGCAAAGTTTATCTGTATTGATTGTAGAATGTTAGTAGAGGTCGAATCCCCTCTATTTAATTTTAGAATTACGTAATAGTCAAGTTTTATTCATGCTTTTAACGTTTCATATTCAAGTGATGAGTTCATGGGGTTTTATTACCTATCAGCTTTTGAGTTGCACCTGCTGATCACACGGGTAGGTACACATAGGGTTTTACTCTCTCAGAGATATGGGTTCATTCCCCTCCAGATATCACTTGCAACCATTACATCGGAGTGCCTACGAGTTTCAGTGTTTAGGGTTGTCAGTACTATAGGGAGATACACTTACGCTCGAAGGTTTACGTGTAGGTTCTTACTTTTTCAGATGTATTTGAAACAATGACGGATAATAGGGTTCCTAAATTCAAAGTATCCTAAAGGTTCACTCGCCTGTTGAATCTTAGAAGGACATAACACACTCTCCTTCTCGGTAGTTCTACAAACAGGCAGCCCTATCAACGTCTACCTTACCAAGGTTCTAGGAGAATGAAGTTACTGGGCTGATTTAAGTCGTGAAGTCACTTCTTTCCCTAATTAGATTAGTGACTTCCTAACTATCGTTGTAACGCCCTATTTATTTATCTAATTATTTTTGGTTGAGTTAGAGTCTTTTATGTGATTTATGTTGATTTATGACGTGTTGTTGTGTATTAATATTTTATTAAGTGGCTTTATGTTATTATTTAGGATAATATGTTAGAAATTAGAATAAATAGACTTGGAGGGGCTGTTTTAGAAATAATTAAGAATAAGTGGTGTTAAGTAGAAAATCTGTTAAGTATATAAGGA
>Ga0315913_1011157_pt1 | contig 10203 bp, 5 predicted proteins | sample MpolsnodulesMG_FD_207736 | JGI IMG/M metagenome (GOLD analysis project Ga0315913, IMG submission 207736) | Medicago polymorpha root nodule microbial communities from Los Angeles, California, United States - small nodules | ecosystem: Host-associated > Plants > Roots > Nodule | place: USA...
TTTTGTCTGTCTCTTGTTTTTCCTTATATACTTAGCAGATTTTCTACTTCACACCACTTATTCTTGATTATTTCAAAAACAGCCCCTCCAAGTCTATTTATTCTAATTTCCAACATATTCTTCTAAATAATAATATAAAGCCACTTAATAAAATATTAATGCACAACAACACGTCATAAATCAACATAAATCACATAAAAGACTTTAAACTCAACCAAAAATAATTAGATAAATAAATAGGGCGTTACATATATTGACAAAAATCTTGTATGATTTGATTATTTTAATTAGAATGATATATTTGATGATTTCAATTGAATTTGTTATTTATTTAATTTCTGTTCTGAATGATTTATTTTTTTTACCAACTTTAAATTGATATATGATTTACAATTTAAAACGAAATTGCGAATGCTTGAGATTAAATATTCTTGCTTTCGTAGTCTAAAGATAGATGCGAACCTTTGAAATCATTATAATTTCTAATATTTATATGCTAAATCTTGATTTTAAATTCCCTAAGAGATTAGGGGTCATCTCAAGGTTAAAGGTTTAGTCACTAAGAGATTAGGATTAAACACAATAGGAAATTGATAGTAACATGAAGAATAAATTCAGCTATAATAGTGCAAAGTTAGTAACCAAGTCATACTCATCCTTGACACAATTTTTTTATAATTAATTTTTATTCAAGTTTCGTAGTTGCTAAAATTATAAACAACAAACTCGTACCTCTTTTTATTCAATTAAGTTATAAAAATAAAGTTGGACAATATAACGCAGTTTTTGAGTTCGACACTCAGTCTTACCGTTTTAATTTTACTACTTGCATGATTTCGTACATTTGTGAAAACCGCTATCAGACTTTCTCATATATGTATATAAAATTTGTTTTCGGTGATATAAACACATAAAATCTACAACAGGTGTGATGTAAACACTGAACGGTATTTGCATATAAATTAAAAAAATATTTTAATAGAAACACTATATTAATGTTTATATTTTAAAAATAGTTATGAGTTTCCAAAATTTTATCATATTGATGTTTATATATGTATATACAAATTTGTTTATCCAAATATAAACAATATAAAATCTGCAACAGATGCGGTGCAAACATTGAATGATGTTTTGGATATAAAATAAAAAATAGAAACACTTTTGAAAATAGTAATGAGTTCAAATATTTTATCATATATGTATAAATTTGTTTCTGCATATATATAAGCACGTAAAATCTGAAACGAGTGAGGTGCAAACATTGAACAATTTTTTAAAATAAAATCAAAAGTTATTTAACATAAAAAACTGTTTTTGCATATATAAGTAAATAAAATCCACAACTGATTCCCTTAATAAAAAAAATCCACAACTGACGCGATTCAACTATTTAATAAATTTTTGTATATATAAAAGAAAAATATTTAATAAAAACATTACATTAATACTGATAACTTTCCTTTAATATCTTTAAATTTTCGACAATATTAACAATCTAATTATTTTTATATAATTACCACAATGTTACACGAAAGCACACAAGTCTTTTACTAGTTTTTCTTTTTGTTAATGTTATTAACACGACGCTCTAACCAAATGAGCTAATGGGCCAATTGTGATCTTTTACTAGTTTGTATAAAAAGAAAGGTTAAGTATGTTTTTGTTCCCTATAAATATACCAACTTTTCGTTTTAATCCCTCCAAAATTTTCCTTCAACTTTTAGTCCCTATAAAATTTTCAATCACTACTTTTGGTCCCTATTTTAAAGTTAATTTTAGTTTTTTTTTAATGAAATGTGTAGAATATTGTAAAAATATTTCCCAAAAAAAATTAGAATTTTTTAATAAAACATAAATTTAATATGAATTTTTAACCATAAAAAATATAAAAATTTATATTAAATTCATGTTTTGTTAAAAAATTCTAAATTTTTTTGGAAGAGATTCTTATTATATTATGAATTTTTCTGCAAAATTCTATTCAAAAATATGAATTATACATATGAGTTTACTTTAAAAGAGGGACCAAAAGTAAAGATGGAAAATTTTTGGAGGACTAAAAGTTGAAGGAAAATTTTAGAGGGACTAAAACAAAAAGTTGGTATATTTATAGGGATCAAAAACATATTTAACCTAAAAAGAAACCATCGAATCTTGAATGTCTATTATATACCTGGTTTTATTTCCATTTACTTCATTTCTCTTCTTTTTCATTCATCATACACATTCATGAATCCTCAACACAAAACTAGCAAAAACAATTGAAAATCAATGGCATAACTCAATAAATAATCAATTTTCTACTCAAAAATCACACTTTTATCTCAAAAAACACAAACACAAATGCTCAAATCCCAAAAAAACAAATCGACCAAAATCTCCACATTCATTTCCCAATCTTTATACAAACTATATTCTCATAGGACTTAGGAGGCTTATCATTCCATCTGCTGCAGCGCCACCTATTTCTCTTGCACCTGACTTTAGGTTTCACCAACATGATGAAGAGCTCGTTATAAATTGGAAAAATATGTTTGATTTGATGCTATTGTTGAAGTTGGTTATCTACAAGAGCGAACATTATGACCTTTTTGGTTAATCACTTTTCTTTAAATTTATAATTTTTAAAAAAAATTTGTTCAATAGAAATGATGAAGAGCTAGTTATGTATTACCTCAAACGCAAAATTTCTGAAAAATCTTTTGATTTGATTATTGTTGTTGAAGTAGTTATGTGCAAGAGCGAACGTTGTGACTTTTTGTTAATCACTTTTATTTAAATTTATAATATACTTTTTGTCGATAAAGATTTGATTTTTGATGATTATTGATTTTGCGAAAACATTAGGTGGTGAATGTGCACTATTACATACAATAGACATCCAAAATTCAATAGTTTCTTTTTTCATAAATTGATCAAACAGTTAAGATTAAAAAAATTAATGAGGTCTTTGTGCACCACCTACAATGTTGGTCTATCTTAAACATGTGGGATAAATCTTGACAGAAAGGACCTACTTGAGTAACAAAGATATAATTAAGGGACTCAAACGGAACGAAAACTAGTTAAGTGACCAAAGTGAAACCTCAAAAATAGTTAAGGGACGAAAACTACAATTTAGACTTTAAAATATATCACATCATCGATTTTTTAATTCAAAAATATGATTGAGTCACCAAGATTACAATTAAGCCTAAAAATCAAGAGTCAAATCGTAGGATATTAGAACCTGACATTGTTGGGAACCATATACCACGGCAAATGTGAAAACCTTAGAATTATTTTTCATGTCCTTCGTTCTTTACCATAACAAACTAATCCATTTCACCGCAAATTGATACTAAAGAAACAATACTTTTATCATACACTGGTTATATGATGAATAGGAAATATAAATCAATCCAATCTTTACCTTATTTCTCTAGCCAGTATGGGAAGAAAAGTGGAATGAAAAATGGAGAAATAGTGCGCTAAGACATCAATGAAGATTCTTAGAGCTAAGACATTGAACCAGAAACTTGTGACACAGGTGGAGCGACTCACTAATAGGTTCTTAGAGCTAAGATCTACTAACATGTCCTTGGAACATTTTAGATATATTATCTCTCTTATCACTAGATGTATGACATATTTTTCGCAATAGAGAATTCAACTTTGTGCAGATTAGGGAAAACTTGTGCAAAGAACAAGGATATACATATGTAGAACAAGATACGTCAGATCTACCTCTCGAGTTAGATTAACACAAAGTTGGTGCGATGTTTCCCGTGCACAATCAAGCTAAGAATTGTGGTGCATGTTATGCAAAGGAATCAATCTCTTTCATTGAAAGCTTAATCAAGATATATACGCGCTTGTGGGTAAGGCTGTCTCCAGAAGAGATTATTGATTGCGATGACCAAAACTCAGGGTGCTTTGGTGTAATGACATTGCATTAGAGGACCACTACCTGAATGGCACCCAAGCACGATCATTGCAATAAATAAAAGGAAAGGGTTATATCGAGAATTTTAGGTGTATTCCATTGAATTATTAAGATGAAGTTATCCTAATGAAGGTTGTTTAAACAGTCAGATGTTGTATATGAGATCAAATTGAGAGAAATGAAAAAAATAAAACTCAGATTGATTGAATGATCTAAAAATGTGAAGTGATTGCAACATTTATACATATACAAAATAAGAATAAGTTGAGTAACTTGCGTAGAAAGTTACCGGTTGTAACTAACTCATAACCAACTAAAATCGGTTTAACTAGCATTGGTTGAAGTTGTTGAGTACTCTTGGTGACATGTTGTAACTAGTTGAGATTGTGATGGTGAGGGGATAAGTTGAGATGAATTATCCTCTAATAACATAGGTGTTGGACTCTGGTTCTTTATTTACTAAAATGAGATATTTAAATCATAAACGTAGTTATTGCGTAAAACACATTCCCTCTTGGTGGTGGTACATGGATCTTTTAGTGGAAAAGACTTCTAGATCATCCATAATATTTAATTGATGACGACGACGACGACAGGTGGCAACCATGTTGAAACATTTGTTAAAAGAGTTTCTTTGTTCATTGCAAGTTACATGTATAACATGAATTGTTTGGACTGTATGAATGGTCCTATTTGTTCTCTCTGGCTTCCTTAACACAAAGATCACTGTTTCATTCTGGTTGATTTCTTGTTGCTTCAATGTTGAATTGTTAATTTGTTATGTGAGTAGATAATCTCAATGAGGCTAATATCTTCCCAAGCTGACTCCTAAACAACCAAGTATACCAACCAAATAACACATAACAATACCTACCAAAATAGTTATTGTTGATTTCCTACCACTAACAAGTTATTGAGGTGATCACTCATTTTTACCTGTGCAATCGAGTAACCTATGTAACAACAATAACACACCACTTTGTCCCTCTTATTTAGACTCAATGACTAAAATATGAAAGAACCTTTTTATTGGGAAAATATGAAAGAATTAATGTGAGAGAAAACTCTTCTCCAAGGGTTTCCCCTTTTACAAGCCACTACTCTATTCACAATGTCTACAAATTTGAATGATATTCCCCCTAACCATAGTCCATATATCCTTCTACTTATATACATGATAACCAAAACAACCTCATTAACCAACAATACACTTTTCCAATGTCCAAACAGCATCACCCAAGAAAATGGTATCAGAATATAGAACAGAGAACATTGATTACACAAATGAAAATTCATTCAACTCAGCTTGGAATTACAAAAGATCAATTATTTATAACCAGAGTTCTGTCAACTAGCTCATTAACTAATTCATGATTAACTGATTCTACATCTAACGCACTTAATTAACTGATTAACCGCTTGTAACAAACCTCCAAATTCTGCATAATTGACATACACTTCAATAGAAATAATAAAAATAAAAGATGGATAAAACAGCGGATTAAAAAGGCCAAAAATCATAGAAATTTTGAAAATATTGATTCAGTATAATTTGGTATTTGAAGGCAGGAAAGCATTGTCTCCATATGTGATCTACATGTCCAAGGTAACAGAGGGAACTCATCCCAAAAGGTATAAGAAAATATTCTCTACCAAGCAAAATTCCAAAATACATGTTACTCTTTTGGATGTTAACAATGGTAATACTTTATAGAGCCTGCATTTCTAAATTAGTATGGTCACTGTTGTTAGCAGAAGAGGATTCAGGAGTCTCCTTGTCATCAGCAGACTTCATTTCTTGAATCGGAGGAGGATTTACAATGGTGGTTTCTGAGGAAATACTTTCCGAGAGCCGTCCCTTCATCTCCCTGTGTTCTTGACACAAGGCACACCAGTGCAAGCAGCAGTGAACACAACAAGGATCACCAGGCGAATTCTGGAATCATCAAAAGATTAAGACAGTTGTAAAGAAAGACAAGGTTTTATGTTCGGTGTAAACCATAAAAGCTAGAGGAAATCATTTTCAAAATATTATGCAAGTACAAGTTACAAGAAAACACAGCTAAGATGCTTTGAATGAACATAACTTGAGTGACACTAAAATTTTAAAGCAGCCATTATACCTTCGGCCACCACCTTGAATGTGAAAATCGGCTTTTGATTTACCACAAAGGGAGGAAGTATTAGTAGCAGGTTATCAAACAGAATAATTGATTATCAATTTTCGTTTGACTCTTCTAATTTTAATTGTTCAAACCTAAACCACTTCTCTTTTTGGGAAAAATAACAGCTAGCAAAGAAAAGATAGCCCTGTTCCCACAAGGATTATATTTTAAATGTTAAAATGAGGAAACTTTAGGGGACACTATACAATAAGGTGTAGACAAAGGCACCATAAGGTTTGCCTAAGGCAAGGCACCAGATGAGGCCAGCCTCTTAGAACGGCGCCTCTTGCTTTTGCTCAGGTGAGGCAAACATGTCTAGCATTTTAGCCATACAACAACAGCCAAAGTCTTTTCTCACTCGGTGGTGAAACATCGACAACATAATGCTATAATTTCATGTCATGAATAATGTCGAGATACGATAGGAGTGCGGATCCTCTTTTTTTCTCCAAATAAATGGAAAACTCTATCATTATAATATTAGGTGCATAAAGGCACACATTCCAAGAACTTGACATAATTATGCTTTTAGACGCAACCAAAACTACAGTGACGCAGGCCTCCATTTCTTTTGAGAAGAGGATCCCCTACTCATATAGTAGACCTTTACATCCAAATCCTTAATAATTTGGCTTATAATTTTTCTGTCTCTCCGGATCCCTAGCTATTGGAATTGGACTATCCTTCATATGGTTTTCCCTCCTTACTGATGCTTCTGTGGGTCTTTTCGACGCATGCTCAAACCACCTAAGCATCTTATCTATATCACTCAAAGGAATCTCTAAAGACTCAGCCATCTAACATGCAAAGCAAGATGCTAAAAAGTGATATATAGTCAGAGTATTAAAAGAATAACTAGCCGGTGGTGTTTGGGGTTCTTAGCCTAAAAGCACAAATATGACATAAGACACCAAAACAATTCGAAACAAGTATATGTCAAAATTAAAAAACTACAGCACACATCACAATTATAGTACAACAATAAAAAACAATTATAATACGGCACATATTATTAAATATTAATATGAAAACACAAATCTTGAATCCAAAAAGACTGCCGATATTTTAAAAGTTCGCATCAGTCATTGCAAACAAAATAAAAATACCATTGTTTATCTAATTATTGTGATGGTCTTCATACATGCTAGACACGAATATGGCTACTATTTTAAAGTTTTTGTACTGTGCTTTTAGCAGCAGCAAGCAGATGAAGATTTTATAAACTGGACATCATAATCTTTTATAAGGTTTGAAAACAAGTGCTTCTATTATATATTTCTCTTTAAGATCTTTTCTAAGCTTCTTTTCTTAAACTTCTGATAAAAGCACTAAAACAATTTTATTCCAGAAAACATTACTATACATTAAACAGATATTTTAAGTTTTAACATGATTTTAGACCAGTAAGCACACTTTTGTTAAATTTTTAAATTAAGAAGTTCAAAATATGCCTGTGTTACAATATATACAAGCAAGGCTTAATAGTAGGCAAATTCATACAGAAGAGACATTGATTTTAACATCTAATTGGATTCTACATTACACATCAGCAGCAATAATTAGAAGCAACGTTTACTAGTACAAGTGACGGAGAAATTCAACACATACCTGTAAGTGATAATTCTTTTGTAAGTTTTGTCGAACCTGACCAGTGTATATGCCACACATCCACCAAGTAAAAAACAAACCCTCAAAAATTAGAAATGATGTCCCTGGATCGATGATACCATTCAAGACTGCAGTTGCTGTTGCCAGAGCAATGCCACCTTCAATAAAAATGGCATGACAAATGCATGGTCCAGTCCAAGGAGTGTCTTCATGCAAGCTTTCTACATTGCGGCCAAATAATACACAGGGACAAAACAGTCCTGTCAAACCTGCAATTAAGGTGGAACAGTAAAAAAAGCTAGTTATTTCTTGCTTTACAGTAACAGATACTGCTAATACATTCATACAAAAAGTCCCACGGTCCAACAATTGTTCAAAACCGCTACACAACGGTGCTATAGCACTGCTATTTGACAACATTATCAACTAAATAGCATATCTCAGAACAACAGTGGTTTGTTAAAATTCCACTATGCTATAGCTGCTATTTAACAACACTGATTTTACATATAAAGCATGAAGAGATTTTTGACAGAACGATTACTGGTCAAATGAAACATAGAAAGTTAGATCACTTTCAGTACAAAGGCTCAAATGACCAATCCAATACAGATAATATATTACACCCTAATTCAAGTAAAGTTTGACAGCTTAGTCACGCAATAACTTACAACTATCCCTATCTTCAGCACATCCAAAGATCCCAGTCATCCAAGGCTCATCAGCAGGAGGTGCATAGCTTTCAGGTAGTGGCTGTCCACATTCCATGCATTTCGGAACATCCAACTGCAAAGTATTATAAAAATAAGCAATTACCCATCAACAAACAAAAAAAAATCAAAACTCACACAAATGAAGCACACTACTATTTTCAAAATTTGCATTTTGCTTTCTGTTGCAATGTCATAAAAGCACAATCATTTTTTTCTCTTGCAAATGTGGGTATATTGACATTGGTATTAGAGTCAGGATTCGTTGAGATTGGTATCATGTGAAAGTATTAAATTAAATAAACATATAAAATATTATCAAGATCCATAGTTGACACAGGATTTGGGTTTCCCTTTCTCCTGTCTGCCAGTTTCATACTAACACGGGTTTAGAGAACAATCCTTCATATTCAAACAGTAGAGGCTAAATTCATTGACATCCAAACCATAAAACCAGTGAGTTAAACCGTACCAATCAATGAACAATAACAAGTAGAATTCATTGAAACATAGTGTTATCACCCAACGAAGTCCTAAATTAGTGATTTCAAACACACAAAAACATAGCCAAATCAAATGAACAATGCAAAGCATAAATAAACTATGCCCATAACTTCATGTTTCCCCTTTTTTCGGAAAAAACTATCGCAAAAATCAAACCAAACCAAATTGTTTTTATTGGTTCAGGTTTTTCCTCCCAAAAATCGAACCAAGTCAACCTTTGACAACCCTAACCCCAAGTACCGCCACATCTTTCGACTTTGACCGACTATGTGACAAATCTCCAGTCTAGGGCTTACTCACACTAAAACCACCTCAACCCTCTCCAACGAGGTGTTTAATGATAATCAAACTCAAGACACCACACATTATTAGAGACTATGTCTATGTTCAGTTCTGCAGTGGAAAAATTTGATTTCGAGTAAATTGACTTTGTACATACAATTGAGTCTGGCTAAAATTGAGTTGAAGGTAATGTGATTTATGTTTTGATACATTTATGTAAATGTGAGTGTAAAAATCAATTCCATCAGAAGCTACAATTTCTAGCTTTCCGTAGAATCAATTTTTGGAGCAAAATCAGTTCTACTCTAAAGCAACCAAACATATCAGAATCAATTATACACCTTTAGATTCAATTTTAGTCCCTCTAGAAGTGAAACCAAACATTTATCAATGTCAAACACCGACAGAACACGGACACATACAGTTACATTCAATTATTCTCATTTTTAAAAAGGATTATTAGTGTCTCAGTGTTAGTGTCAGTGTCGTGTCTGGTATCTGTGTCAGTGTTTCATAGGTTATACATTGAATGTGAATTCACTAAACAACACATAACATCCTTCAAAATAAAAAACCCAAAAAGAAGAAGAAGAATTATGAGAATAAAAAACCTGAGGAACATGAATGGGTTGATTAAGTTCACCAGGCTGGATATCTTGTTCAACAGGCTTCTGATCTTTAGTCAGTTTCACGTAACGGCTTCGTTCATCCATCTCTGATCCAACAAAAACAAAATCAACAATGAAAAAAAAAATAAACTGTTACTTTCTTTTATGCTGAGAAAGAAAGAAAAAGAAAAAGAAAAATATAGGCAAAAAAGACGCAAAGAGAAGCGTACGGAGATAGATCTAAAATCTAAAATGAATGAATAGATTGCGGTGTGGTGGGTCACCAAAATTAAATATAAAGATCTCAAAATGAAATTTCGTCGCAAAGTGGATTATGGCGTACTAGGAACGTTATTAAGACAAAAGTCATTTATAAAGAAAAAAAATATATCGGATCA
>Ga0315913_1011158_pt1 | contig 10202 bp, 6 predicted proteins | sample MpolsnodulesMG_FD_207736 | JGI IMG/M metagenome (GOLD analysis project Ga0315913, IMG submission 207736) | Medicago polymorpha root nodule microbial communities from Los Angeles, California, United States - small nodules | ecosystem: Host-associated > Plants > Roots > Nodule | place: USA...
TAGTTTTAATCAAGGACGTTATCAAATAAACTATTTCACTAAACAGTAAACAAGATAATGAATATTTATTAATTCTAAAATTGGTTACATAATTGATTGGATCTCGGGCATCTCCAACGAGCACTGGTCAAGGATACGAAAAAGGAAATTATATAGTAGTTAATGCATTGAAATTGTGTAATTAATTAATAATAAAGTTAAAAACAATTTTCTTTTATAGTAATAATTCCCTTTTATGGTATGCTTAACCCGTGCCCCGGGGGCACCGGTTAGCAGGACTCTTATTTTATTGAAAAAATGACTTCATGCTTTTCAACATGAGTTTAAGAAAAGGCAGACTAATTAACTTTGTTATAGTTAATAGAGGAGAGAAGAGAAAAACAACAATTTTCAAGAAAAAGACTCATTAATAAGATTTGAAGAAACTCATAAAGTGGTGTATTAATCATCCCTTATCTTGTGCAATCTCGCACTGGTTAGAAATATTAATGTTTTTAAGGAAGCAAAATCCTATTTGGGTTGAGACAAGCCCATTAATAGATTGTTGCACATGTTAGACAAACCTTATAATAAATATTTATATTGCTTCATGTTTGAAATGGTTCGATCAGAAATAGTTTAATTATAATTATATAACTCTTTCTAAATTTGCTTTACTTGCAAGTTATTTTCTACCGACAACAAGTTGTAAGTGAACTAATAATAAAGACACCATATTTGTTATGGAGGTAAGAGTATCTCGTTTGACTTTATGATAATTTGGGGTTATAAGATTTATTAGACAAAATAAATTTTAAATTTTAGTATCTTTTCAGCGCGATGAAACCATGCACTTGCGTGCTTATCAAACTTTTGTCGCCGTTGCAGAGAATTTGTTAATTATTGACGTAATTCTATAAATCGTCTAGATTAGAGACTTTCTTTTAATTTTTCCTCTTTTTTTTGTGCTTGCTTGTTCTGACAGCGTCCTTAGGATGACAACAAAATCCCATGGACAACGGCCCCCACGCTAACGAAATGTTTGGAGTAATAAAAAACTTTAAAGATTGGTAATTTAGTGCTTGAGATAGAGAATTTTTTCTACTAACAAAGAGGAAAGCAATTTGAAGTTGTGGAGATCAACAATGATTATCCTTTGAAGGACCAACACAAAAAATTGGCGAGCAATCAAGCGACGTCCTCGATAAAGGGGGCAAGTATGACATTGATATTATTGCTACCATAGGTCTTTTATTGGAAATGGTTGATAAACTAGGGGAAAGTCTTGTTACGCCTAATGTTTTGCCTTGCAAAACTTTTGACAATATTGATGAACATCTAATTGGAATGAATACTAATAGGGATACTAATCAAGAGAATGTTATTCACCCTATAAATTCTCTGAGAGGGAATCATTTCCCTTATCATGGATGGTTGAGTCACCCACATGTCCCTAATCAAAACCCTCCACTTAATCACATCCCTCAACAACTTTCTATGCATATCAAATTCTGAGAATGTTTGCTAGAAAGTTTTTGCGGTGACACAAATTAAGCGTCGCAAGGAGGTTACTAAACAATATAAAGAGATTGAGGAACACAATCTCTTGATGATGGAGGTCAAGCAATTTTAAGCCTCAAAATGGGAAACCCATGATTAGCCACAAGAAAAATGAAAACAAAATCTCTCAAATTGTCCAACAAGTGGCTTCATCTTCGAAAGACTCGTAGTGCTTTCCACAAGATGATGGTTTTGTGAAATATTTTACAAAATTAGAGACTAAATTCGAATGTTCATATTATCGAAGACCAAAATTGGATCTCTTACAAAGTCAAAGACCATTTAATAAACTACCTACAACATACTCAAAAAGCACATCATCACCATCCACAACGTTTAGAAACGAAGAACATTCACTAAAAAATAAATTTGTGAAACATTTTTTAAAATCATGGACTAAATTAGAGCATTCATATTCTCATAAACAAAATTGATATTACATTACAAAGTCGCATACCATTTTTGTTTACAAATAATACACTAAACGAACACTTTTTTTTTTTAAGTCAATCCCCATTCACGACTTTTAGTAACAAGCATTAAATAAATGATAAACTTGAGAAACGTTATACACAATAAAAAATTAAATTAAAATATTCATTTTTTTGGAAGGGAAATTAAAATATTCATGTTTTCACATATCAAATTTGGGTGGTAGCTGAAGTTTGAACTCAATCTTGTATATATTATAGATTATTCGTACCAACTAAGCTCAAATTGAGAGTGCGATATAAAGTTGGAGACAAATTAGAAAAAAAAAATCATAATTTCAAGCAAAATTGTCATTGATCAAACTAAATATCATTGGGCTTATTACAAACTAAGTCCAATATAGAAATTCCTTACAAACAAAAACTTCAGTCTTCATTTCTACATTTCCCATTCTATTCAACTCAACAGAAAATCAAATTCATCGCACTTTCTTCTTCTGTGTTACTCTCTTAGTTCTTTCATTGCACTTCGCGATCTCGCAATTCTCTTCTCTTTCAATTCCATAACCGAATTCGTTCTTCTTCTTCGCATCGTCAAAACTGCGTGCAAGATCTGAATTCTGCATTTCCGCTTCATCATTTTGCGATTTTCGCAATTGGATGAAGTTGTAGATTGAGAATTTTGGTTGAAACTGATTAACGTGATTCGATGGAGTGGAGTACGTTGCAGCATCTAGATCTACGCCATATAGGGCGTGGTGTTAGGCCGTTACAGCCTCACGCTGCTTCGTTTCATCCTCATCAAGCTCTTGTTGCTGTTGCCATTGGAACTTACATCGTCGGTGAGAGAATAACTTCACTCTCTTTCTTTTTCAATCTATTGTGTTTTCGGTTCAGCGAGTTAAGTTCATTGTGTTATGCTAATTTGGAATTTGATTATGGTAATTGATTCTTCTGAATTGTGCTATTTGTTGCGGTTTTGAAATGTTGCTTAATTGATTGACACAAAATATGAAACATCTTGATAAGCACTTATGTATAAGTTATTTCTATAGCAAAAGATGAAATGGAGTTATATTGTTTTTGTATAAGTTATAAGCTGTTTTATCTTGGAGAACTTATGAAAGTGAATAAGCTGAAAATGGATTTTGAACAATGCCATAAGTTGTTTTCATAAGTTCTACAATCTAATCAAGATGGATGGAATGGAGGAATGTTTGTGGTGTAATATGTGAATATATGATATAAGAGTACTGCTCGCACCTAAAGAAACATTTTACTACACACGACACCACTTTACGACTTGCCTTTATGGGACTAAATGCCATGTGTTGAAAAGCTACCAAGAAAGTAAGTTTAGTATTATAGTCAAAGAAATGAGAATATTTGATAGATGAGTAGTAGTCAGAGAAGACAAGATCGGAGTGAAAATAAACATTAAAGAGTAAGTTAGGTTAATACCTATCGTAGAAAATATGGTAAAGTATGTCCCTAAGGCTTAGCTCAACTGACAGTGCCAATATTGTTAGGCTAGACGTCTTCACCCGGGACCTTGCAGCTGTGTGTGAGTTTCAGATAGTGTACCACTTCATCTACAAAAAAAAAATGTTCTTAAAAATCGTGGTTGTGAGGTGAGGATTGCCCCCACTTATAAACACATTGTCAGGCCATCTCTTTTCCGATGTGGCACTCTTTAACAACTGTAATGTCTCGTGTAAAGTGATTTGGGCATGCGTTAAGAAGACCTGTAAAAGAAGATGTTAGGAGGTTAGATTAGACAAAGGATAATCCAATAGCTAGAGTTGGAGAAAGACCATGGAAAGTTGTAAGCCAAAACATTAAGAGAGATTTCGATTATAATAGCCAGTCATTGGACATGATCACATGATTCATGATAGGACATGATGGCGTTGTTTGATTCATGTAGCCAACTTCATCTATTGAGAAATAGCTTTTGGTTGTTGTTGTAACAGTAGCGAGCTTGTCAACTACTCATAGCATATATTGGTTTAGTAATCTATTTGTTATTTTTTGTGTGAATTTGGTATGTAAGGATTCTTATATGGAACTATAGCAGTATTTTATAAATAAAATAGTTTTACACATTTTCAAATCACTTGAGTTGCTATGGTAAGTGGATTTATCATTGTTGCATGGTGCATTTTGTTGCTTGCTGACTTGATTTGGCACAATTATTTTACTTATTGGTTTGTTTCCATGCATGCAGAATTCGATGCATTAACTGGAAGCAAGATTTCCGCTCTTGACATTGGTGCGCCTGCTGTTCGAATGTCTTACAGTCCAACAAGTGGACACACTGTGATTGCAATCCTCCAGGTTGGCCCTGCTTGAACTTTTCATCATGTAACTTTTTACTTTATGTTAAATCCTAAATGCAAGGTTTAAATGAAAAAGTAATAACTATAGAAGGACTTGGTGATGCAAAAGATTGTGATTCAATCAGAATTATAATTAAAGGGTTTGTAGTTTAGTTGTTCTCTTGATGCCCATAAATGATATCCTGAAATGTAATATGTACTTTTGGCTAGAGTTAATAATATGCAAATAAAACCCCGATGGATGTATTATGTGAGATCGTGGGGACAGCATTGTGATTTGCTGAAGCATTTTTAATCAAGTACAGAAAAAAGAAAACCATATAACATAGGAAGTTATATATTCACAAAATGCATATAACCTTTCTTTTATTCTTAGATGACTGGCATATTGTTGTTCTGTTGAACTTTTGTGTTGCTTATTTATTTATTTTTGGTTACCCGTTTAGTTTAGGTTGCATTGTGAATTTCATTGTTAACATTTATTCACGCTGGTACTTGTATTAACGCCCCTTAATATGTTGTTAGTTTGTAACTTTTTTATATTTTGATTGGAGCTCTTTTATACCAACTGCACCTGCTGCTCTTACACTTGCAGGACTGTACAATACGTTCTTGTGATTTTGACTTGGAGCAAACTTGTGTTTTGCATTCACCTGAGAAAAAGTCTGAGCAAATTTCTTCTGATACCGAAGTTCATATGGCTTTAACCCCACTCCAACCTGTTGTGTTTTTTGGGTTCCATAAGAGAATGAGTGTTACAGGTTGGTTCTGGTTTATCATGTCTTTAGATTAATGCATTTGTCATGGTTTGATTACTGATGGGCGTGATTTCTGTTCAATATCTGTTTTTCTGTAAATGAAGTTGTTGGAACTGTTGAAGGCGGTCGAACGCCTACCAAAATCAAGCCAGACCTGAAGAAGGCTATTGTAAATCTTGCTTGTCATCCTCGACTCCCTGTACTGGTAATGTGTGCAGTAATACATGTCTAGTGTCGAGTCTCTTATGATGTTATGATAATGATACTCTAATACTCTAACCGTTGACTTCATTCTTTTCCCATCACAGTATGTTGCTTATGCAGAAGGTTTGATTCGGGCATATAACATTCATACCTATGCTGTTCATTACACACTTCAACGTGAGATTTTCCCACATTATTTTCTTGTTGTTCATATGGTTTATATTTCTAATTTCATTGTCAATCCTGTCTGCAGTATTATTTATATTACGTTTTCTATTCAGTTGACAATACTATTAAGCTTATTGGGGCTGGTGCATTTGCATTTCATCCAACTCTGGAGTGGATTTTTGTTGGGGACCGGCAGGGTACACTTCTGGCATGGGATGTATCAACAGAGAGACCAAGTATGATTGGAATGTAAGTGTAGTTACTTATTATCTAGTTTTCCTTATTCCCAACAGAGACCTGGTAGTTTTGTAATTTTTTATTTTGCAGTCATCTTTAAAATATCGAGTTCAGAATGTTATTTTACTTTTAGTAAGATCTGACATTTTCTTATTCATATTTCAGAAAACAAGTTGGCTCACAACCAATAAAATCAGTTGCGTTTCTCCCCACATTGCGTTTACTTGTGACTCTATCTAAGGATGGAAATCTACAAGTTTGGGAAACACGTGTTTCGGTTAATCCTAATAGACCTTCTACACAGGCTAGTTTTTTTGAGCCTGCAGGTTAGATATATTGACCCTTTCTGTCTTTACGTCAAATACCTGATTACTACCAGTTGGTATTTTTAGCTTGGTTATGTTAAGTAATAAGTATACTGTGGTCTGTGGATGATTTCTACTGCTGCATTTCCCCTCTCCCTACACTTCGAGAATTTTTTGTATATACATATGATACACGCACCCCAACAGTTGTCTTACTTCATTCTTTTACTATTATTTTGAGCACTAAAAGTATTTGGCTAATATGTATACATTCTGATGCAGCAATTGAATCAATTGATATCCCTCGCATCCTTTCTCAACAGGGTGGAGAAGCAGTTTATCCATTGCCACGAATTAAAGCAATAGAATTTCATCCAAAATCGAATTTAGCTGCCCTAGTGTTTGCAGTTACGTGCTACCTTGCATTTTTTATGCCTTACGTTTTAGTGGAAAATATAGTATGGAATATAAATAAACTTGGTGTTTATTTCGACAGAATGTAACAAGTGCTGAAACTTCAAAAAATAAGGCATCATACAGTAGAGAAGGGAGAAAGCAACTTTTTGCCGTTTTACAAAGTGCACGTGGATCTTCAGGTGACTGTTTTCATTTTTCTAGAAACAAAGTTAAAAAGTCCTTATAACATGTTTGCTAACAATTTATCTTGGAGAAAGAATCACTCTTTCTCAAAACCTCTCTGGTAACTGCCAAAACACTTCTCGGGGTTCCAAAATAAGATAATCCAAACATGCACTAACTATATCATGATGTTTTCTATATGAATAAGCGCCTTTTGGTTTGAGAAAATACTATGTTTTAAATTTTAATTTTCAATCACTTCTAACTGTAACAATGACACTTGTTTTAGTTTGATTCTCATTTCAAAGATTTGTATAAGAAATTGTGAATACCGCTTTTTTTGTTATTACTACTTCCTATACAAATCTTTCAAACATGAGGTAAAATAAGATGACGTATTTTGTAATTAAAAATGAAATCAAAGAATAAAAATAGGAAACATTTTCTCAAACTAAATAACCTTTAAAGTAACTATTGGTTGCATCTGTTTTTACTTTGGCTGCCATACTTCCATCCATCAACACAGAATATTGTGTTGTATGAAACTTCTTCTGAGCTTCAATGCTTGTTTTCATGGGGTACCTGATTTACCTCTTTGCTCATTGTAGAAAGTTGAAGATAATAGATATACATTTTTTTCCCTATTTTTTGTAATGTTTCATGTCATTCATTGAAAAATACAGGATTAGGATACAATACGTATATAACAAAGGAAAAAAAATTATTATTGTAATTTAAGAAAATTTGTAATTTAAGAAAATTAAAGTAAAAACATTTCTCATAAACATTAATAAATATAAAATTGAATTTGCAAATCATTGGCTACCAAAAACCAAACTCAGTACACAATTTGTTACACGTTACTAAATTACTAAATATTAAATAAAAGTTTCATATCTTTGTCTTCAAAAAAAGAAGTGACTGGTATGGATATCTCAGTCTCGGCCATTGTAGTTATGTCTCTAGAAAAAAAGAAGGAATAGAGAAAATGGGCAGTGTAGATGGTTAAATACTAGTTGAGAGTATTAGGAAAAACCCAAGTCCCACATCGCATAGATGAGACTCTTAATGAGAGTTTATAAAGAGGAGGCACTCCTCATCTAACAAGCCGGTTTTGTGTGCATGAGATAGGCCCAATGTCATCTAACAAGCCGGTTTTGTGTGCATGAGATAGGTCCAATGTCAACATGGTATCAGAGCCTATCGATCGGACCACCCACCATTTTTATACACGCCCAAAGCCCAATAGTGCTGAGTGTGAGGGGGTTTTGTGTGCATGCGATAGGGCCAATGTCAACATGGTATCATAGGCTATGAGATAGGCCCAATGTCATCTAACAAGCCGGTTTTGTGTGCATGAGATAGGCCCAATGTCAACATGGTATCAGAGCCTATCGATCGGACCACCCACCATTTTTATACACGCCCAAAGCCCAATAGTGCTGAGTGTGAGGGGGTGTATTGGGAAAAACCCAAGTCCCACATTGGATAGATAAGACTCTTGATGAGAGTTTATCGATCGGGCCACCCACCATTTATATACACGCGCCAAGCCCAATAGTGCTGGGCTCAAGGGGGTGTATTGGGAAAAACCTAAGTCCCACATTGGATAGATAAGACTCCTGATGAGAGTTTATAAGGAGGATGCACTCCTCACCTTACAAGCTGGTTTTGTAAGCATGAGATAGGCCCAATTTCATCAGAGAAAGAGAGAGAGGAATAGAGTGCATGTTGGATCATGGAACCAAAAAACGTGAATGACTGGATATTATTTATTTATTTATTTTTAATGGCAGTGGGAAGGCTAAAGACTTATGCTTAAAATTGAGGTAGTGTGTAAGAGTATATCAAACAAAAGAGTTTCATGTTTATTGGAATTTGGCCTTGGAATAGGGATGGAGCAAGTCACTGAGGAATAGTACCATCAAACAGTGATAGGATTCATAGGAACAACATAATAGAGACAACTATGGAATTGTGGATTATGTTCATAATTTGTTATTACATTCATTTCTTGTGTATCTTTTGATATACATTTGTTGTGGTTGTTGCTGAACATTGTATCTTCAACTCAATTCTTTCAATTAGTTTCTTGCACGTCATCTTTGTATACTTCTCTTCTGTTTCCACCCATCTCTTTAATCACATATGCTGATGGTAAGAGTTCTATGCAGCATCTGTTATAAAGGAAAAACTTTCAGCCTTGGGATCATCTGGGGTGTTAGCAGACCATCAGCTTCAAGCTCAACTCCAAGAGCATCATCTAAAAGGGTGAGTTAGAATCTGCAGTTAGATAGAGGAAGAGATATCAGTTACTATTCTATTATTGTGTTAGCATCCATCTAGTTAAATATATAACGTTGTTTAGACTCTAAACCCCTGCTATTCTTGTTCTGTGTTTTTTTTTTTGGTCTTGATTCTGTAGCACTGCCTGTTATCTGAAATTGAACATGATACCTATATCTTTGCAGCATGTTGCAAGTTAATTATATGATGCTCTTTAGATTCTAAATCCACTGCTATTCTTGTTTTGAAATTGAACGTGATACCTATATTTGCATATGGGGTTTATTTGTAACACAATATTGTTAAAAGTTTATGGGGCAGCATCTAATCCTGGGTACTAGGATCGTTAGTAACAAGGTGTTGTGGTGCTTGGTTCCCAAAGGGCCTGCATTTCATTTTGACGAAACACCTTTTAGTCACTAGTTTGAGAAGTGAAACTAAACAGATTCCTCTGTAACTTGTGCTCGATTACTTTCTCCAGCACTTTACTATTTTCAGCACATATGATTTGTGGCATAAAGTGGTTTAAGTTTTTTAATTGTTGATATCTGATCTCTATCTTGCAGCCATAGTAATCTTACAATATCAGACATTGCAAGGAAGGCATTTCTTTACAGTGTACGTCTCTTGTTATTGTATCAAAGCTTATTCTCACATGAAAATCATCCTGTGCTAGTATAAACTTGAATGTCAGATAAAAGAAGCAATGGAACTCAAACCTTACTTCACTTCATTCAATTTCGTAGAAAAGCTTTCGGGAAGTTGCTAGTTATGCCCTTGAGCTAGTTTAGCATTCTAGAGTGCGTTTCCTTTTAAAAAAATCTGAATAGAAAAAATAATTTTGTGATGGAAGAAAAGAAAAACCTAGAAAATTCGCAAGAAAAGGGCCTATTTACTTTGAAAAGATATTCTCTATTTCAATTTCTGTTTTACTTTTAGCCACAAAAAATATCACTTTGTTTCTTATTTTTAATTTTTTTACAGGAAAATATCATACTTTTTATTGTATTCACTGTTTCTCATATACACTTTGAAAAGTTGACATTTTTACAATAAAAGCAAATACCAAGAAAAACATTTTCACAAACTAAATAGCTTCTGAGAGATTGAATCTCTCTGCATCTCTAACATTGAAACACCTCCAAATAGTCATATTGCACATCAGACAATCTGAGAAAATAACACTGTCCCACATGTAGTATAGAGATGGCAAAGTACCCTTGAAAATTCAAGCTTTCCTTTCCAAAATCAGACACCAGAGAACAGCAAAGACAGAGCTGTGCATAGAATTTTAGCTTCTTCACAAAAGCCAAAACCTTTAATTTGTTCAAGGGGAAACTGATTCAAGTCCTTTGC
>Ga0315913_1011159_pt1 | contig 10202 bp, 6 predicted proteins | sample MpolsnodulesMG_FD_207736 | JGI IMG/M metagenome (GOLD analysis project Ga0315913, IMG submission 207736) | Medicago polymorpha root nodule microbial communities from Los Angeles, California, United States - small nodules | ecosystem: Host-associated > Plants > Roots > Nodule | place: USA...
TCATTCAATACCGCTAAAAAGGTAAGGGATGAATCTCCGAACAAACTCGCAACATCCAAATTAATAGCATATCACGACTTAATGCCTACAAAAATATATGATAAAATTAAAGTGACCGGAATATCCATGGCCTCCGGATTTGCAACGTTGACGCTCAAATCTTTGATTGAATAATTGAATCTTTCAATATGAATCAAATGAACACCGCAAGAAGACGGGAAATCAAACAACGCCGCACAAGACGACGAACAACAAACCACCACACTTAGATGATGAAATCACAAAGAAAAAACCTAGATCCATGTGAAAATCACTTATTTAGATTGAAATAGAGAAAAAAATGAAGAGGGGTGATTTCAGGTCAAGAATTGACCCAAAACCACCCCTCAATGAAGAAAATGGAAGAGAAAACCTAGAGAGAAAAAACTAGGGCCGACTTGTTGGAGAGTATAATGATTTGAAAGTTATGCACTCAATATTAATTTAAGGCATATAATGAGAAAAATAACTTATGTCATATAGATAAATTTAAACGATTTTATTTTAAAATATTTTATACATGCTAAAACAATATTTATCTACTAACAGAAATTTGGTCTAACAAAAAGTATAATGGTTTTACACCTACATTTAGTATTTGGCATGACACGTCTCGAATAGGTTTACTTCAAGTGCATGTTATTGTGGAAATAAAATACTCCTACTTATCTTAAAATGTGGGAGTATAAGTGGTTTTGCACATCTGTATGAGGTCCCAATTGAGTGTGAAGTCTCATAAATAATAACAATAGAGGTGGTCTAGAATTCATTCCCCATCTCACATACGTCCCCCCAATTAGGCCTTAATTAATCTTTTTGGTGTTTCATATAATCCAAGTGTCTCTCTCTTTTCAGAAAGCATCAAGATATATATCACAATAAATTATGGGTTTAGAAAAAAAGAATGTAGATTTATTGAGATATATATATTTCTTTTAAGTCTTCCCTTTAGTATCCACCACAAATAAAAACCATTCAATTACTCGGGACATGTCCACGATAGTATAAATTATATTTATAATGTGACCAAACATGTCCCCTTCAGACATCAACCAAATGTTTCTAAGGTTATCTTTATTTTTCTTTTGTATTATTATTATTATTATTATTATTGTTATTATTATTATTTCATTTCATGTCATTTTTTCTAACACTATGCATAGCTCACCAAATGGGAAAATCTAAATATTTAGAATCTAAAGTGTCTCAAAAAACGACAATGAATCAACTTTGGACTGTGACTTTTATTTTACAATGTTTTGTTTGATTGCTCATGTAGTGGACAACTTTTTTGGTTAGAGTCATTATCTAGAGTCATTCAGCAATAGCCACATGGAGCATGAAGAGAAGGTTACCATGACCTTCAATTTAAGGGATTAACATTAGATTATTTGGTTTTGGATTTTGACTATGCAATATACTACCCAAGTTTGGTCCCAAACTAAAAAAGCAAATAGGGCACTACACGCTTCTTTGGTCCTATCCCTCTCTCAAAAACAGACACTTTTGTTTTCTTAGTTGCTTTTTTCTTTTTTCCATCTTTTTTTCTAATAGACCCCCTACCCCTAAAAATATTTTTTTTCCCTTAGTCAAACAAAACTTTATTTATTTTGTCCTATATTATCTTTTAATTTATAGCTTCCTTTTGATAGCAGAAAATGTGGAAATGATGATTAAAAAAAAATCTCTGCCTTTTTCTTTTCTAGTTTTTGAAGCATGTATGCATGTCCTAAGAGTGAGTGGAACATCTTGTTGATAAAAAAATTGCAATAACATTGTATGAAAAAACCCTTTTTGACCTTTTTAGGACATTATATTGTGGCTTTCTAAAACCATGCAGTTTGAGCAAACCTTAGCAGTTGCATATATATCTACTTTTGATTTTAATTTTCACTCCATGCAATGCAACACATTCAAAAAGATATAGGAACACTAACCAAATGCATATAAACAATGCAAAGGGAAAATTAAATATATAAGGGGAAAACAAAGCAGATCTGAGCTCAATGCATGGAGGTTCGAGCTACTTACCCCATACTCACATGCAGTTCTATCTGTCATTTGATTCAAAACTAGAGTTTTATGCAGTGGTCCTCTACTCTATTTCATATTAAACTCATTATAGTTACTATGATTAAATATTGTATACCCAATGAGATTGTTCGAGTCTCTTTCAACTTAATTAGAGGTTCTGAGTTCGAGTTTAACATTTGAAATGAAGCAACGTCAAAACTCTTGATGGAGAACTTTAGTGTTCATTGTGGTCTCATTCAACTTAATGAATTAGTCTTTACAGTTGCACGAAGATAATATATGAATTTGTTTAAAATGAGTAATATGATGTTTATAATCACTAATATTAGTATGAGCAACAATCAAATGGTAGCAGTAGTACAATTAGATTTTAACATGTGGCATGCATGTGAGTCTTGGGCCCCTCAACATAATTTACACATTTATTTTTATTAATTTATTTTACTTTGGGTCTCTACAAAGTTTGAATTGTTTTTTGTTTTACTAGTAGAAGGGAATATATTCTTTCAAGAGGGAGACTCTGATGTTTCAGAGTTTGATAACCTCACCAAGCTGAAAAAAGCTTTTAAGAAAGCTTTGGAGATGTGGGATTTGGATGTTAGCTTCACTTTTAGTTTCACTTTTTAGTTTCTTTTGATGTCAAAATCTCTACCACCAAAAAAAGAGTGTAAATTTTTTGGCATTGTCAATTGGTTAGATAAATTTTTCGATTGTGAATGCACAATTCAATATTTTAGCATGGCTACAAGGTCCATATAACTTTTTCACTAAATGTCCTTTTCTTTCACTTATCATCATTCAAATCCCATTTTGACCTGTAAAATGGCTGGAAAGGAGGAAAAATAAAGTGGACCAATTATGATAATGAAACTTCTTTGATATGAGTTGTTGAGTTATTAGAGGCATGCTTATCATCTTCATAGAAAAAATAAAACTTTAATTAAACCAAATATATAATAGAGGGGTTGTGCTGATTTTGCAATGTGTAATTAAATATGGGAAAATTAAATATTTTACTATGTGTACCATAAAATATAGAGACACCATGTGAACTTAGTAAGGAAAGAACAACATCAAATGTGGTGTAAGGTCATTGATTGGTGCTACTGTGGAAGGACAAGGGGTTGTAAGTTATTATGACAGAGCACAACATGAGAATATTCCTCAAAATAGGACAAAAATCACACAACCCTTCACTATTTGAAAGTTTAAAGTGGCTAATTACAAGAACATTAAGTTAGGGTTTAACTTTATAGTAATTGCTTTACGGACCCCTTGAATTACTTAAAAGTTAAAACTTCACAAAAACAACTATCAGGTTTTAGCACCCGATTCACTTCTAAGATAAACAATGTTGGTCGATAGTTACGACCCAATAGGTGAGCAATGTTGAGGGGTCAATTGAGTAATCTTCTAACTTTATAAGAATATCCAATAGGTATCACATCCCAAATATGGGCCCATTTTAGATTTGGGTCTAAATGGCAACACAAAGAGGACCATGGCCCAATAGGCAAATGAGGGGTCCTAAGAAATTTTACAAACTTTGGGTGTAGAAAGTGAATGAGGCACATCAGACAAAGTATAAAAGTTCCAGCACAAACAAGATTGGATGAGTTGTCAACTCTTGTGAAATAACCATGGATTAATTGTAACAGTAAATAAATAGTTGTAGAGGGGAACCATGGATTAATTTTTGTCATCTTATGCTCAGATTGGTTGATTTTCAACTTATCAGATTATGCTGATTTGGTTTTAGACCTAAACCCAGCAAAATAAGTGCCTACTGTCCAACATGGAAAGGGTTATGCAACAACTATTTGTGCCTAACATTGCTTAAGTTTTGACTAGTTTGTGTTCTATTTTGATTTGATGTCATCACCTCAAATTATGCATTATCTATTCTACTATGTTTATCTACTGGTTCACATCCAGGATTCCTAAATTCCACTTCCACTAATAAATTATATTCTTAAGTCTCACAGTTATCAAATTTTTTTGACTTGTTCCTTTCAGTCATCCCTTTTCAATGGAGCAGCTTCTTGTAGAATAAGATGGCACATTGTGAATTATGGTAAAAGTATGGCTTAAATCACAGTTAGCACATTAGATAAATAATGAGGGAAGATTGTTGCAAAACCCATATGGATGCTTGGTTTACATTACCACAAAGGCATAGACCTAAGCAAGGTGGCAGAAAATGAGGTGCCTGCCACTAGAATAAATTGTATCAATATGGGAGGCATTATTTTATAGACTTAATGAGCTGAAAGGAATGTCTAAATTGGGGGAAAGCAATTTATGCTCCCAATAAGTCAAGCATATCAGAAATTTTGCTTGCATAAAAATCTGGCTGAATATTATTTGAAGGGTCTTGAAGATCTGATTGAGTTGTGCAACCTGTTTGCACAAATAAAATTAATCACAACATGTCATGGATGTGTTCTGTCTTAAGTAGTATGTTGGGTTAGGTCTATTTATGATACAGAAAAATACAAGTCTCATTACCTGAAAGTACTAGAAGAGTTTTGCACCCAGCATTTTGTCCAAACAATATATCAGTATCTAGTCTATCACCCACCATACACATCTTGGAGCAACTTAGATTGAACCTGCTTGAAATAGAGCGTTATGTTATGAGAAGAGAAAAATATAAAGTAAAACGAATCAAGTCCCTTTGGACAAAACCAACAAATTTAAGAGTTTAACTTTTCTTACTTCTCAAGTAAAAAGTCCATCATAAAGGTTGATGGTTTCCCCACGACAACAGGCTCCTTCTGGGTTGACCCACACATGGCCGCAACCATACACCCCGCTCCTGAAATCCAACTTTTAATCATTATTATCAGTACATAAAATCAAGTTGCATATTAAATCTCCACCAATTAAGAATAAAATGGGATTTAATATAGGACCAGGCCATTCTTGGGAAGGAGTCATATGCCCGACTGCATCACAGTTGGTGGCTATGAAAAGGCATCCTGGGTTTTCGCGTATGCAAAGGGTTCCATACCTGTTCGATGAAATTTGAGACATCAACATATGAAATAAGCTCTGTTGTCAATGCGGAAATGCGGTGCGGTGCAGCCAAACCAGAAATTGGCACTACGCAGGAGCAAGGCGCGTAGCGGCGCTATTTTGGTGGCGCGAACACTAATACATTTAATACTAAAATACCATCAATTTGTGTTTCTGTTCACGAACAAACTTGCCTAGGGGTACCAAGATCGCAGAACCGTCTGTTTCTACGTGCTGGCTCACGATTCTAACTAACCTGGTTGTAGTGGCCTCTTTGGCCGCGTTGCGCCGCTGCATAGCGGCTCGCTTTGACCGCTTTCCACTCCCGACACGCACCGATGCGGCCTGGCACGGTGAACCTGATTTTTCTGCTCCGCATCGTTATAGCGGCCGGCACGGCCGCTTTTGACAACAGAGGAAATAACTAGAAGCAAGTAATTACATAATTGTGGACTTAATTCTTAAAACAATGTTTTGTTTAATCAGAATTTAAGAGCATGCTGTCATGAGCAAATATATGATTTTGATGATTAATATCAACCTATTTTGTACTTAAAAGGAAAAAACTAGCTCTTCACCTACATCATACTGCTTTCTAACAATCACTTAAAGAAAAATTCTCCTGCTTTGGGTTCATTTAACTGTAGAAAAACTGCTTTGATACATAATCAAGTATTGTGAAAAAGGCCGGTTTATTCACTACAACAATTTGAAGTCTAGGAAACTTAATTCAACATCCCACGAATCAACCCCTACAAATCTTTGACGTAAAAGAACATTTGAGAGAAACTTTAAAACTTTCGATGGACTGATGAAGCCAAAGCACGATCATAAGAAGTTCAAGTTAAGTCGGCTTGACCAAAAAATATGCAATGTGGAAGCTTCAGGTTATACTAGCAACTGGAATATAGTTCCGTTAGTATCAATACTTATTTGGGACTCCAATATATTTATGTTCGTCCGCCCATTTATTAAGTGTATGTTAGACAAAATAAAAGGACATAAAGGGGAAGCTGTCAGTAAGGCAGAACAGAAGTTAGTTTGAAGAATGGAAGATGGTTACAGCAGGAGAGGATAAATTGGAGTCAGTTAGTAGGGGGAAACAGTTTGGTTGTAAGTCATAAAGTGTGGGAGAGAAAAGGCCGCTTGACTGCCTTAGAGAGTTTGTTCTCCGTTTTCAGTTTGTTCGTCATTTTGTACTCTGGTGTGATTCTTTCTCCACTGGCAGATCTCAACCATTTCTTGTGAATAATAAAAGTAATCCAACTCGGAGAATTACCAGTTCTAACAATTTACAAGTACAAGTCATCAAGGGTTCTGAACTAAATATTTTAAGACACAAGAACCGCAAGATGAAGTGCTCAAGAAAAGAACAAGGGGAAATATTTGCTTACTGCAGCTTGTAATAGTTAATTTTTGGATCTATACCAACCACTACAGCTCCTACCTGCAAAAGTGAACACATCAGTTAACCGCAGGCAGTGATCTCAACAAAGTTACTCAAAGTATCAATGGGCAAGGTGTTACATTACACTCTTATCATGTTCAAAAAAGCCGTTCTGCTTCCAGTCTATAGTTTTATCCGCATCTCCCTGCAATTATTGAATGCTATAGTGAGAATAACATGAGTGACAATTTTGTTAACCTCACTCCTCTCTGTGCATTGCTTGAAGCACGCGTTTCCCTTTTGATTATATATCCTATTAGACTCCATGATTACTTGACCCAAACTGTTAGTGCAAGGGTTTACTTTCTAACAAGACATGTACAAGTGCATGTTTCTTACCCTTAATTAGATCCTATTCAATGAATGTACAACATAATCATACAAACAATACAAGTTTTGTGCAAAATATAACTTAAGCAGAAAAACTAATCTGGTACAACAACAATGCATGCATACCTGCCTCTTAAATTTCAATAGGCCGAAAAAAGGAGATGGACTATTGTTTATAATGACTTACAGGACCGCCAAAAGCTGTGAAGCCAGCAAGCTGCAACTCATCCAGTATACCATCCCCACCAATCACGTAAACCTGGACATTGAGTAGTACATTAGTGAATCTACATATGTAGGTAACTGATTTTGACATCAAAATCCAAAATGAAGCTGAAAATTACGAGTCCTAGTTTTTTTTTGGTGGTGTCTGGGGTTCGAACCCCGGACCTTGCATATATTACGCATTGTCCTTACCAACTAAGCTTAGCTCACGGGGAGAGGAGCCCTAGTTGATAGAAGGAAATACTTCTATGTTATATTTCACTTTCATTTACAAATAAAAATATCACATTTTATATTACTATTAAGCAGTGACAATTTATGTAACCAACCAAGCCATGGCATGCCATGCACCATTCTCAATTAGCAATTAACAAGTAATTACTAGTTGGTAACATAGAAAAAGAAACAAGTGAATGCAATGGAGTAAGCAAAGCAAGAACCTTGTTTTGAGTTGGGAAATTTTTGACCTTCAAGTACATAGCAGCTGCAAAAGACGACGAGAATATCTCATCCTGTAAGTAAAACAAAACAACAGAAGATTACTAGCAAGCACAAAACTGATTAACAAAACATGACATTGATAATAGAAAGAGAATCGAACCGGTGAAACAGAAATTCCCAAGGTTTTAAACTTTTCGGCATATTGACTCCTAGACTTCCATGAATTATTGGTGACAAACACCAACTTCTTCCCCTACAAAGAAATTGCAGATTAATAGTACTAATACACTAAGTGTGTGTTTGGTTTGACGTTTTGCTACCTCTGAAGCACGACACTGCCACATATGATTAGACTGAATTACGTGATTTTCTCAAATTATTTACCTTGTTACGAAGCATGTCAAGAGTTTGAGAAGCCCCATCGATAAGTTGATCACCCTTCCAAATTACACCTAATAAAGCAGAGAGAATAGTTACAAAATTGGAATATTATTCTGAAGGAAGAAAGAGATTGAAAGTATTATTTGTACCATCGCAATCGAAGAGAAAAGCTTCGACGGAATCTAGTAGATGTTTGAAATTCTCAACTGAAAGAGTCTGCGACTGCAACGAACTCATCAGAGCAGGTGAATCTTCCAATCAGTCACAATGAAACAATGCGTACGTGCCCTTCTGCTCCCTTACTTTTTCCTCACTTTCTCTCTGTTTTTTTAGATAACAGTCATTTCCGTCCCAGACGTGTAAGAATAATGTTTGGGCACGGACACATGAAAAGATTTTTTGAATAATAAAAAAGAAGTTGATGATAAAATGATTTAGTGGTTTGAGAATTATATGTGTGTGATCAAATACTATTTATTTCACTACAAAAAAACATTATTTATTTATATTTGTGAATTGGGTGAGCCGTTAAATTGTGAAACTTTTTTTATTTTATAATACAAATGTTAATTGGAACAGGTTTGAAACCCCCAAAAATTAGAAATCTATAAACCTATGCTAACCAACCAAGCATTGTCGTGACAAAAATCACGTAAACCACTTTTGGAACCGCCGAAATTTAAAACTGTTGAAAAATCTCACAAAAATAGATTTATGATTTTTATTTTTTTAGGTGGACCACTACACCACTTTACGGGGATTTGGATGTGCCGAAAATTAAAAAAAAAAACGTCAAAAAATTGTTTAAGACTTGCTAATTAGACTATAATTATTAATTTTTTAATTTTTCCGGGTGGGCCAACCCAAGAAGGGCCCCACCCCTACATTCGAGGATAAAAATCATTGTTACCCTTTTTTTGTTATAACTTCAACTTAAGGACATGCTAATTTGAGGAGTTCAGTGTATTTGTTGATTTATCAGCCCCGTTTAAAGCTAGTTGTATGGACTAACCCATTAGAATTGACATCAACAAAATCAAACTTTAGACTTTGAGAGAAGTACACTATATAGTCTCAAACCAACGTCGCTGGATCAACCTAAGCAAGTTATGTTTGTTGTTTGTCATTTGCTTAGAAAAGAGTTTTATTTTGATGACTTTGAGTTTTGGTAATTATGATGGCTTTGGTGTATTTATTGAGGGACAATTTCACTTTTTCACCTAAAAAAAAGGTATTTTTTCATTATCTTACCTCTAATTTTGTCCAATCCCCATGAAGGGTTTTAAATTAAACAGATCAAAACTCCAATCCCTTATTTTTCAGCAAATCAAACGCAAAAAAAAAAAAATAGAAAAATTTGATGTTTGCTTTTGGTTGGTGAGAAAAAATGAAACAAACTTTTCAGGTTTTTCAAAGAAAATATACATCGTTTTGTAAATACATGAGCCGGTACATCAAATCATAAATCATTCCCGTTTGGTCGGGGAAAGGTTTCTAAAAGTCCAACTTGGTTTTACTCGACTATTTTGATAGTTCAATTCGACTCAATTTATGCATAAAACTAAATTATGAACGATCCTAGTTAATCTGTTGCTAATAAATTGAATCATCCTCTAATGAGTTTCTAATTATTACCGGGGGGGAATAGATGATGGAGCGGAAGATAGAGGTGGAGAGAGAGAGAGAGAGAGAGAGAGAGAGAGAGAGAGAGAGAGAGAGAGTGTGTTGAGAGAGAAAATTGTTGAGTTTGTTTTTGTGTGGGGGCCACATGCTACATGTCATATTTTTATGTGGAGGTCAAAAGATGGTATGCCACCTAAGGGTGTACATCTATCATCACTCAGATCATTTTCATGAAATAATTATCACAAAAATAAATTAGTAGATAATCATATAAGATAAATTTAATATGTTTGTAATCTTTAAAAAATCAAATGAAGATATTATCTACAACAATTAGGGGTGTTCAAAACCGAACCAACCCAATAGAAAAACCGCAAATTGAACCAACCAAAACCGCAAAAAACCGCATTTGGTTCGGATGTATTCGGATCATTTTCTTGCTCAACCGCATGGTTTGGTTTGGTTTGCGGTTTTCATTTTACCAACCAAACCAAACCGCAACATAAGAAAAATGTTAATTAAACTAATCTCTCCTAGACCAATACTCATAGAAATTCAATGGAAACTTTTATAAAATGTCATATTTTCTCTCTTGTTAGATTCCTTCTTTTCTTTTTATTTAAAAAACGTATTTATGTGCTACTTGAAATTTTAGAGAATGATA
>Ga0315913_1011160_pt1 | contig 10201 bp, 5 predicted proteins | sample MpolsnodulesMG_FD_207736 | JGI IMG/M metagenome (GOLD analysis project Ga0315913, IMG submission 207736) | Medicago polymorpha root nodule microbial communities from Los Angeles, California, United States - small nodules | ecosystem: Host-associated > Plants > Roots > Nodule | place: USA...
TTTCTGAAATAAAATAACTTGCAATTGAAGTAAAATAGCTCTAAAAAGGAAATAAAAACATATTAAATCTAAATAAAATAAACTTAAATATTATATTAAAATTACTAATTATTGACTCATCAGTATACAAACATTTGACTCTCAAAACATTACAAAAAGGACACAAATATGACTAAAATACTAACGTAATGACTACTATCATCAGTGATCTGGGATGTTTTATCCTGGAGGAGGCGCGGTTGTTAGTTTACCTTGCACAAACTTGGATAGTGCCGCAAAACTCCTTAAAGAGAGTGACCTGATTGTGACTCAACTCGGTAATCTCTTCGGTGGTAGTTTCTAGATTTTTTTTAAATACGAAAAATAACAGTATGTTTTTTCACAAAAGAAAAACAAGGGACACGTGGATAATACAATTTACATGTTTATATATGGATAGGAGTTGAAAGAATCGAGCTAGAAGACAAAGCAATCTTTAGTTATGAAGACATTGACCAAAGATGTAAATTAGATTTGAACTATGAAAAAGTATCGTATCAAAAATGGAGATAAAGGATGAATGGAAAAGACAAGAGAAGGGTTGACCTCGACAAGATTACACCAAAAAAACATAATGAATGTGATCACAGAAAATAGAATAAAAGTAGTGAGAATTGGATTACTCCACCAATTAACTTTTGCATTATCATTTTTCAAACAACTAGTTTATAATTTATTTTTAAAGGTTTAGTAGTTAACTCATACTCAAATAAACACACATAAAGAAGAGCATGTATAATGATTCAGAGTCTAACCCGAGATTCTATATAGAATATTTTCATTCAAGCCACTAAATAACGATCACGGTCTATTATTTACAAAAGAGTATAATGATGAAATTTAATTAGGATTGAATTGTTCGAAAGAGGGGTTGTAGGAAAACTCATTTTCAACATCCACTCTATTATTGAACGAAATTCAATCTATTTAAATAATAAAATGAGCAATAAAACGAATTTTGAAAATAAAATGTTTCTAACACTCTTCTTGATCAAGAATATTCAAGTTGGATCATTGTCTCATACAGTTATTGATAAGGTTTTGCTTGTCTCTGTCGAGTTTCAAATTGTGAAATTCTTTTCAATTACGATATTAAACCATTAAAAGAACAATGAATCATCATTTTCCGTCATAGGTGGAGCCAAAGTTTTACCCAATATGTAGAGCTGTCAAAACGGGCGGCCCGTTTAGGGCCGGCCCTAACGGACTTCGGGCTTTATTGGGCCGGGTCAAAAAGCCCGAATGAAAAACAGGCTTGAAATATACTACCCGAGTCCGGCCCTACACTGGCCGCGGGCTAACGGGCCGGTCCGTATTAAAAATTATATTTTTTTAAAAAAATAAAGTACTATAAAATACTCTTATAAATTTTCTTATAGATAATATTTTTAATATGTTTAAATAATGTATAGCACAAAAATAAATTGTAAACATTTTTGTACACATGTCGCAAACTAAAACGGCGAGGAAAACAATTTTAAATAAATGAGATATGTTATGGTAGCTACGAGGGAGTGAGAGAGAAAAAGAGAGTGAAGATATAGGGAGACCAATCAAAAAGCGTTTCATATATTCGTGGTCCTATTATCGGTAGCTTTTGCCAATACAATGAGTGATTGCTTTTTAACCTATCATATTATAGGTATAAAGTTTATACTATCGTTTAGTAATGACTAATCAGTGATTGATGTTTATCATATATCATATATATATATCATGAAGGAAAAAAATATAGTGTGAAGCGATGACGCTAAAGTTCACGACATTTAAGATACTCGTCATAGAGATCAGCGAAGTCAAAAAATGTAATATTCAAATTTAAGAATTATCTTTTTATTCCTTAAAAAAAAAGAATTATTTTTTATCACTAGACCAACCCTTAAATATAATATTTTAAAAAAATAATATAATAAGACTAATATATTTTTTAAAAAAATCGTTGTATTAATAATAATAATTTTTTTTTTCAAAAATTAGTGAATATATCTAATAATTTAAAATAAGACAAATATTTAGTAACATTTTTTTTGAAATATGTTTAAACTTAGAGACAAAGAGATAATATTCTGTCAAACAAACACTTTCATTAATATTTTAGCAATTGATTATTAAAATATTTTTAAGAGAACTAGAACCCATATCACATTGTTTCTCCAACTCATTATCCTCCTCAATAAAGTAATATAGACACTTTATCAATCACAAATTAAACTTCAAAAAATTGGTTGGAGGACATATATAAAGGCAAGCATCTGTAAAAGATTGCTCGAAGACAAAATCTCAACTTTTTGCGACATCCGCACTCCTATGCGACCCTCTTTTTTTTTCCTTTCCACTCGCTTCACCCCACCATCAATCCATAATCAAAACTTTGGGCTTTTTCTGTATACTTCTATAATTCTATTTGCCTTGGATGCTAACATTTGCATTACGTTTTTTTTATTATAACAAGACTAATAATAAAGAAAATCGTTCTTCTCCCATAAAAAACACTAACGCTCAACTGAATGAACGAAAATACTCCTGCGTGATTTAAGTCACGTTCGGTACTTTCAACGTGAGTTAACTCACGTAGGTTATAAACCGAGTGTGACTTAACTCACGCTGCAGGTTTGTACTATTTTGGTACAAAACCCATCAATCCCAACTTCCAAGCACCATTTTCTTTCCCTCTCCACCTCCAAAAACCCAAAATGTGGGAATTTTTGGGTCAAAATCTTCATTTCAAATCAGTGTAAAGCGTCAGGAAGCAAGTTTCTACGCTCATCAATCATAAAAAATCAGGTAATGTATCATCTTAATTCATTTGATTTTGCTGGTTTTTGGGGTATGTTTGTCAGTTCTAGAAGTAGTCTGAACGTGAGTTAACTCACGTTGGGCCAACGTGAGTTAACTCACGCAGGTGTAATGCCCTGTTTTCAAATTTCGCGCCAATTTTTTTCTTTGTTAGCTTGTTGCACAAGTTATTTATATTATTTTTCCTTGTTATTTTGTTATTATATAGACATAATGATGGTTGAAAATGTGGTGGATGATGGCGTTGAGCCGACACTAGCCATAATTGAAGCTTCCGGCGATGTCAAACCAACCATTAATGTGAAGTTGAAAGTCTAAATTCTCTTTCAATCTCACATTGAAGAAAAACCTAAACTGGTACCTACCGGTGTTGCCAAGCTTCATGGTTATGAACTAGACACCGCCTCAATTTTTTTAACAAAGGAAAGATGGCAAGAGCGAGATGATTTGCTTGGTTGGGTTCATCGACAAGTGGAAAGTGTTGGATTTACTATATCTATAGATAAATATAGTTTAAAAAGGCCAACATTGACGATGCAATGTGAAAGGAGTGGCGAATACAAACCACCAAAGATGAGGAAGAAACCGAACCTTGAAGGCACAGGCTCAAGGAAATGTGAATGTCCGTTTATGTTGTGTGGTTTCTTTGATAAGGATGCCAATGATTGGTTGGTTGGTGAAATTGCTTAGTGGAATTCACAACAATGAGTTGGCGCCAAAGTTAGTTGGCCACCTTCTTGCGGGTAGAATAAAAGAGGAGGAGAAGAAAAGAGTTATCGACATGACAAAAAGCTTGGTGTATGTAACAATTTGTTTTTCGCCAGAATTATTTTATTTATTTATTATATGTGTTTATATGTGTTTGTGTGTGATTAATTGTCCTTGTGTGTATTTTATTTGGGATTATTGGATTTTTGGCCTAAAATGGTATTTTAGGCATTTTTAGACTAAGGGGTATTATAGTCATTTATTAAGAAATGGTATTTTAGTAACCTTAGAATTGGGATTATTTAAGTATTTTGAGGTGAATGATTATTTTACTAAGTTACTAGTAAGTTGGAGTAATTATTTAGAGATGGTAATTATTCAGTGTTTTAACAGTTAAGTGAGTATTAACTTTTGAGAATTAGTTAGTAAGGATGTTAGGCCCATTATGACAATTAGAAACCAAGCCCAATTAGAGGTGGCTATATACGCATAACACTTAAGTAAAAACTAGGTTTTCCATTCATTCATTCACTTAACAAAATATTTTGAGAGAGGTAGAGAGAGAAAGATGAGAAGAATGGAGAAAAGGGTTAAAGAGAAGAAAAGCTTGAAGAGAAGAAGAGGCTAGAGACTTGAAGTTAGAGGAGCTAAATTGAAGTCATGGCTAGGATCTTTGATGCTAGAGGTAAGGTGGATAGATTCCTTTCATCAATTAAGCTAAACCTTCATATTTTCAATTATGTGAATAAGTGTTTATTTGTGAATGGTGACTTTTGTGAATTTTGATGTCAATTTTCGTGCTCCTTATTTGATGATCAATTTGGGTATGTTAAATTCAAGTTAAGCTTATTGTTGTTGTTGATTTTCCATGTTTGAAGTATGAAAATATGAACCTTTGTGAGTTTTACTTAATTTGATGAGAAATGATGTTGTTGTTGTTGATTGTTGATGAAATCATGTTTATATGATGTAATTGTTGTTGTGTCGTTGATGTTGACTCATGTCTTGGGTATCACTAATTGTGTTGTTGTGATTCAAGTTGTTGTGTTGTGATGAGTTTTTGGTAAAATGGGTTAAAATGGGGAAATGTCAATTGTGGTGTTTTGAGTGAGTTGATGATGTTGTTAGGATGGACTAGAACACTTAGAATTTCTGTTTTGAAATAAAAAATTTGGTTGCTTAATCGTTTGGGAGACAACGGAATTTTCGTGTGAAAAATTGTTTTAAGTGTTTTTGGAAAATAAGTGATTATGAGAGATTTTGGGAAGTTTTTTTGGGATGGTTGAAAACTGAATTTTCTGATAGAATGTGATAGGCTTAAGTGTAAGGAACGCGCAAGCGAAAATGGAACCGAAATCGGATTAACGATTAGAATTTTATGCGCGAAATGGAGAACACTAAAAAATTAGAAGATCTGATCTACACGTCGAGCACGACCATTCGTCTGGGAGGCACGGACCATGCGTACCATTCACACTTGGTCAACCCGTTTTTTTGTGTTTTCACTATCTTTTAAGTATCCCTATGATTTCCAAAGACCTAACCCTATCTAATTGATGTCGAATTGAACTTCTAAGAGTGTTTAAACATAGGTGATCATGAGGATTGATTTGGTTTTGAAAACAAGTTGAATTTGAGACGAACTTTGAGTTTCTGTGAAAGTAACCAAACTTTGTGAAACCGAAATGCCTTAATTCATTAGCTAAGATGTTTGGGGGTATGTAGGGATGTTTTTAATGATATGTGAGAACTTGGAACCCTAATTAGGTTAGTAAAATTGAAAATAGTCGATTTTGTGGAAATAGTCGAACTTTGCCAAAATGAGTTTTCTTGATTAGGTAACTTGTAAATGGTTTTAGAAACATGATAATAGGATGAATGAGAATGAAATGATGATTGTTGAGTGTTTGAAATAATGAACGTCTTAATGTAGATAATTATGCGTCTTTCATGTAAAACATGATTGATAAACTATATCATTTCTTTAAGATGTTAAATGTTGATGATGATTGTAACGCCCTATTTATATTAAAGCGATAAAACATGGGAATAATACAAATATTCAAGAAATAGACGTTACGTCTCCAATAGAACTCAAAAACATGCATATAAATTTTTTTTTAAAAATCGCAACGGATATATAACATACATCTCCAAAATACACATGTCATAAACTCAAACATACATCACCATATAAAATCTCCAAATCCCGACAAGTGGGTAAAAACTAAACAACATGTATCAATCCAAAAGAACAACGTAAATACGGACACCCTAGTCAGAGCCTAATCTAAGACTCTAACAGGTAAACAGAGGAAGCTCCCGCTATCCTCAAGCAACTCACTAAGCAACTAAAAGATCACTCATGCATGACGTCTACCCATTCATACAAACAAGTAGGCGGTCAAAACCACTGGGGGTTAGCTTCACATCAATCATAATCAACATAAATAATTGAAAAATATATATATATATATATATAATAACTTCAAATAATTCAAATTGAGAGATAGTTCAACTTCAACACAATAAATTCACAACATCATAGTTATGCAACCACCAATCACATCAAACACCAAGCATCAAACAACTAGGACATATGTCAGTATATGTTATGTCCCTAGACACGACTCCTACATGCATGCGGTACCATCACCAAGAACGTCTAGGCCGTCACCCCATGATGCCAACAACACATTATAATCACCTCAACTGGATATAAATATCCCACAACTATGAATGCATGAACATATGACACACCATACACATGTTCAACAACAACTCAACAACACCATCAACATACATGCATTCACCAACAATATCAACATCATTACAAATCAACAACTCCATACAATTTCTCACAATTCAAGTAAAGGAGAAAATCCACAACACTATGATAAACATCACATTCCACACCTATCGATCATTCATATATCTTCCTATAAGCATGTAAAGCTATTCACAAAAGATTTGCAAAGTATTCCGCCTTAAAGATCGTTTTCGACAAAGTTCGTCTATCATTTTACAACTTTAAAACAATTAAGACAATTGAACCAAAATTAAGTAAACAAACTCTAGTGCCTCAACTATGTATACTCTAAGATCACATATGAGTGCAGTTGAGTATACATGTGCGTTTCACCGGCCAACTACGACAAAATGATCGAAATCACAAGGTTCGTCTCTCTATATCACTTTTCCAAAAGAATTCCATTTTCAAGGCAAAACAAGTTAAAACTCAATGAAACTAATCACAACCATTTTTAGAAATCATAAAATCAGTATATAACTTCAACCCCACCCTTTTTCTTTAAGAAAAACAAGTTTCGGAAAATCAACATTCTTTGACATTTTTCAAAAGTTAAGTTCAATTCACAAAATCAAGTCAATTCCAATCCATAAGATGTTTCAGTAGGTTAAAGGTTAAAAACAGCAATCAAACATGTTGAAAGAAGCATTTTAGAAAACTCGGATCGGCCCCAAAAACTCTAATACATTTCATCAATGTTTTCCTCTTCATTCATTTCGGAAATTTCGAATTCTCTTACGCCGATATCTATCCTTGTTTCTTTTACATGACTTGTTCCTTCATGATGAATTTTTAACGTATCCCAAATAGTTTTTGCTGTATTGCATTCATATATTCTTTCACTTTCTTCCCTGGTTAGTGAACATTGTAAAAAGAGTTGAGCTTTAGAATTTAGGACTACCTTCTTTTTATTTGTATCAGTCAATGATGTCTCAGGTTTGATAGTCACTATTGATGTGACTGCATCAGTGATTTCTGGTACGAAGTTACCTTCAGTGATAACTTTCCACATGTCTACATCTTGAGACTTTAGGAATAATTCCATCTTTCCTTTCCAAAAGTAATAGTTCTTTCCAATGAATAATGGAGGTTTTCGATAGGAAAGACCTTCTGGTATGTAAGACATTGTATCTTCCTAAATATTTTCCTTTAGCACGTGTTAAATGCTTTACTTCTTTTAGAAACAAGGCTCTTATACCAATTAAAGTAGCAATAAACGTCATAAGAAAAGGGGGTTTGAATTGTGACCCTTTTAAAGTATTCCTTAAACTTATATTAAGTTTTATATACTCAAGAAAATTCTTGGTTAATATTAGTCCAGCAAATAAATAACAATTAATGTATACAGGACCAGAATGTTCTAGAGAGAGATATATAAATAGAATGAGAAAAATGATATTAAGCTGAATTATAAAGTTATTTTAGCAATAACCAGAATGTTCTGGAGAAATATAAAGTAAGAGTGATAAAACAATATTATAGACTGAATTTAAACTTTAGTTAAATATTATGCAGTTGTTTTATCTTGGACCAAAATGTTCTGGAGGCAGTTTGTATAATTAATAAAGTAAAGATTAAATTAGGACCAGAGCACTCTGGATTATTTTGGTTGAGATTAATTAGGACCAGAATATTCTAGAGATGAATAAATATTAATGTGTGTGATAATATGTGTATTTATTTAGCTTAAATAAAAAGAGAGAGAGAGAGAGAGAGTGTGTGTGTGAGAGAGAGAGAGAGATAGATAGATAGAGAGAAGATTAACACAAGAGAGTTATCCTGGTGTACCAAACCCGGCTACTTCCAGTCCCCACACTTCGTGTGAGATTATCCACTATAGTATTCAGCTAGTAGAAACTTCTAACTAGCACTATAACGTCTTGATCACACTAGATGAGTCCGGAACACCTGTATTATCAACCTCAGCAGGCTTCTACAATTCTTTGCTTTCGCACATGTCATCTTGATGATGTCATGTAACTTGATGATAAAGATTGATCCTTTAGATATTTCTTTTCCTTAATGGATCGAATATACACATGGGGCCCAAAGCTTATTTTATTCCTTAAATATTTTCAGCACGTGTGCAAGAGAGAATATTTAATTTCCTTTGTTTCTTTGCTTTTTAATGCTTTATCAAGAATCTTCATTTCCTTCCTCTTTAAATGAGACAAAAAGAATATTGCCTTGTTCTTGATCTTAATTGAAATTCCAGCACGTAGGTATAACAGATGTTGAACACGATGTTATGACAAATCAGATATCGCGTAAGAATTCAAAACATCTAGTCAACAACAATAACAAATAGCTATTTAAATATAAAAGGACATGAAGTAAAAGATACAAGTAATTTGTGGACCCAATTCGGTGCAACTTCGCCTACATCTGGGGGCTACCAAGGCAGGAATCAAATTCACTATAGTAGTATCAACGCGAAGAATGCATAAAAGCTTTCATCATTCTACTAACTTCTAACTTAATCACTACCCATGCAATTTCTACCTAAGACTCTCACTAGTCCTAGATATGAGAGATCCCCCTCTGACTTCCTCTTAGTCACAGATCCAGTGACCGTCCTTAAAGTAACATAAACAAATATAGAGACACTCTCCTAGACAAAAATCAACTCGTGCTTAAAACTTTTGAGTGATTCAGAGATTTATAACTCAATCACAAAGTCCAACTCTAATAACAAAGTGATATAAGAGTGGCTTACAAATAACAACGACAGACTAAAACCCTAAAAGACTCTTTTGTAAATTGCGTCTTCTGTACTCAATTAGGTCTTCTGTCTTTGTTTATATAGCATGCTTGCTGAATGGGCTTGATGCACAAATCCGGCTAAAGATCAGCTGAATCACGATATTTCAGCACAAATATTCTGAAACAGATCAGATGTTTCCTTAAATGTTGCAACAATATCCTTAAGGACTAAGCTAAGTATAAACCGCCTTTCTCTGCTTCTAGAACCACGCTTTCTTGGTCAACTCTTCATGTGAAACAAATCTCTAGATAATATATGAAAATCTTCACGTTTAAAACGAATCTCCAAGTAAGTTGAACAAGGCACGCTATGATGTCGTGCCAACATGTTAAGACATCGTGTCTGACATCTTGCTAGAACTAATGTTTTAACAAATTGCAGACAATACATGTCTAAAACCCTAACGATCTCCCCCTTTGGAAAATTTTGGCTAAAACAATCTTTGCATCGTGAACACAAGAGTGAGAGATCATATTGTCATACCTTCTTTCATTTTAACATAAGGATTCAGCTCGAAGAAGATGATAGAAGAATTTCAACATTATTTTAAAAGTACTTAATTTAAAAAATAATGCACAGATGGACATGTTGAGACATCATCCAGCACATCAGAGGCATACGCAGCAGCGGATTAGATATAGAACCCAACCTCACCGAAAATGTCACGAGAAATAAACTCCACAGAGAAATAAACTCTCATCAATTTATCACCCTAGGGAGAAATAAACTCCTACAAATAATGCATCAGAGAAAAAAATAAATTTCTCATATCCCCAAGATGTCAGGGCATCTGGTAAGACATCAGTTCATCAGAACGCACACACCCATATGCATTTCAATCAATCAAGCACATACGAGCATTAAATCTATCAAATATAAGCATGCTACTAACAGGTAAAGCTCCCCCTCAATGGTAGATTAGAAAGAAAAATTATGCTCCCCCTCAAGCAATTCTTCTTTAGATACATGCATAATGATAGTCTACCATAACATCTGAGCTTACCATATAAGAGCTACTCCCCCTTAGTTTTAGAACTCAGGCATATCAGAGACATGTCAGAACAACATGCATAACATCTAAATAT
>Ga0315913_1011161_pt1 | contig 10201 bp, 6 predicted proteins | sample MpolsnodulesMG_FD_207736 | JGI IMG/M metagenome (GOLD analysis project Ga0315913, IMG submission 207736) | Medicago polymorpha root nodule microbial communities from Los Angeles, California, United States - small nodules | ecosystem: Host-associated > Plants > Roots > Nodule | place: USA...
ATTCCTTTATTCTTATAAGTTAAAACTATGCACACATAGTACCTTAATTAGAGAACCTACTGCAATTGGGAAAACTACAACTATTGTTTAGCGATCAAATTTCTTCTGCATTAAATACTTAGGTTCTCATTTTCTATCCAAATATTTCGAATAATTCATATTGATATGAAAAAGTTCATGAAATAATTCACACCTCTCATGATCATAGATGAGCATCAGTAGTCTGACTCGTAACATTTTTTAAGAAGAGGTAGGTCTTATCTATTTAAAGTGCGCGAGCACCCAACCAAACTATGAAGGTCATGGTCCGTAACCCCTAAGCACGAGGCCAAGTGAGATGAAGTGCTTAAATACTAGGCCAAGTTGATTCTTCTATTGGGCGAATATCCAAAGAAGCTTTGATGATCGAACAAATATTTTAAAATTTAGGGAAATTTTTTGAGTGAAGATATTAGGTAGATTCTTTGCTTGTTGGATGAATGCGTATGTGAAAGTTAAGGTGCCATTTCAGCAACCAAAAAGAAGAGAGGTAGCTCTCTCTTCATTCTCATAAGAGAAAATTACAATTCATTTTCAAGTTAACTCAATGAAGCATGAATATTTGTATGAAACTTTTTTTACTTTTTTTTAGAGGATTTGTAAGAAACTAGGTCCAACTCGAAGGCCTATGGGTGGGTTTACATTATAATTTATTTTAAAAAATTTAAGTTTAAAAGCTTAACAAATGTTTTCAACACTAAAATATTACAACTATTTATTTATTTTTTACACAAATATTACAACTCTTGAAAACTAAATTACAATGATAACTACTACAACAAAAATATACACATTTAACGAAAATTTGACTTATTTTATCATGCAAGAGGAGAGAAATTTTTTTCATGTATCCCGTGAGCTTAGCTCAGTTGGTAGAGATATTGCATTTTATATGTAAAGGTCGGGGTTCGAACCCTGCAAACTCCACTACTCCATAATTAAATTGTGTGAGCTCTAGTCACTAGGCTACTTGAGGAAAAAAAAAATCCATGTATGAATAGAGAATTTTCTTTTTTTCTTTTTATCATGGAGGCTAGTTATAGACTTCTTGTTCTATCATGTAAGAATAGAAAAAGAAAAAAAATTCTTTCTATTTTACGATTAACGTTGACTTAATTTATTTTGAGATAGTACATAATAAGTATTCTTAGCTGTCATTCAATTTAGACAAGTCGAATGAAGCTTAATAAACAAAACTCTTTCTTCCCCTCAAAACAATAGAAACTCTTTTTATCTGTTTTCCGTAAAAAATTTTGATTGAAAGTTGATGCTTCAAGCTTGAGGTTCCCGATTCGAATCTGATATCAATCATAAATAAAACTCTTTATTTTTTATTGTTTTTAAACGAATATCTTTTTATTTTTTCCTATTCTATTCAATTCTAAAAAAGAAAAAACTTTACGTTTTTCTATTTACATATTTCAAACACAAATTACTTAAAATAATCAAACTTATTTTTTCTTGACGAAAAAAAAATCAAACTTATTAATCGTCAGTCCACTTTTATTTACGGGATCTTCTATGGATACTATACTTGTGTTGAGATTGCCACAACACAAACCGTCATAAATTATCAATTTTTGAGTCAAAAACTTAATTATCAATTTTGTTGCAGCCAGCCATTTCAATTTTTTAATTTTCTTTTTGAGAGAGTTTCAATTTTTTAATTATTTGCTTGATATGTTGTTTTACTGACACTTCCAGGCCACTCAAAAGACCAATCTTCAATTCTTTCTTTCTTTGTAAAGATCAATCTACCTTTCCTTTCTTTCTATAGTTACGAAACCAAATCAATAGTATTTGGACATACATATAAAAGATTCTCTTCAAAATTTTCAATTATCTTTTTTTATCAATTTCCTCCTTATTATTAAAAAATATTATTTTGTTTATACAAAATATTTAAAGTGAGAATGGCACTTCAGTTCAAAGCAGAAAAAAACGTTCACAAATATTCCATCAGAAACCTCTAAATTTATCTTTTCATCACTAAATTAAATTTGAGTCTCGTTAACAAGTGTCTTAAGGGCACTAGTTAAAGTAATCAAAATTAGTAGTTTTACAAGTTGACTTGACCACTTTTCATCACTTTCCAACATATAATTTCTATTTTTGTTTCTTTATCCAATGCCCCAAAAGCACTCTTTAACATTTCCCATTTAAAATTTTAGTTACATATGTTGACTTCATTCCTTCAAAAAAAAAAAATATATGTTGACTATACTCAATCTCGAAAAACTTGTGATCATTCTTGACCGCCAAAGTCTTTATCAAAATAGAACAATTTAAATGAAAGCAACTTTTTTTTTTTTTAAATGAATGCAATTTTATTTTTCAAAGTTATATTAATTACAATATTTATTTCTCAATTATCCTCTAACTAATACAATTCTATGACCTTAAAATATTATTTTTACTTTATACTTTTGTAAGTCAGAAACTCATCAATATTTTTTTTAAGCAAGAAGCATATCATTAGTTGATAAATATAATTAAGTAAAATAACTATTTTTTATTTATTAACTTTCTTAAATGTGCTTAAAAATCTTAAACGAAGTATTAATTTATTTTCTGAGCCTAACAACCGCCTTTGAGACTGCAGACGGTGATGGATCATATATGGACCTAACGACATGTTCTGGGAAAACTTATCCATTTGTTTGGTGGCTGCAGCAGGGAGCCAGCTCACGTTTCGTACTAAAACAATTTCACCACTGTTTTCTTTTCGCTGGTTTTATAGCTTCCATTCAAATTTGTCAGCTATGCAAAAGACAAATTAAATGAAACTGTGACTATGGAGCCAGAGACAAAGCAAGCAGAGCGAGTTATTTATCAGCACAACGATATGGATTACCACGTCATGCCATTGGTGGTCTCGTGACTCATGTCAGAAACCTCAAATTAATTAGGGTATGTGATTCAAATACTATTGTCAAGTCACATGAGATCATCACATTGGATTCTTAAAGCATGATCCATTGATCCTTAAACCTATGGAGAAGTAATATCGATTTTGGTTTTGAAAGAAAATAAATAAATTTGAATTAATTAATTTTGTATACAAAATTGATTTTTGACAAAAAGTAAGTTGAAGGTGGTTCTAGGGTGCACCATCTTTATAAGTAGTGTACCATGGATCAACACTTAAAATTGTCAAAAATTTCAATGTTGATTGACGATATTATTTATAAATAAAAACTCGTTACATTTTCAATTCGAGCTACATGTTTATTTTTTGTTGGTTTAATCAAAGTGAAGTTAATTAAATCATTATTTCAATAGTAAAATGAAGAAAATTATTAATATCGTATTATCAAAAGATGATGTTTGTCATTGTTTGTTTTAAACATTTTTCAAGTACTAATCTAAAGTGGATCACTTATGAAGATGATTCATATTAGAATTTCTCCAGAAAATATTTATATCTGCATACATTAATGTAAAAGTGAGTTGAAAAATAAATTTAAATGTAAAAATTAACTTCTAAAATACAAAACTTCATAATCTAGTTTAACGTTAGAATTAGTTAAAACTTTATTCTCCAATTCAAATCCAGTTGGCATCGACGACCTACTTTTCTTTCCAACTTTCTAACTCCAAATCATATTAAAACGGGACCTACACATATGTGTCATAATTAGTACGCTTTGATAATTATTGATTCATAACGTTAGTTATATGCATAAACCCAAACCATAAGTATAAGCAAAATTAAAATAACAATGACCAAACAAAAGTTTCCAGCTTTCAAAACTTTCAAAGCTGGCACCAGCTTTTAGTGGTACTCCATCTAGACTCTCTTCACGCGTCTCACCACCCTACATTACATTCCCATAACATATTCTCATTCCAATTTCCCTAACGTACTCTATCCCACACACACATATATATAGACCCTCTTTTCTTATTCTAACACATCCTTCACATCACAACAAATACATTAACATTTCTCTCTCACTCACTCACTCACACACATTTCTCTGTCCAAATTAATGAATATGGCTTCTTCTATTGGCATGAACAATATGCTAATTGGAGTAATGATAATTAGCTCCTTGGTTGCTACATGTTCAGCTAACTTCAACCAAGACTTTGATCTAACATGGGGTGATCACCGTGCTAAGATATTCAACGGTGGTCAACTTCTATCTCTTTCTCTTGACAAAACTTCTGGCTCTGGCTTCCAATCCAAGAAAGAGTACTTATTCGGTAGGATTGATATGCAACTCAAACTCGTTGCTGGAAATTCTGCGGGAACTGTTACTGCTTACTACGTACGTATTTCATTTTTATTCCTTTCTTTACTTCCTCATGTAGTATACCATATATTCTTAATTATTTTCCAAAAGTGACTTTATTTAAATTAAAATAGCTTCTATGAGAATACTTGGTTCTGTTTTTGTTTTGCTTTCTTCTTTTGCATTGTGGTGCTGCAAGTAAATAACGGTACTATATGCATATATGGTGCAGTTGTCATCACAGGGACCAACTCATGATGAAATAGATTTTGAGTTCTTAGGAAATGTTAGCGGTGATCCTTACATTCTCCACACAAACGTGTTTTCTCAAGGCAAAGGAAACAGAGAACAACAATTCTACCTTTGGTTCGACCCAACCAAGAACTTCCACACTTACTCTATCATCTGGAAGCCCCAACACATTATGTAAGTAATACATATATTTAAGTTTGATCAAACAGCTCAATTAAGCGCTTATAACAAAAACGCTAACAAGCTCATATAACTAAATGCAGATTTTTGGTTGACAACAACCCAATAAGGATCTTCAAGAATGCTGAATCAATTGGTATTCCATTCCCAAAGAACCAACCAATGAGAATATATTCAAGTCTCTGGAACGCTGATGATTGGGCTACAAGAGGTGGTTTGGTGAAAACTGATTGGTCCAAAGCACCCTTTACAGCTTACTACCGCAATTTCAAAGCTACCGAGTTATCATCTGTCTCTTCCACTTCCTTCTCTGATTCTGCATTGCAGAGCAATGAACTTGATGCTTATGGTAGAAGAAGATTGAGATGGGTTCAAAAGTACTTTATGATCTATAATTACTGCAACGATCTTAAGCGATTCCCACAAGGTATTCCTGCTGAGTGCAAGCGTCCAAGGTTCTGAGAGATCAATGATGAAGAACATATAATAGCCATCTTATTTTACAATACAACGGTTCTGTCAAATGTATTTGTTTGCCACTGTTTTAATTTACTATGATTCTTTGATTTTATTATATTTTCCTCTATTTTTTTGGTGTCTATCTTAGATAACACATGATCAAATAAATCAAATTCCTTGTACCACTTATTAGTTTTCGTTATATTGAGAACACTATATATACCCTGTTCGGATCTAATGGGACTAAATGACGCATATAGAACTTAACCTTCATTACTTTATATGAAGCCCGACTATACATTTCAATAATGTCTCTCGAATGTAATGGACAGAGTTTTTTTATGTAAATTAAGATATTTGCCAAAGCTAAATTCACCATAAATAGTAAATAAGAAATTCCAATTCAATTTTATTCACTCCTGACAATTAAGTATAAATGATGTTTTATTCACAGCATAATGGTACGCCGATCAAATTAAGAAAAAAAATGAAACTCTAAAAGCAATATGTATTGTATGAAGTAAATAAAATATTAAAATTAGATATGAAGTAATAAATAAAGTACAAAAGCAATAATTATAAGCATGCATAATCTATAACTAATTTGAGATACAAATTCTGCATATTTAAATCTAAAAAAATACTTATCGTACGTTGATCGTCTATAACTAGAGGTTCCATGTATCGAAAGGGCATACTAGTTTCAGGGAAAAGCATGGTTTAGGAATAACAGTTTCTTATCGCTGTGCTAAGTGCCAACAACATTCTTAAACCACAAATAAAAGAAAACGACAGTTACCCTCATTTACCACCAAGAAAATTATTTGCAATAGACAAGGTATAGTTTAAAGTAGAGTAAATACCCAGCCAGGTTAACCCTTAAAATTGTAGGGTTCTAACAATCTAGTACCCCATATTATCAATATTTCAAAAGATCTTTGAAATTGCAAAACTTTAATCAAGTACATCCCTCTATCTTAATCTGAGGCATAAATACCATCTACATAAAGTCATAAACACCATCATGTTTAATTAACTACACCCGAGAAATCTGTCCAGGCTTGGTTTAACCTCCCATGTTTCTTTCCAATGCAACCAAAACAACAATATCCATAGCAGGTAGGTTCCTGCAAAAGGAATACAGAATTAGGGTTAGGGTATACCGTTGTGATTACATATATCACTACACTAGCAAGCAAATATCGTAACTTAAATGCAACATATATGTATAGCAAAAACAAATACAAAATGAAAGGATGGATACGTTATTATTACCATGGTTGAGTGTATTAGATTTTAATGGCACACTCTTTGACCTCAGCTGGTGTATCTTTACATAAGCAAAATGGCTTATTAAGAAGTACCTTTACTCCTTTCCTGTTGTTCCTCCTGCTACTACAAGCTTTATGAATGGTCCTGTAACAAATAAAACAGTGATGGATACAAATATTTATCTGCACAAAGGGTGCTGATCTGATAAAATCATTCGAATAGCATATAAGTTAATTTAGAACAACATTCAATGTAGAAATGTTTTTTCCCTCACCTTTTATTAGCTTGTTGAAGCCTTTTCATTCTTCATAATCATATGAATAGCTTTAGACTTATTCTCTTCAACCATATCCCTAAGTATATCATCTTCATTCTTCTCAGCTTTTTATTTAGAAGGATCCTTAACAAACTCCGCACTAAAAATCATGCAAGAAATGCACGCTTCCCAGGTAGTTTTTCTATACTTATCTTCCTCCATTCAGTTCATTGATCCAGCCGTCAATAACTCATACACATAAACCATTTTCTGTTGACCCAGAAGAAAAGTGTGCACAATAGCTTGCTTTGTTTTTGAAAGATTCCACTCAGAATCCAAAAAAAAAAAAAAAAATCAGTCTAGAAGCAGCTGTTGAACTAATACCTTCAGCGCAAGCATTGATTGACAAGGCTACTGATCCTGATGAACTAATATCTAAGCAAAATTTCAATGTTCCGAAATTGATTCAAGAAATCAAAGGTAAGATGCATGCACACCAGAAAAAAGTTTTTGAATTTCTTTGGCAAAACATTGCTCAATGGAACAATCACTCATGAAAGAAAAATCCAAAACAAACGGTGGTTATAACATAACATAACCGTTTGCTTTGGATTTTTCTTTCATGAATGATGGTTCCATTGAACCACTAATGTTTTGCCAAAGAAATTCAAAAACTTTATTTTGGTCTGCATTACAAGAGTGTGTTTGTTTCAAGTTATATTTGTAGATTCCTGGGAATAAAATCATAAAAATGCATATGTCTATGATTGTTACAAGTTTACTAAATTTTATTATAAAATGTTCCTGGGAATAGAAAAGTTTTCCCAAAGAAAATGGTTGGAATAAAGTTCCGATGGAGATGGAAATAAAATTATGTGTAATTACCTATTATATTCTCTATTTTTAAGGTTCCTTAGAATATTATAATGTTAACGAAACATCTTTTTTCTAAATACCTTAAAATAAAATTTCAATCTTTATATTCTAAGGAATGTTATTCCTAAGAATAAATTTGCTGCACTTGAAACAAACACATTTCTTGAATCAATTTCCAAACTTTGTCATTTTCTTTAGATATTAGTTCATCAGGATCAGTAGCATGAGTTGAGTACATATCATCATCTTCATCAAATTTTTGCTATGATTTTTGTTCATTATTATCTTCTCCACTTCATTGTTTCTCCTCCTACGCCACTTTACACCTATCATTATATATAGATTAAGTTATTAAGTAGATTCATATTGGGAACATTTGTTATTAAATAGTGAATCTTAATCCATTTTTGATTGTCCAAAAAAAATAGTGAATCTTAAAAGAATGGTGATTTGTTCAAATTTCACTATGTTGTAGCCGCTATTTAAAATTGCAGCAGACAATATATAACCATCCTTAAAAAAACATATATAACCAAATAAGGGACTAAATTTATATGTATATTCTCGTACCTCGGTTTCCACAAACCGCATCTAAGGCGTATATTCCATTTTCTTCATCTAATTGATAGTCATGTTCACAAATTTACTTGAATTCCTTCTTGGTATTCAATAAAACCTCTGCATTTTAACCCTGCTATTGTATATAATAGTTGAACTGAATCAAGATTTAGCCGTACAATAGAAGATAAAACCAAAAAAAAAACAACTAATTGAATTCATATATACTGTCAAATGTAAAGATTTTGTACACTGTCAATCGATCATTATTTTTAGATTATTAAATATGACAATTGGTTGCAATTTATTTACTGTATACCATTTTTACACTAACAATGCATCAATATTTAATAAAAAAAATCATATAAATGAATACAAGTAATAGACAAGAGAGGGGGAAGCAATTGTCACGTACCTCACTTCCATTGTATCCATTTCTTCTCACATTGCTTAGAAATTGGCAGCCCTCACCTTACAACCCACTATACATTAATGTGAATATTGACTACTTTATAAAGCATTGAAAAAAGTTAATGTAAACATTGACTAAAGCATTGAAAAAAATTAATGTGAACATTGACTACTTTATAAAACATTGAAAAAAAATTAATGTGATCATCGGAGTTAATAGATCCTCCCATCACATTTATAAGCAAAAATGTATTTTTTAGATTCATTCAATACCTAATGTATTTATATATTCAATGAACATAAAAAAGTTTTTTTTTTTTGCTTATAAATGTGATCGGAGAAAGTAGAGTTTAATGGTGGTGGAGTTGGCGATTCAAAATAATTTTGCACACACGACCAATAAAAACATTTAGAATTGTCACATCAAATAATTTTTTTAATTTATGTGGCAATTATGAATATTTTAATAAATCATGTGTGCAAAGTTCTTTTAGACTGTCAACCCTCCGCCATTAAACTCTATTAGATAACTATGTCAAGTATTTTGACACCTTAAACTTTAAAATTAAAAAGTTAAATTTTTTTTTCAATTGTTAAGGTATAAATTTTTTTTTTATAATCATTTAATATATTCAAAATTTTGTTTATATTTATCATTATTAATTATTAATTTAGTGTTGAACACAAATGATATGATTATTTTTTGTAAGGGTTTTGTTAACGAGTGCCCCCGGGTCACTCTTTAAGCATGCTAAATTAAGAAATTATTCTTTATAAATGTCAAAATTTTTAATTTCCAATGCACTGATTACACAAACTTTTATAAAAAGTTACCATTTAAGACCCTTGATCAGTGCTCCGGGGGCACTAGTTAGCATTTCCTTTTTTGTAAAGTAACTAATAAATTATTAAATATTATTTGAAAGTTTTTCCGGACATTTTTCTCCTCTTAAAGTGAATATGTAAGGCATCCGGCATTCTGATCTCAACCGTTGTATATATTATGTGTTCATACCAACCGAGTTAAATGCATGGAGACCGTTAATGATATTTATTAATTTAATATTATATTTATTCGCTTTATAATCATTCGATACCATTATATTGTCAATTTTATCATGTCATTCCATATGAGCATGTTTTAGACTATACAGAGATTTATACCTTGTTTTCTTGTCCATGAATCACAAAACATTTAGGTTGTTCCATATCGCGATTTCTTCTTCTAGTTCACCTTTTAAAAAAGCAGCTTTCATGTCCATTTGGTGTACTAGCAAGTTATGAACAACAACTAAGGAAAGCAACTTTCATCGTTTATTGCTTCTTTCCGTGAATTAGCAACAAAGCTTCTTTAACGAATAATGGATCCTTTTCCAATAGATAGGACATATAACGGGTTCATACTCTTTAGCAAATCTTGATTTCTTACCTCTTTGAGGTTCTATAACATCTTGTACGATGTTTTCTTAACTATTTCTGATTACTGGAATGTGATCAAATGTAGTGCCCCAACCAATGTAACACCCCGTTTTTCCAACAATGTAAATAATACAAATAATCAGAGTTTCCAACGTAAAACGGGATATCACACTACATTTAAATTATAAATAGAGTAAAGTTACTATTTATTAAAACAACCCTGTCAACATTTCAATAACAT
>Ga0315913_1011162_pt1 | contig 10200 bp, 2 predicted proteins | sample MpolsnodulesMG_FD_207736 | JGI IMG/M metagenome (GOLD analysis project Ga0315913, IMG submission 207736) | Medicago polymorpha root nodule microbial communities from Los Angeles, California, United States - small nodules | ecosystem: Host-associated > Plants > Roots > Nodule | place: USA...
AAGTAAGGACACAAGATGAGTGTATTGCTCTTGAGTTATACCAGCACTTGAAGAATATGAAGAAGCCTTAACAACCGTATTCATAGGCTTAACTTCAGAAGCTTCATGAGAAGATGCATTAACAGAAGATTTGGGCTTAATGAAAGGAGGAAACCCATGCTTCTGATAGAAGGTTTCCACAGTGTGGTTTGTACGGTTGTAGAATGAGCAATACCTAGAGCCTTTACCACCAAAATTGTTCTTCCCACGCCCATAACTCCTAGTAGTATTAGTAGCATTCACCAAAGTATTAGAATCATCAATAGAAGCAGGAGAAGAAAGTTGAACATTGTTACTTTCTTCCTGAACAACTAGGGAATACACTTTATTAATAGAAGGAAGAGGATCCATCAATAACACTTGAGTTTTAACAATAGAAAATTGTTCATTCAAGCCAGTTAAAAACTGTATAATCTGATCCTCCAAACAAAAATAACGTGCAGAACGCATAGCTTCACATCTGCATTGGTGAATGCAAGTGCAGAGAGGCATAGGTCTGTGAGAGTTGAGCTCTTCCCATAGAGTTTTCATCTCTGAGAAAAAATCAAGGACATATTTTGAACCTTGTTTGAGATTGTTGATAGTAGAAAGCAACATAGAAAAACGAATTCTATCAGCTTTGGAGAATCTATCCTTGAGTTCTTCCCAAACATCAATAGCACACACATGAAAGATGAATTGATAATCAAATAATGAATTAGATGATTACATCTTTCCCACGCGATTCTGTTCAAATATTCATCATCAGGCTTTGGAGTAGATCCATCAATGAAAGCGAGCTTGTTTTTGCATGGATCTGCTCCAAGCTAAGTAGTTGGAACCAGTGAGAAGAGGAGTAACCGTAATGGTGTTGGGACCTTCACTGGGATGAACGTTGAAAAAGGAATTAGTGCTAACCTGAGGTTGTTGACGAACCATAATGAATCAATGATGTTGAACCAAGAACAAGAAAATTCAGAGAGATGAGAAAATCTGGAAAATTTCCAGAAAACTTGAACAAAACTCAACAAATTGCAATGAATTCACTACAAATTCAAAGAAACAACGATGAATTCACAACGAATTCAACGTGAAACCAGAGATAAAATGTGGGAGAAAGCGCGAGAAAATGCGAGAAAACTCAAGAAAATGCAACGGAAGAGAAACAGGGATCGTAACAAACTATCTCTTCAAAGAGAGCTTCTGATACCATATTATGAAACTGAGTAACAAAGATTATTTTCCATTAGATTGATCAATAGAGTACAAGACTGTATATGTATACACTATGAATTGTACTACGCTACAGTTACTTGTATTGTAAGTAACATGTGTCTCTTCCTCATTAGTTGAAGTAAGCTCATGGTGTAATAATAATAATAATAATAATAATAATAATAATAATAATAATCCTCTAAAAAATTATAATACTAATAATAACAGTGCTATAAAGGTTGTTATAAATGGGATACAAAGTCATGGCCTGAATTTTTCCTTTTAAATTTTACACATTATATAAACAATTTTATTTACAATTTAATATTCTTTATTTGATTGAAAAATAACTTTTTGAAATATCTATATTTTTATATGAAAAGATACTAAGTCTTGTTGTAACATTTTTCTTCCAATTTTACCCTCGTTAAACTTTTATGTTACCATTTTATCATTCCTTTCCAATCAAAAAACATATTTTATAAAGATTCGGATGAATTTACAACTTATATTATTTTAATCGATAAAAGCGGAAAGATGGACATGTTAGTGCTCATCTTGAGACTAACAGTAGTAGCAACACCAACAACAACAAAAACAATAACAATCTAAACAACAACAATAATCTTTTCACCTATATATAAAAAGGATAATATAGTTTTGATGTAATATTTTTTTCAATTATATTCCTCATTAAAAATATTATGTTTACCTTTTCATCATTTTTATAATATTATTTAAAAATCCAGTTATAAAATAATTAATTTTATTAGAAATATATATCTTAATAAATGGAACAAGTTAAACTTTATAGGCAACTTATTTTGATCTTATTTACCAAATTATTTGTGTATGGTATATGTTAAAAGAGTAGTGCTAGCTACACTCTCTTTTGAACACTCTCTCTAATACTCATTTTTTTATTAGTTTAAATCATTGTAAGTCTATACTGTGAAATTAAAACCACAAAAAGTGGTGGGACATACATGAATTTCATCCAATAAAAAATTGAGTGCTAAAGAGAATGTCCAAAAGTGAGTGTCGTTAGGATTTCGCATGTTAAAATATTTATAATCAGATTTGATAATATATTTTGTATGAGTAAACGCAATATAGTCATTCAGATACGTTTGTGCTCGTCTTTTCGCTAACTATGGTGATAATTTTGGTGGTGATGGTCGGTTGCTGACTAAATTACTTGACTTTGCACTTAAAAGGAACTTTCCTTTAATTAAAAGAATACAAAGAAAAGGATTTTCCTTAGCATTTCTTTAATTATGCTATTAGGGAGTCACCATTTTCCACATCGTCCCCTTCTTCCCTCCTTCATTTATCACCATCTTCTTATGGTCCATGTTTGTTTCTCCTTTTAGTTGTGTGTATATAATTTCAACTAGCACACTACTTTCTTCAAGCTCACAATTTTCCCTACTCTCCACTTTCCAGTTCCCATTATGATTTCCATTTGAGTTTGAATATTTAATTTGGTTTGTTGTTCCACTACACTTACCTAACAAGACTCTGAAATAATATTTATTATTTAAAAATCTGAGTAATTTCCCTCTACATTTCTTTATTACTTTCCTTTATGTATAATAATAATTCTCAGAAGTCAAAACTACATGCTGAACATATTATTCTCATATTTGTGCAGGCAAGTGTACGTAGGAGCAACGTAAAGTCCTCTTTACGTGTATTTTTCAGGTATGGTAGCTTAACATTTTCTTTATCCGTTGAAATCTCACTGCAAATTAGCGGTGCTATGGTACTATAATATACTTACTATATTTAGCCAAAAACATAACGAATATATAGTGGCAAACTTTCACACCGTAACATTTTGATATTACACATGGATAGCTACTTTAAAATTGTTCGAATTAAACTCTAATCAATGAGAAACATCTTGCATAATGTAACTCATTTATCAAAGACAATCCACCTTAGTGGCCGCGGTAAAAGAACGGGGAAACATAGTTTTATGATCTCTTTATTGTGTGTGTGTATATATATATATATATATCATGGAAAAATCTTATATATAGATTTGTCTGGTTGGATTTATTTTCTTTTACGCTACAACGTAAATCTTATTTTGTGTGTGTATCAAATTACACCAATTAATAACTTATTATGAACATTGAACATAAATCCAAGTGTTGGATTATAACTAACGATCAAACACACAAAGAAGTTTTATAAAAGAGTAGTGTAATTATTATTATTTTATCAAAAGTGAACACTTACATTTTTAAGACAAAATTTTTGTTTGAAAATTCCTTAATAACACTGGTTAGCAATACCCATTTCAAACTTTTTTCTTAACGATAAAATTCCTTACTATGTAGTTGATATTTACGTATATTTTTAAAATTTTTATTATACGTTCATTTGAGGTTAATTAATTATGTATGAACTAATTTTATTTCAAATAAGAGTATCAACTAATTTTAAAATTTTATGAAAATTTGTGAAGGTGATCCACTCAAAAATACTCTTGATTTGATAGTTGAATTTGTTAAGCAATATAATACTAATGTTTAATTTGTATTCTTGATTTGACAGTTGAATTTGTTAAGCAATATAATACTAATTTTAATTTGTAAAAGAAAATTCCTCCTTTTCTCTTTCAACTTTTCTCTATTTTGTCATTTATGTTTTTCTTTTTCTTTTGTCTAATTTGTGCCACTAACTTTACTAAACGACACAAAAAAAATTATAAGATAGTCGTATAATATTGACTTACATTTTCTCTTCAATGAGAAAGACAAGTAACTATAATGCAATAATTCAGGGAGACATGCATGTTAAATAGGACATCCACTAATAAGGAATCATATGTGGTCCTTGGAATAATTTTTGTCTCCAATTGCGTCTCTAATAATTAAACAATCGTTATATTTTTTCAAGTTAAATGGTTAATTCAAATACATTCACAATTTAAAACATTTCTCTTTTTCTTAATTAATGGGAGTTGACCATATTTAATTAATAAATTTCAATGAATTTAAAATTTTCATTTTTATTGCATTTTTTAAAATTTTAGTACATTTAATTTTTTATACATGTCTATTTTTTAGCCACATAAAATTTAAAATTACCTTTACGAGAAATTAGGTCTATTTAAAAACTATTTTTAATTATTTTCAAACTATAGTGTTCATAAAAAAGAAAAAAAAATGGTATATAACATGGAATCACCGTTGGCAAATTCTTGTGGTATATTTGCATTAGTTTTATTTGTTTTTCGTAGAATTGTTTGGTGGTGTTTTTATATTTTGTTGATTTTATTTGACATATTTTATCAATTTCTACTTTGTTTTTTGTTGTTTTTAAAAGTGCAATTTGCAAATCTCATGTGCAATTTTGTAAAAAAATTAAAAATAGAGCACGTGAGAAGGTAGGGATGGAAAAAATAATAGCATAAAAAATAACGGATTTCGTATAATATTAGACCCAACTCGATAAACAGATTTCACCAATATTGTCCAAAATTGACAAAAGACAACCTCAATATTGAAAATCAAAACATGTTACGGTTACAAATTAGAATGTTGTGATTTTTAGTTATTTTTGATGTTAATGCAATTTTATGTCATGCAACTTTAGTTTGTTGCAAGTATTTAATGATGAAATTTTATTATTTGATATTATCATTTATTATTTCATGACACTAAAATATAATGAAAAGAAATTAAAAAGTTGAGTAATTTAGTTAGTGACGGATCCAAGATTTTTACATAGATGGGACACAATATATAAAAATTTGCAGCATTAACAATTATCCTCTGCGATTTTTCAAACTATGAAAATTTTGAATGATTTTCCCATTTTCAATTTGAATAAAAATATCTTTCTTTAAACAATTATTTAACTTCTTTAGAAATAAAATAGTTTAAGAAATCACCTCCCACTCGATTTTGCATCCAATTCTGTATATATTATTATATCAAAAATGAATTTGAGATATATGATGATAGATGTGGACCAAAAAAGAATTATTTATGATAAGTGTAGGTCATGCGGTCAAAATGCCAACTATTGATATATTATACTTTTAAATAAAAAGTTTTTAAAATTAAACTTTGGGCCAAATACCACATTTGGTCCTTTTAGTTTGACAAAATTTGGTAATTAGTCCTTTAAGTTTCGAAAGTTTCAATTAGGTCCTTTTAGTTTGACAGAATTCTCAAGTTAGTACTTTAAGTTTTAAAAGTTTCAAATATGTCATTTTAGTTGATAAACCATTTTACCATTACCCCTGCTGTCAGTTAATAATTAACTGATGTTGATGTAACCGTTAAGTTGTTGACTTGGATCAAAATGCTGCCTTTTAAAATCTCCAGGCTGTCAAAATGTTACGTTTAATCGTCACAAATGATAATTTTAGCACTATAAATATCGTTTAATAGTGCTAAAAAGGCATTTGTTGTTGTAAATAGTTGTCTTTCTAGCACTATGAATGATCATTTGTGACCATCAAACGTAGCGTTTTAACACCCTCGAGCTTTTAAAAGACAACATTTAGATCCAAGTCAACAACTTAACGGATACATCAACATCAATTAAACAGAGACTGGGAGCAAGGGTAACGGTGAAATAATTTATCAACTAAAATGACCTATTTGAAACTTTTTTAATTTAAAGGACTAACTTGGGAATTCTGTCAAACTAAAAGGATTTAATTGAAACTTTTGAAACTTAAAGGACTAACTTGAGAATTCTGTCAAATTAAAAATAGCAAAAGTAGTATTTGGCCAAAACTTTGTGTATAGGCACACATAGTGCAACATCATATCTTCTAGCATTTAATCATTTAATATCAACAATTTTTTTGGGGTAATCCACTCTCCAGCTCAACCCAAATAAAAAATTAATGAGTTTGCATAAACCGTCAATAGTATAACAAGTGGTTAGTTTATGTCACTCATATTGAAGCACGAATCCTATGAGTAATTTGGATCTTATATTTAGTCAAACTGACTCATATAAAACCCTAGTTTTTTTGAAGGGATATAAAACCCTAGTTGTCATAAGTCTTCCAGTCAAACCTTATTTTATATACTCTAAAGTTTGTAATAGCACTTTCAGTGGTACCCACTCAGCTTCTAAACCCCAGTTGCCCCTGTTGTGTTCACACGTGCTACGACCCACTCAGTTTCTAAACCCCACTTGCACTTCCTTTTGAAATGACGCTTGCATGCAAGCTGTCTTAAATAATAAAACAATGAATCAGGAGTTAGTAAAACAATGACGCTTGCACTTACTTTAATTTGGTGTGTTCAATTGGTTGAATCAGAGTCGACTTTCATTGTTTTATTATATAAAATCCTAGTTGTCATAAAATAGTATTATTATTTTTACTAACGGTTGACTGGCACGTCGACGATGCTTGTCTATCTGTTTTTTTATTGTGTTGACGCGTGTAAATTATGAACAATAAGTTTTATGAAATTTTGATTAAAAGTAATTATATTTTGATTAAAATTATAGGTATAAATAATAAATATTTTCCACTTTTATATTGTTACAAATTATACTTATATTTTTCAATAATACAATATAACAAATATTTGTAAAAAAAATAAATATAACATATTTGAAAAAATATAACAAATATAATATAAATTCTTTTCTTTTTGAATGGCACTAACAAAATAAATCAAGTTTGCTTAAGGGTTTCTTTCAAAAAAAAAAAAAAAAGTTTGCTTCAGGGTATCATTGAAAGGAGAAAAAGACAGTCCAAAATGATCTACTTTCTTTATATATTATTATTATGATTAATATTAATTAGTATTATTTACATTTTATTTATATACTTATTTAATTTTTTCTTTAAAAAAAATTATATATTTATTTTTCCTTTTGGATTTACTAGGACTTGGAGTTTTTTATTTTTTGGTGATAGGTAGGGGGCAAAGCCCCTAGGACTTCGAGTTCTAACATATTAGATCTTCGACTCGGTTTCAAAAAATCATTGTAATAGTAAAATTGTATTTGCTACATTTCTAAAAGACAAACTTGTTTTGGAAATAATTAAATGACACTAGATGTACTTATTGATTTCCATTTTATATGTTGGGAACAATATGAGTTTCTTTTATTTTCTTTTTACCTTTTTTAAACTTGAGTTAATATAATTTTATAATTTATATTATGATTTAATTATAAATATTTGAAATTTAAAATATTGTTTCGAATGCCTTAGTTTTTCTTTAGAATTTAAAATAATTCTTAAATTTCAAACAAATAAATTTAAAAAGAAAAAGTTGTTTTAGATCACTTTGCTTTGTCCTCGTGAACTTAACTCGGTTGGTAGAGACAATGCATAAAATATGCAAAATTCAGGGTTCAAGCCCCTCATTTAACATTTTATTATGCAACACTAATCCAACCAATATAACCATCAGTCAAATAGATATTATTATTAATTACAGGAAAATATAAGATAGGTTGTCATTTGAAAAATAAATTGAGAAAATATATTACTACGTAAAAAATTATTAATTAAAAACACGACAATTGTTATTTTACAACTGTCCGAAACAACTTTAGAATATCTAAAAGTTACCATACTAAGATCTTTACACGAAGAGTATATTCAGAAATTCCAACTTACAGGATAAGCTCATGAGAACATTTACCATAAATATATATTTTTGTTGAAATGTTTAGCATAAAATATATTTAGACAAAACATATATATGAGTACATATATAATGGTTTAAATGATAACAACATTATAATTATGTCAAAAAATTTATATCATTATTTCTTCAAAATTGAAGACACCTTAACATTTAAAAAATATAGCTTTTCTCCATGTCACTGCGAGGGAACCTGCCTATAAACATATTCATGTGTCTAACTAGAAACATCTTTTAATCCAAAAGTAAATTAAATGAAGAAAAAATAACAACAATCTGAGCCTAATGAGGAAACATGCATATACCATTGCAGGTGATATACAATTAAAAGTATGGACACAACTATCATTGAAGGACGATCCATTTCAAAGCCACCATACTTCGATCGTAAAAATTATACGGAATGGAAGGAAAGTATAATGATATTCATACAATCCATTGACTTTGATCTTTGGCTTGTGATTAAGAATGGACCAAAACTACCCAAAATAATGATAGAGGGTGAAGAATTGGTGAAATCTGAAGATCAATTCAATGATGAGGATAAGAAGATCATGGAACAAGAAGCAAAAGCTAAAAACATTTTACGTTGTGTCTTAAATCCAGATGATCTTAGAAGAATCTCAAGTTGCCAGACGGCAAAGGAAATGTGGGAGAAGCTTGACAAGTTAAGTGGTTCATACATTCAAATTTTTCAAAACTTTTATTTTGGACAATATTCAACGTGTGCATTTGATCTTCTAAAAAATGAATGATAGGACATGACATGACAACTTATGTTGTAAACTTTTTGATTTGTAAGACTTGATTGTGTTGTTAGAGTTTGGTCTTTACCTCAATTTTTGAAATATGTTTTAAATCATTCTAAAAGAAATATGGAACTCAGGGCACATTAATCTTTACCTCAATTTTTGGGCGTTTGGTCCTGTTTTTGTTTCCGGTGTTTTTCACTATTCCTGTGAAGAAGAAAAAAAGACAAATATATTATTGGTCATGTTTTAAGATGGTGCGTGTTTAATATTATTAGCCGTTTTTTAAGAAAAAAATAGTACATGCCTTTTTGGTGAAAAATATCTATTTGTCAGATTGAAAATTGAAAAAAATCTATTTCTTTGACAGCGATGTGTTAACATCTGGTGTAAATTCTAACACTACAGAATCAGAAGCCGCATCAGCAGAATTCAACGCTCCTAACCTTGAGTTTTTAATGGAAACAAGTATGATTCGATTCTCTCTCAGATTATTTTGTACTCATTTTGTTTTGTTTTGAAAAGGTTAAAATAGAATATATTACAAAATCAAAAGAGTCCTTCTCAATCCCAGTACAAGATGTACTAGGGAAAGGACACCAATGTCAACCAATATTTACAAAAGGAACCTGTACACGAAAAAGAACAGAGAAAGAAAAAAGAATTAGCCTATGCCCAATATGGTGAACGAACTAAACCACCACCCATGATAATTGAAGGGAAGAGAAGCAAACTTCGCCTTCAACCACGAAAAAGCAAGAGACTTAATCTTGTCTACCACTTGAAGAACTGAGCATTCTTTGACGTTAAACAATCTGTTATTTCTTTCCTTCCAAATTTCTCAAACCGTTGCAAACCAAATAACCTGAAAAATTGAGCAGCGCACCTTTGCGATACCACCACTATAACTGAATTGATTAAAATGATCCGGCACATAACACCCAGCCACACACGTCCTTGAAGCCTGGTCAATAACCCCACGACGAAGTAGGTTGTCTTTAGTGGGCAACCTATCACGGAACAACCGCCAAGCAAAGAGCACAACCTTCAAAGGAACATCCTTATGTCACAGAGATGCAGCAGCCACCAGAGAATCTAAAGGAGGTTGAAAAGAGAGTAATTTATAAGCGCTTCGCACAGTGAAAACATGAGATGATTCCAACGCCCACAACCATTTGTCTTCCTTATCAACCTGCAAGTTCACATTCTGAAGCAATAAAATTAGTTCCCCAGCAGCTCCTCCTCCCACACAAACAACCCCCGCTTCCACCTCCACGCCGCACCATCCACCCCCAACCTAACTGACACATATCACACACTGACTCCCTCCTAAAGAGCAATAAATCATATAACCTACTGAACCTGACACTCAACTCCTCCCCTCCAATCCAAGCATTCGACCAACAAAGAGTATACTTCCCATTACCAACCAACCGTCTAACATGACCGCTAAACCACTCCTCATTACACAAAGCGTGAATATCACGCCACCATAATGAGGCATCACCGCCGCCCCCCATCAACCGCCCATCCTCCATACGATACCTCGCCGACAACACCCTACACCACAA
>Ga0315913_1011167_pt1 | contig 10196 bp, 8 predicted proteins | sample MpolsnodulesMG_FD_207736 | JGI IMG/M metagenome (GOLD analysis project Ga0315913, IMG submission 207736) | Medicago polymorpha root nodule microbial communities from Los Angeles, California, United States - small nodules | ecosystem: Host-associated > Plants > Roots > Nodule | place: USA...
GAAACATCCATTACTAAAACAATGCAAGAGAAGGGTAAGAAAATGCACACATTAGTTCTTGCTAACATGAGGGAAAAGACTAAGATGCTGAAGTCATACTAGTTTTCTCTTCCAAATCCCCTTTCGTTGAGTCCACTGCACCAACTGATACTGTCGCCATAACTTCATTGGGCACACGACGATCAACACCAATACTTGTAATCTTCATATTCCCAAGTTGAGCCGAACCACTAGCCAGAACCCGCTGACAAGTGTTGTTTGTATATCCTCACCCACTCCTCCATTCACAACTTTAATAGCCTCTTGGGGACCATACCTTTTGTAATTGTTACACAAAAGTACAACTAGAGGGTCCTCATCTTGCATATAGACCGGTTCTAAACACAATGATTCATTTTCTTCCTCTATTAGAATATGTAAATTAGAATTTAACAATATATTTTATATTTACTCGACTAGACATGTGTCATCAACTACACCAAAGTCTAGATCCTCCACAATACGAATAGAATACATTTTTCCCATCTATCCAATAATCTTCGACTTCATTTAACTATTTCAATATCGTTGTAGTAATAACAAAAATGAGCACAATCCAATCCATCTTTATTAAGATTACACTTGTTAACCTTTAGTAGCCTTCCGTTCAACGAAGCAAGTTCCACAAAGAGCAGCATTCCATGCTTTTAAAGTATTGATCAATATTTCGTTTTTTGCTCTAATTTCTAAAGAACCGTTGTTTTTCTTCTAAAGAGTCTAATGGCGTATTTTCATATATACTTCTGTTTTATAAAATACCAAGCTTTTATTATATCATTTTTCTACTCTAGTAAACAAAACAAAAAAACAAGACTAAGCAAGAGAGGACAAAAGCATCATAAATAATAACTAAAAAAAATTCAAAAGGAAATTCTTACAAGTCCATCGTAAATATGTATATGGAACATTTACAGTTCATAAGGAAAAAGATTTAGTAAAAGCAAATATCCATAGACAGAGTACCCATTTAGAAAATCCCTTTGAGAAGATTTGCAACAGTGGAGATTGCAGCTCCAGTGATAGCACATTGAACAACATGTTCATGTGTGGAGTCTTCCAATGTAAGTGCAAGGGTAGCCCCGGTGATTGCTCCGGCAACTGCACTGTTTTTCTGCATCAAATAGAACAAGAGATGATGTTATTTTTTATATTAAAGTTATAAATTGCAGTCGCGATAGTAATTGGGGCCTAAACATAACAGTTTTAGAGATCTCTGCATCGCCGTCACATACTCGCAACTTAAGCTCATAATACATCAAGTGTTTGTGTAGAATTAAGATTGAGATAACATGTTAAAAACCATCTAATAAGTATAGTAAAGGTAAAAAAAGGTGTTATTACCCAGTCATGAGCCCCACGAGCTTCTTTCAGCCCATATGTTAAACCTGAATATATTCCTGCAGCCACTCCTGCAACGGGAACGAATATTTAAGTTTCATGTGTCAACGAAATGGAGATTTCGTCTTCAAAATTAAGTAATGTTGTCAATTTCATCATCATATAATAATTGTCATTGAATCAAAACTGAAACCTCTTGATTACGTAATACTACCAACACAAATAGGAGCATTTTGAGGAAAGAAGAAAATGATATTCACCAATACTAAAAACAATTATTGGTCATTGGAAAGTTCACATAATTATATACAGAACATAAGCGTATAGATATAGTGTAGTGTCGTAAATAAATAAAGGGAATATTTCATTACCCCATTGTAAGGACTCTTTCCCTGTGTTAATCACCTGAAGATGGCAAAAAAAGACAACACAATTAACATAAAACACCACATAATTAATATGATGTAAGATTCGCCTGAGGCCACTATACGAGGCCAAATTGAAAAACGACATGTTTAACTTAGAGGGATAAGTATGTATAATATAAAATCATATAAAAGATTTATAAATTAAGTAACTCACCATGGCATCGAGGGATTTGTTACTGGTCTCTCCTAATTACACAAAAACAAAAAGAACAAATTGTTAATACTTTCGACCCGGCTAATACATAGCTTAAAGATATGCACACTAGTCCACACCCCATCAATTCTTTAAGGTCAAAGCTTGCAAAATAGTAAGTTAAACGTGGTTTTCTAACAAAAATTGGTTCTATCTTGATAATATTGCAGCAAAATGCAAGCAAATTTAGGCAATGAGGCCACAATTGTGGTTTCCTATGTCATTGTATACAACTCTAATAAAACATTTTATATTGTATCTGAAATTGCATTTGCAAACCGCAATTTAGAACTATGGTCTAAGTGATAGAAATGAATGGTCGTGGCATGCATGCATGTGTGTATTTATGTGTACCTCTAAGACCTGCTGGCAAACGACGTTTGTTGGTTGGTGAAACATCTTGTGGAATAACACCACTCTTATCAACCTTATGACCTGCAATGCCAAACCCTCAGGAAAATATTATTGTAGTTTACTACTTTCACCATGCAAAATGAAAACTCAGTCTTAGATATTTATTAGATACAATATAAAAACATATACCACTGCATGCAAGTTATGTATGTAATAGTAGCAAACTATGAAGCACCGCCCCAAACACGGACACGACAAAGACACCGACACCGCTAATAATTTGAGAAAATGACATAATTCAGTGTAATTGTATGTGTCGTATTGGTGTCGGACACGACTAATATAGAGAGAATGATGTGTATACCAATTTAGAAAATCAGCCTTACCATCAATGGCAGTGAAATAAGCCTCACGAGAGACAGCTTGAACGGCACCAATTCCAGCAGCTTTAACAAAACTCTCAGCAATACGGTTAAGTAGAGGGTGGCCAAGATCAAATAGACCTTTCCTATCAAAGCTACATATCTCATCAAGTAGAGCCCTTGTCTCCACCTCACTGCTTGTCTTCAAGTTCATCTTCTTTTTCTTTGATTATTTTGCTCCAAATGCAATTCAATTCAATTCCTCTTTTTGATGATACGGTATAGAGAAGAAAACAAGTTATTATTTGGCTACAAAAGAGAAAGAAAAAACGGAATTTGAGAGTAGTAGTGGGAGTAGTGGGTTGAAGAACACGTGTACACACCACTCACACGTGGTGTTTCTTTAAACAACTAGGATGCAGAGTTGTTGGCCTCCCACTTGCAACACATTTGACACTATTCACCTTCCTTCGGTTTTCATTTCCAGAACATTTATCTTCACTTTTTAGGCGTCTCAAGGATAAAGTTGACACATTTTTACAATCTCAAAATTACTACGATCTCCAAGAAATGCCTAACAACATTCTCATTCTAACATTTTATCTATCTCACTCTTTTATGTAAATTAATGTGCGTCTCACCCATTATAAATTGATCTTACATAAAGTAAGTGAAATTCACATAAGTTTCAATCAGTAAGAAGGCGAGTGTTAAAGAGTGTTATAGAGAGTGTTGTTTTATAAAAGTAATAATTTGCTTTATGCATACTAAATTGTAATACTTATATATTAAATTGTTGATATGTTAAAATTGCAACTATTATTAATTCTTTCATGAATAATTGGTAATCATATTTATACCTTCAAAATTGAGTGCTCACTTTAGAAAAATTAAATCCCTTAGGAATGTTTAACTAGACTAATGTAAATGCATTTATAATTATAAAACCAATAGAAAGGGGAGTTAAGCCCCATTAGTGTTTTACAAACAGAGAAGACGTCTAAAGAGCATGGTGCAACAGGTAACTTTGACATGACACACTACATAACACGATCGTTGTTGACTCTTCCTGCAGCCTAGAATCGACACAGTGCCAACAATGGAAGCTACAGAGGAGATAGCTTCCGAGACAGTTCAAAAATATAACTAGAGAAGCAGAAAGAAAGAAGAGATGTGGCCGACGAATATTGCTAATGGTGATATAAAACTAGAAAGATCAAGGGAGAAAGTCAACCACTGTAACTCATGTTAACTGCATGTGAAGTTCAATGCATCCATAATTCAATAGAGATATACAAGATGATACTTTCTACCTGCTACAACTGAAAATTTGTTAATACAATCCCACTGGCACTGCACATATTCCTATATCACTTAGAGAGGGGGGACAGATAAATAAAACCTATGTAGGGCAGATATTGGCGCCCTCTATCAAGGTGTTATTATAACTTATAAAAACTACAAAATGACGACAACAGGATCAACCCCCCAAATCAGAATTCTCTAACAGCAACTATGAAAAATGAGCTGAAAGAGATAAAAATTGGTGACAAGGAAACAAAACGATAATTTATTGCTGGTGAATGTTACAGAAAAGCAACTATTACTATGTTCAAAGCTTGAAACAGCCAACCAAACATGGGATCAGAGCCAAGTTGCTCTATAATATCTTGCCGCCTCCCATTGGCACTGTATATCATCTGCAATGTCCTTCACAAATGCATATCAGAACCTAAACCCTTGTAGAAGGAATTTCTTGTTTCACAGGGCACAGCAACCACCTTGCCACCAGCAAATTCTTGGGATAAATATCACAATCTGCTTTTCTCTATATGGTTATAAAGTTTTAAGAACCTTTTACGGCCATCTCTGGCGAGGATTTGGGTGAAACCAGTGAATGTTCCTCGCCACCCAACTGTCCATTATCTGTAGTGCCATTCGATCCATCAGAGAAGTTCCTAGGTGTATCAGTTTCTTTCTCTACATGATTCTCTTCAGCTGTTGTGTTACTATTTTCAGAGCAGCTCCTAGAAACTTTTATCTCTTTTTCTTGATTGTCTTCAGTTGATCTCATCCTCCCATCAATTATCTGATCACCAGTATGATCGTTCATTGCAGTTTTCTTACCAGGTAATACAGCCTGGCTCAAAGTTGAACACAAGGCAGAAAAAACAGTGTCTTTTGATTTTGAACTTTTAGACATCTTCTGCTTATGTACAACATCCGTCACCTTATCCTTCAAAGGCAACTTTCGTTTCGTTCCGAGCAACTCCAATGCCCCTTCATCCTCTTCAGAAGCTTCTGGCTGCTTCCTTGGTGGTGGCTTGTAATCTTCATCATCCTCATCATCATCATAGTCAACCAGTCCACCAGACCTTGGACTGAAAACCAAAAGAAACACATTGCCTTACAAAAGATGATCTTGAGAAAATTGGACTAGTAAGATACAAAGTAAAGCAAGTATACCTTAAATCTGAATGGCTCACAGCAGCTCCATTGGATAACACCTGCGGCTGCGGCTGCTGCTGCTGCTGCTGATGCTGCCCTTTCTGATGACGTGAAATAGACGTAGAGGTTGAATCCTCATCATCACTGATTAACCACCAGATGTTAAATAGACTCCATGCCAGAAGTATAAAGTTTCATGTATCATTTAAAAAAAAAAAATTATACCTGTCCTCATTAAAGTAGTCTTCCTCTTCTTTCTCTAAAGCACGCTCCTCAATTCGTCTTCGAAGATCATTCGTAACAGTACCTTTTGTCCCATCATTATCCAAACACTGCAAGGAAGTATATCTAATCTCAAAACTGCAAGCAAGCATTCTTAATTGCGCTACTTTTGATTTTGAGCAAGAAGTCAGTGGATAAAATAAAACTGGAAAATACCTGCTCATATTTTACTTTCAGTGAATGAATGGAAACCAAATTCTCAAATTTTTCTAGCTGGTCCCAGAACGAATCAACTATATATGTTATCAATAATTTCATATTCTCCTGCATTATAGAAGATTATCAGTACAAAATTGCTTTGAGGCATTTTATATCCAAAATGAATACAAACAATTTCCAAATAAAATTAAGTACAAACAAAAGGACAATACCTTGCGAATAAACTCAAAAAGTTCAAGAACAGCAGAATTGAGCAAATTGTAGCGACTGCCATTAGCAACGAAGACGTCTACAAGTGGTTTGAGAAGGTTGTTTTTGACAAAATGATTTATCAGATGCTCATCCTGCAGAGAACCAATAATTATATAGAGGTTAAAATAAATTGGAGTTGTAGCTTAAAACAAGATAGTTTTATCAAGTAAAAATGATTCAGCCAATTAACCTATAAACTTGCAACACAATAGTCTAGAGAAAAGTTTCCATAAAGCTGCCAACATATGCAACTCAAACAGCACTAATCAAGTACGCTAAATTGTCCAAAAGTTATATTTTGGCCAACTGACACCTTTATCCCCTCATGAATTGAAAAATTTAAGCATAACTCGATAACAGAAGTTAACAGTTAACACGCATTTTTAACAGTTATCAAGAAATAAAATGCTCTCAAACTGCCAAGATGCCATGGTCCTCATACGTAGTCTGCAAGTATTTACAGTATACATCTGATCATTAACTCCACTTCAACAAAGAAGAGCAAGGAGGCGAGCACCAAAATGACACAAGGTACAACTTAGTCACTGATAAGATTTTGCAAGAGGAAAGAATCTAGAGCAGACAAGAACCTCTAAACAAGAACGTGGTTCCATAGTTAATGAGAAGAAATTAACAGTTAGTTATGACTTCTAAGCCAGTAGAGAATGAGTTACATGTTTCACCTGGTACAAACTTCTAATCTTCCACCCAGATTAGGTGAGGATATGAAGAAAAATAAACTACAAATACACAGTAATCAGAGTTTGTTATACAATGTTAAGGGGAGGAGGAATGCCCTACTTTCACTCTAGACAGGGTAATAAGACCCTTATGAACCATACAATTGCAATTACATGCTCTGGGTGTTGAAATATATATACATATTGGGGCAGCGTGGATATTTATGCTCTGGCAGTTGCCAAAGACAAAACTGAGATAATATCTACACAAACGTATGAGCTTACATGACGTGAGAGAATGGTACGAACAAACCGAATGGCACCAACAACCAGATATTTTTCTCTTCTTTGTGTCAGTAACAAAATTTTATCAATTACATTATTCAGAAGAAAACTGCACCTGCAAGGAGCAAAGAGAAAACAATTAAATTTTCAAATGATCAACAACATAAAGTCAATTCTGATTTTTGCAAAGCAACAAGGAAATACTTTATTCGGTATGGGTGGTGTAGAACACAGAAGCATAGTAGTTCACATATGTTCAATAGAATCTCTGGCTTTGTCCCACTGTGATTTTGGTCTCCTTTGTCAGGGTCTATGAATTTGTTGCTCGCACTAGCGACATTTTCTGGAGGACATGAAGCTGTTATCACTTTGATCAGTTGACACAAATGCTTCTCGTAGAAAATATCAATAGTAGTGTCCCTCTGCCGAACGAAACGTAAAGGTGACTAAATTGTATATAAAAAACTGCTTATTTAAGAATGTTAAACTTAAATTCACATATTATAATTAAAGTTAACAAAATCTCTTTCAGAAAAAGAAATAAATACTACAAAGCACAAACTAAGATATATTTTAGTCGAGAAGCATTTTGGTTAAGTAAATATCAGCAACAACGCAAGGCAAGATTGAGAGATCAATAAAAATAACAGAAACTTGAACCTGTGCGCCAGACAATGTAGATGAGTCTAAAAGAATGCGAAGAATCTCAAGAAACTGGCAATGCATGTCGTCCCCAAAATCTGTTACCATTCCTCTAACCTGTACATTACAAAAATCCTTTAACAAAAATGATAAATATTCAAAAACCATGCTGTCATGTTCCATATTTCCTTGCAAAAGAATATGAGCACTGCTGAGAAAATAAAAGAAAATAGAGGAAACAGAAAGAGGGCGAAAGACACTAAAAATACTCTAATAAACAGTTGAAAAATTATTTCAGGATTCAGAATTGACAGGAAATACTTTTAAGTTCAACTAGATTGTTGAACTCCTATATATGTAATTGCTAGTACAACATACATCTTAACAAGGAATCAACCATCAAGAAATCTATCTATGGCATCTTATCAGTAGTAGACGCAGCTAAACATAATGTGATACACATGCACAAAGTTGGCAACAAACACACTGCCAAAGTTATCTGATTTCAATTGTTTATTCACACATGCATATCATCTAGAAAGAACATGTCACCAATTTGCATAGAAAGATCTTACCAACAGTCCAAGAAGTGTGACTCCTTCCTGTCGAACCACATAGGATCGGAGAAGATTAGGATCCTGGTTCAAGAAGAGAATGAGAATATCTGTTCTGCAACCATAGAAGCAATTCCCTCTTAGAAATTGATCGCAAAGAATGTAAAATCAGAATAGTCAAAAGGATAATGCAGATCAAGGTTACTATACCCAGTAAGCACAAGCATCTTGTCTTCACTTTGCAAGACATCGGTGACAGTGTCAAAGATGCCCTCATTTACCATATCTCTACATACAATGAATGAAAAACTGATCAGGAATTCGGAATGAGTTTGGCATCAATGCTACTTGGCAAAGTTCTGCAACTTTAACCAATGAAAGTTTGCTCAACGTTCTAACTTTAAGGAACTGACATATACATATTAAATATGACTTCTAATAATTGGGTCGAAAGTTGCTTTTAGAAGCTTTTTATACTAATTAAAGCTTGCTAAGCATTGTGAAGGAGCCAAACTGAAGTCATCAAAACTTCTGTAAACCAAGTATTGTCATAGCTTAATTAATTATTAAAAAAAAAAAAAAGTATAGTCAATAGCTTAAAATTACAATTGTGCAGGATCAAATTTCCAAAGTAAATGCACCTATGCAAGCTCCCCAATTAAATACTCCAATAAAAGCACTACCAATATTTTAGATAGTCAATCCAAATATTTCTTAAGAAAATAGACAGGCAAACTTGAGAAGTAATACCAAACTCTGCCAGCATTATTAAAAGAAGGCAATCAAACAGACAATAGGAACCGATTACAAAATATTGGAGAAAACAAATTGCGTACTAGGCTGATGCTGCGTGTAAACTTGTACCGCTCCAGATGCTACATACCTAAAAAGTCGAAGCTGCTGTACCATCGGTAAGCTCTTGCTTAAACCACAAAACTCATGCAAGAAATTGATCTATCCATTGTTTAGAGAAGCAAAACAAACAAAATTAAGCATCAGCATTGAAGTCATCTTAAAAGGATTCTGGCATTAACATCAAAGAAGTTTAAAGTTCAAGATAGAAGAAAACTCTTCCTTAATACAGTTTATAAGAATACAAAAATTAAACTCGAGCAAGCATGATTCCTTTTGAATGAATGAGAAGCTCAACCTCAGTTCCCAAGACAATTGATCTTTACGAACACTTCCCTATAAGATCACACCATTATGGTAAAACTCATTTGCGACACCACTTTTAGGAAAAAAAATAAAAAGAGAACAATGCTAGCAATACACTCACACTTTTCAACACACCTCTTTTATTGGTTAAAGTTCATATGGGTCCTACCAAATTTATATGTGACCCATATAGTTTGGGGGAACAAGTGTGTATTTTAACCAATAAAAGAGAATGTGACGGAAAGTGTGTCGCTAGCACTTCACAAAGAAGATAATGCTAGCAGCACTCACTTTTCAACACACTAGCACTCCTCGTAAAAATATAAAGAACAAAAATTTCACTGTTTGGTTTTGTTCTAAGATGATAAGCAATGAGCAGAAGCAATACTTCTGTTAAAGAGTCCCACGTTGGATGAGAGATGGCCTGAACGAATGTTTATAAGAGGGGGCAATCCTCACCTCACAAGTCGGTTTTGTGGGGTTGTGTTAGGCCCAACCACAAATTCTAAGATGGTATCAGAGACTCCTCCAAGATCCATTAGGCCACATGCTATCAGATTTCCTCTATCGGGCAACCCACCATTTATACCCACACACCAAGCTCAATAGTGTTGGCGTGAGGGGGTGTTTTAAAGAGTCCCACATTGGATGAGAGATGACCCAAACAAGTGTGTTAGGCCCAACCACAAATTCTAAGAACTTCTAATACCTTTCCTCTTGTTGAGATCTCACACCCTAATGATATGGCTAAATTAGCTATTGTAACTGGTGGGTAGCCCTCAATATCATGAGCTAACTTCTCAATATGAGTTAGACCCAGCCCGACTTCTAAGATGGTAACAAAGTCCAGCACATTTGTTGCTGGACAACCCGCAAATGTTCAGTCCAACAAACTTCGCAGACCAAATATTAGACATATCGCCAAATTCGAGGGATCATAAGTGGTGGACATGCTTACCTACATGAGCTAACACTTGGGATTGAGAAAAGCTCAACTGAAATTCTAAACTGACCTTCAAGCT